>Ga0209186_1001417_pt1 | contig 17857 bp, 8 predicted proteins | sample SidtaG_FD_187426 | JGI IMG/M metagenome (GOLD analysis project Ga0209186, IMG submission 187426) | Marine algal microbial communities from Sidmouth, United Kingdom - Sidmouth_Male2 metaG (SPAdes) (version 2) | ecosystem: Host-associated > Algae > Red algae > Unclassified | place: Sidmouth, United...
CCCCTCCCATGTTTCACCACTTCTTCTCAGAACTTCGCCGCGCGCGTGTTCCGGTTTCCATTCGAGAATATCTAACCCTGCTGGAGGGTGTTGAGAAAGATGTGCCGAATGAGAGCTTGGACGGATTTTATTATTTGTCCCGCACAGCGCTGGTTAAAGACGAGCGCGATTTGGATAAGTTTGACCAAGTCTTCAGCCATGTCTTTCGCGGCGTCGATTATCTGGGCGATATATTCGGGGTCGATGAAGCCGAAATTCCCGTGGACTGGCTCAAGAAAATGGCTGAGCTGCACCTGTCGCCCGAAGAGATGGCGGAGATTGAAGCACTGGGTGATTTCGACAAGATCATGGAAGCCCTCAAAGAACGTCTCGACAACCAAGATAAGCGACATGAAGGCGGGAATAAAAATATTGGCACAGCCGGGAAATCACCTTTCGGCGCCTATGGCTACAACCCCGAAGGCGTGCGCATCGGCCAAAAAGAAGGCCGCCATGGCAAGGCTATCAAAGTTTGGGACAAGCGCGTTTTCAAAAATCTCGATGGCGATAAAGAAATCGGAACGCGAAACATCAAAGTCGCCCTGCGCCGCCTACGCAAATTTGCACGCGATGGAGCGGCAGATGAGCTGGATTTGGCTGGGACTATCAAAGGTACGGCTAAGCAAGGCTGGCTCGATATTAAAATGCGGCCTGAGCGCCGTAACGCCGTAAAGGTCATGGCGTTTTTTGACATCGGCGGGTCCATGGACGGGCATATCAAACAAGTCGAAGATCTGTTCTCCGCGGCCCGTAGCGAGTTTAAACGCCTTGAATATTTCTACTTTCATAATTGCCTCTATGAGCAAGTCTGGAAAGACAATGTCCGCCGCATGAGCGAAGTCACGCCGACTTGGGACGTGTTTCACAAATTCGGCAGCGACCACCGCGTTGTCGTCGTCGGCGACGCTGCGATGAGCCCCTATGAGGTTGCCATGCGCGGCGGGTCGGTCGAACACTGGAACGAAGAGCCCGGAGCCGTTTGGCTCCAGCGCCTCGTCGAGATTTACCCCCACCTTGTCTGGATAAATCCGACCGAGGAGAAATATTGGGCCTATTCGCAATCTACCCAGATGATTCAGGAAATTATTGGTGCAGACCGTATGTTTCCGATGACATTATCAGGATTAGAATCAGCCATGAAAGAACTCGCGCGCTGAGCGCTGATGATTACAACAGATAAAACTCAAGGAGAGACGATATGAAGAGATACTTACTACTGGGGGCCGCCGCGTTGCTCGCAGCCTGTTCCGAGAGCGATGGTCCCGTTGACCCCGCCGAAGCCGTTTATGAGTGCCCGAAAGATAATTGGTTGGCCAATGCCGACTATGTTGATGAAGGAAAAATCGAAGCCTCTGACGACTTTGCGGCTTATCACACGGCGAATGGCGCCCGTAAAGGCGTCGTCACAACAGACAGTGGACTGCAATATAAAGTCGTCCAAGAGGGCCTGAAAAAGGGCGCAACACCGGTCGGCAGCCAGCGCGTTGAAATGCACTATCACGGCTTTTTCCCGGATGGATCGATCTTCGACAGTTCAATCGATCGCGGCGAGACCATGACGCATAATGCTGATGGCTTTATCAAGGGCTGGAATGAAAGCCTTGCTGACATGAAAGTCTGCGAAGCGCGTGTGCTCTATATCCCCGGTGATATCGCTTACGGGCCAAACGGCCGGCCGGGAATTCCGGGCAACGCTACATTGCTGTTTCACATGCAGCTTTTGGGCGTAAAGCAGTAGATCTGCTGAGATTAGCCTCTTATTTCTGAGCACAAAAAAGCCGCCTCACCTTAGTCGTAATTCACGACATGTGCGAGGCGGCTTTAGAATCTTCGAATTTATCTTTACGACGTAATTCGTAGGACTTCCAAACTCCGGCCAATTTGTTCGAACGCTTGACTTAGCTCTGCTGCGTTAGAGGCATCGAAGAATTGGGCTGTAGAGCTTGCACAGTCACGCATTAGACTCTTGGTCGTTTTATCATTCAATGCATAGGCGATTGTGTAGATTTCAATGTCATCACCTTTCACCTTATTACAAAGCCGCGCTGTTTTAGCATTTGCTTCGTCGATATTTTGTCCTTCATGAGTCAGCTGCGATTTTGACCGAGTATTTTTTCCGTCCGTCATGATAACCATGACTTTCTTGTGGTCTGTATCTGTAGGTGCTGCCTTCACTCTGAGAGGTAGTTCACCTTCAAGTGTTCTCCAGCCCCATGTAATTCCGGACGGAATATATGTCCAACCACGGGGTTTCAGTCCATTTATGGATGAACGCGCTTTTCTCATGTTAGATGTCAGCGGTAATATTTCGCTCCCGCAGATATCATTAGCGAATGCAGGGATCGTGCCGCCACGTTGTGTTGGCGATTCATCATTTCCATTCAGGCGGCTACCAACACACCCTTCCCAATTATTTCTCGAAACTTGAGAATAATCGAGCCAACCGGATCTGCTGTGAGTTTTACCAACATTCGTATATTGAGCGAAGGGCACGATGGACAAACGAACATCATCATTGTCCATATTATCAACCATATCGATCAATCCATTGGCTGCACTTTTCAACCCTGTCAATTTAGAGGGTCCACCACCCTGATTGATGGCCTGCCCCATTGAGCCGGTTGTATCTAGAACCAGAGCCACATCTAAGGATTTTTTGCTGTAAACCGCACTTGACGTTACGCCGACGTCCAAATCGCTCGTGTTAAACACACCCGAGAAATATGTATCAACGTTGTTCTTAGTGACAACAGTCACCTTATCGCCATTACGCGTCATTTGCGCAATCTCGATGCGAGCACCGCGTTGTCCGGGATATGTCGCATCATAGAGAGCTTGTGCAGCCGCTTCCAATTTTGCTGGGGTATCCAGCGATTTATCTTTTGCTGCAAGTAAAGCGACGGCATCCGTCGTATCTTGCAAACGTTGTTTAGCTGAAAACCCGTTTGAAAGGTCGACTGCGACGGCCAAAAGGCCAATTATAACAAATACGCTAGCAGCAAACATGATGGCGACGTTGCCGCCAGTATCAGTTCGGTAAGAGGCTGCGGTATGATTAAAGGTCCGTTTCATCATCCAACTCCATTTATGTCGCTTCGCCCAAAATGGGACAGTGCGACGCTTTTATGGAGTTACCGGTGCATTCCCCCTGCCATATGCTTGGGTTGTCCCAGCGCGGGACGGAAAGGCGGATATTATGGTTAACCAGACCCTAATTCTTGCCAAGGGGTAGCAAAAATTGGTTTATTCTAGCCACAAACCAGATTTTGCAAGGCGCAAGCCAGACTTATCGCTGAACTTATTTTTTAGGCAAAATTTGGATTTCCAGCGACTTTGCGGGATTAAACACCTCTTTTGCGATAGGTTTAAGGTCTTCTACTGTCATGTTCTGATATGCCGCATCGCGGGTCCGGAACCGCGCAACGGTCTCCTGGTCCGTTTGTGCTTGCCGCAGAACACTCATCCAAAGACTGTTATTTTCAACACTTGTCTCAAGATATTCAAGCGTCGGCTTCATCGCGCGGTCAAACACGTCCGGATCAATGTCCCCGACTTGAAATTCTGCGGCAACCTCACGAATGCGATCAGCCATCGCGTCGATACGGTCGGGGCTTACCTCGATTTGCGCGCCAATAAATCCATAACCGGGATAAATGCGCGATCCGGTCCGGGACACGCCCGGGGAATAGGTTGCGCCCTCATCCTCACGCAAGACTTCAGTTAATTGTAGCTGAAACATATCCGCCAACATCTGGGTTTCACGGGAGCGTTTGGAGTCTGATGCATCGGGCGCTGGCCAATAGACATAAAGCCGTGCCGTTTCAGCATCGCCCGCATGGCGAAGGATAGTGGGATCGGTCGATCCGGCGGGGAATTTCAACGCTGTGAGCGAAGCATCAGGCACATAGGGTTCAGCCTTGCGCTCCGGCAGCGCGCCAAAACTCTCGGCAACGGCCTCTATAAGCGCGTCTTCTTCATAATCGCCGACGACTGTGAGCTCAATCGAGCCATTTTGGACATTCTCGTCCATCCATTTTTTGATGAGATCGAAATTAACACCCAAGAGGTCAGCCTCAGAGGGAATACCCCACCGCGCATCGCCGGAGCGTAAAATACGGCTGATATCTCGGCTCGCCACGCCGCCGGGCGTGCTGTCCAGCGTTGGGTACCAAGAGCGGATATATTTGTCATATTGTGACTGCGCTTCCGGCCGGTAGCCCGGATCCGTTGCACAAGCTGCCATCAATTTGAGCTGCAAGGCCAAATCATCAGGCGTTGTCGATCCTGACAGAGTCATAGCCGTTTTGCCAAGACCGCGGCCGACCCCAACGGATTTACCGGCCATAATCGTCGAAATATCGTCAACCTTATGCTGTCCTAGGCCGGAAAGCGACAACATGTTAGACGCATAGGTCTCAAACCCCGGCGCGACATCCGTCGGTGCCGATAAAGTTCCAGCCCCGATCCTTGCAGATAGGCGGACAACATTATCTTCAAAATCCGTCTTTTTCATATTTAAGCGGACATTATTTTCGAAAACAATCAATGTCGCATCCAAATCATCAATACGGCTGCGTTTAGCGACTTTTCCGGCCGGGCCGAATTCATCATAGGCAAATGTGAGTTTAGCCTCTTCCGCTCTGGCTTCCACGGGCACAGATTTGGTGGCCGCATAGGCTGCCTCAAGTTTTGTTTTGGCGTCTTCTATTGCTTTATTGGTCTGCATATAGAGCTGCGGCGCCTCATCCAGACCTTTCCACCCCTCGCGGAAGGCTTTGGTGACAGCTTCCAGCGTGATGTCAGCCTTACCTCCGGCAAATCGCTCAAGCGAGGTTTGCGGGGTGGTGACAACCGACTCATTGCCGAAAGCGCCCATGATTTGACGCGCTAAGCGGGGAGTTCGCCGTGTGGGCGACGTTTGAACGGAAACTTCGAGCGAATTTTCGATATTGGCAAGCTGTTCGTCTAACTCTGCTTGGGAAAACCCAAATTCCAGCGCCTGACGCAGGGCCTGCTCGCCCTGAGCGAGCGCGGCATCCCAATTATCGGGCTGCGCATTCACGGTCAGGGAGGATATTTCTGCCACATCGAAGAAATTACTGCGGCCCACGCCGGCCGAGATGAAAGCCGAATCCTCTGTCCGTGCCATTTTTCCGAGACGGCGGTTTAGAATTGAGTTGCCGAGGCTTTCAATCATACCCTCTTTCCGGCTCGCAGCCGTATCCATATCATCTTCTACGGGTTTCATCACCGCTAAACTCACTGAAGTTTGAATTTCAGGGTCTGAATAGACCCGCGTGCGGGATGTCGTGATCGCTTGCGAATCAATTTCGACATTTACGCCCGCTGCGATAGTTTCAGGAGCCGCCCAATCGCCGAAATATTGTTCAATTTTCTGAATCGCATATTCAGGCTCCATGTCCCCGACCAGGGTGATGAAGGTTTTTTCCGGTCGGTAGTAGCGCTGGTAGAAATCACGGAACTGCTCGGGCGTCACCGTGTTGATTGTCGCCTCAGTTCCGATAGGCAAACGGTCAGGCAATATTGTATGGCCGGCATAAAAATCCAACTGATCCAAGAAAGCCTTGAAAGCCGGATTAGACCTCGCCCGACGTTCGGCCTGTATAACACCGCGTTCTTTCTCGATCGCTTCAGGGTCGAGCAGTAAACGCTCAGCCGTTTCGCGCATAATGCCAAGTGTGACGTCGAGCATCTCTTCCGACACCTCGGGAAGCTCTAACTGATATGTGGTCACATCAAACCCAGTCGACGCATTTGTATCCGCTCCAAAGGCCAAACCAAATCGCTCAAGCTTTTTAGTCATCTCGCCTTCAGGAATATTTTCTGAGCCGTTAAAGGCCATATGCTCCAAGAAATGTGCAAGGCCTCGCGTCTCTTCCGTCTCATTAATTGAGCCGGTATCCATGCGCATCAACAGCGTCGCCGTCTTCGTGGGCGTATCATTCTCACGAACGGCATAACGAAGACCATTGGGAAGCTCACCATAAGTTATGGCCGTATCAACGGGCAGATCGGACGCCATATGCGCAAAAGGCACATCGTCGATGGACGGTAGGCTTGCGGTTTTAGCTTTGCATCCTGAAAGCAAAACAATAGCGATTACAGAGGCTTGAGATAAAAAAGAACAGCGCATAAATTCCCCGGGCACAATCAGAAGTGAGATTCGTTGAAGCTGTGTCTGAAGCGCGAAACCCCTCGGCGCAAGACCAGTTTTGCAGCCGCCCCGGTCTGCGCAACAGGAACATTAGCACTTTACCAACCACACTGTAATTGCGGGCTTGAATGCCTCGCGACGGCCCTTATGAGGCAGGTAATGCCGAGCGCCCCCACAGAATACGACCATAAGATTTTCGTCTTCGATTTTGATGGAACGATCACGACTCGGGACACTTTTGCGCTCTTCCTGCGATATTACGCCGGCACCCCCCATTGGCTTTGGAACATCATGCGGCTCATGCCGACCTTCATCACTTACAAGCTTGGCGGCATCGACCGTCACGCTGTGAAAAAAGCTGTGGTTCGCCGCTTTTTCGCGGGAGAGTTAGCAGCCGATGTCGATGCCCGCGCCGCGCAATTTGCGAAGGACGTGATACCCGGCTTGATTCGCCCGGCCGCTATTGAAAGGATCAACGCGCTTTTAGCGGATCCAGCATGCGGCCCTGAGTCATTATATATATGCAGCGCTTCGATCGGCCCCTATCTGCGCGCTTGGGCGAGTTCAGCTAGCATTCATGAAAATCACGTAATGGCAACCGAGTTAACGATAAGTGAAGAGAGAATCACTGGTGAGCTGCACGGTTATAATGTGTGGGGGAAAAACAAAGTCCGCCGCATTTTTGACCAATTCGCACCACATTCTGTCGAAATAATGGAAGCCTATGGTGATACGAGAGGAGATAGGGAGATGTTACACGCCGCTAAGGCGTCTTTCTTCCGGCCTTTTCGCGTAACACAGATTAGGAATTGATTTACTTCCTCCTATGTTTAAGAGGAAGTTAAGGCTCTCCGTTCGTGAGATACGGGCGTATGGGCTATTGGAGGTATTCGCATGTCGCGGGTAACTAATAACTGGAGACTTTGGGGGTTTTCTTAATATGAAACGCACTCTTCTACTGGCCGCATCGGCCGCGGTATTTGCCGCACCTACAATCGCTCAGGAGCTACCGCCAGGTAACCCGCTCCCCGGTGAATGTTTCGCTCGGGTTATTGTTCCCGCTCAATACACAACATCGACAGAGCAGGTTGTTCTGCGTCAAGCCGGCGAAGAGATCAAAATGATCCCTGCGCAGTTTGAAACTGTTCCGGAACGTATTCTCGTCCAAGAAGAGAGCTATGAGCTCGTCGTGGCAGGAACCGGCGGTTCTGTTGTTCCTGGTCGTGGCAAAATCACGGTCACCGTAGGCGGAACGCCCTACATGATTGATTCTTCCAGAACAGTCACCAACGCTGCGGGCGCGCGGATTGGTTCTGTTGACGCTTCGGGCAATATTGTCGCGAACAACGGAAGCGTTTTGGCTGCCAACGCTGTTAACCCCCTAACACTGATTGGCACAGGGTCCTCACCAACACGCCTCGTTGTTGGCGGAACGACTTACTCAGTCTCGGCTGACGGTCGTGTCCGTAACGCCTCTGGTTCAAGCATCGGCTCCCTAGACGGTTCCGGCAACATTGTTGCTTCCGGCGGACGTGTCGTTTCTCGCTCCGCAGTCAATGCTTATCGCGGCACTGGCGCAACTTCAGGCGCAAACACATTCCGTACAGTTACTGAGACGGTTGTTGTTCAAGAAGCGTCCACAGAGCTTGTCGCGATTCCTCCGGTTTACGAAACTGTCGCAGAGACAGTCGTCGTTCAGCCAGAATCAGTTGAGTACATCACAATCCCGGCTGTTTACGAGAATTACACTGACACGGTTGTTGTTCAGGAAGCCTCTACAGAGCTGGTCACCATCCCGCCTGTGTTCGAAACCGTTACGGAAACTGTTGTTTCGCAAGAATCATCTACAGAACTCGTCACAATCCCGGCCACATACGAAACTGTCTCTGAGACGGTCGTCGTTCAGCCGGCTTCTGTTGAGTACACAGTTGTCCCGGCTCAGTATGAGACGGTCACAGAAAGCGTCGTTTCGCAAGAGGCATCGACAGAGCTTGTCTCTATCCCTGCCACTTTTGAAACTGTCACAGAGACAGTCGTTGTTCAGGAAGCCAGCACAGAGCTAGTGACTGTCCCACCGGTCTTTGAAACTGTTAACGAAACGGTTGTCGTTCAGGAAGCCAGCTCCGAGTTGGTCACAATCCCGGCAACGTTCGAAACTGTATCTGAAACAGTTGTGGTTCAGCCCGCGTCTGTCGAATATGTTACTGTCCCGGCCGTCTTTGAGACTGTTGCCGAGACTGTAGTTGTTCAGGAAGCCAGCTCCGAGTTGGTCACAATCCCTGCAACATTCGAAACTGTCACTGAAACAGTCGTCGTTCAGGAAGCCAGCACAGAGCTAGTCACTGTCCCGCCTGTCTTCGAAACAGTCACAGAAACTGTTGTTTCTAAAGCTGCTAGCTCAGAGCTCATCACTATCCCGGCCACGTTCGAAACTGTCACTGAGACAGTCGTCGTTCAACCAGCCGGCGTTGAGTATGTGTCTGTTCCAGCTGAATATGAAACATACAACGAAACTATCGTTGTTCAGGAAGCATCTACCGATCTGGTCACAATTCCTGCGACATTTGAAACTGTCACTGAGACAGTCGTCGTTCAGCCGGCGACTGTTGAGTATTCAGTTATCCCGCCTGTGTATGACACAGTTAGCGAGACAATCGTTGTTCAAGAAGCCAGCTCCGAGCTCGTTTCTATCCCGGCTACATTCGAAACAGTAACTGAGACTGTTGTCGTTCAGCCCGCCTCCGTTGAGTATGTGTCCGTTCCTGCTGTCTATGAGACAGTTGGCGAGACAATTGTTGTTCAGCAAGCGTCTACAGAACTCGTCACAATTCCTGCGACGTTCGAAACTGTCTCTGAAACTGTCGTCGTCCAGCCTGCTGGCGTCGAATATGTTTCCGTTCCAGCGACTTACGAAACTTACAACGAAACAATCGTTGTTCAGGAAGCGTCAACTGACCTCGTCACAATTCCAGCCACGTTCGAAACTGTCACAGAGACAGTCGTCGTTCAGCCTGCAACTGTGGAATATGTCTCCGTACCGGCTGTCTATGAGACAGTCAGCGAGACTATGGTTGTTCAGCAAGCGTCCAGCGAAATGATCACAATCCCAGCCACGTTCGAAACTGTGACTGAAACAGTTGTCGTCCAGCCTGCTGGCGTCGAGTATGTAACTGTTCCAGCTGTATTTGAGACAGAGTCTTACCCGGTTGTCGTTCAAGCGGCGTCTACGGAACTTGTCACTATCCCGGCTACATTCGAAACTGTCACGCAGACAGTTGTCGTTCAGCCTGCGTCTGTTGAGTATGTTGCAGTTCCGGCTGTATATGAGACCATTCAAGAGCCGATCGTGGTTCAAGAAGCGTCTACAGAGCTCGTCAATGTTCCTGCGACATTCGAAACTGTCACTGAAACGGTCGTCGTTCAGCCTGCAACAACTGAGTATTCAGCGGTTCCGGCGAAATATGAGAACTACACAGAAACAGTTGTTGTTCAGGAAGCTAGCACAGAGCTCGTCTCTATCCCGGCAACATATGAAACTGTCACTGAAACAGTCGTCGTTCAGGCCGCTGGAGTAGAGTATATCTCTATCCCTGCGACTTTTGAGACAGAAACATATCCGGTTGTCGTTCAAGCGGCCTCCACGGAGCTCGTCACGATCCCGGCTACATTCGAAACTGTTTCCGAAACAGTCGTCGTTCAGCCAGCTTCTGTCGAATACGTCTCAGTCCCGGCTGTTTATGAAACAGTTGCTGAGACAATCGTTGTTCAGGAAGCCAGCACAGAGCTCGTCTCTATCCCGGCAACCTTCGAAACTGTCACTGAGACAGTCGTCGTTCAGGCTGCAGGCGTAGAATATGTCTCTATCCCGGCTGTTTATGAAACAGTCTCCGAGACAGTTGTTGTTCAGGAAGCCAGCTCCGAGTTGGTCACAATCCCGGCAACATTCGAAACTGTCACTGAAACGGTCGTCGTTCAGCCAGCTTCTGTCACCTATGAAACAGTTCCGGCTGTCTTTGAGACGGAAAGCTACCCGGTTGTCGTACAGGCAGCGTCTTCAGAACTCGTCACGATCCCGGCGACATTCGAAACTGTCACTGAGACAGTCGTCGTTCAGCCAGCTTCTGTCGAATATGTCTCTGTCCCGGCTGTTTATGAAACAGTCTCCGAGACAATGGTTGTTCAAGAAGCCTCTACAGAGCTCGTCTCTATCCCGGCGACATTTACAAACGTCACAGAGACGGTTGTTGTCCAAGAAGCAAGCTCAGAGCTTATTTCCATCCCGGCAACGTATGAAACTGTATCTGAGACAGTCGTCGTTCAGGAAGCTACAACAGAGCTCGTCTCTGTTCCGGCAACCTTCGAGACGGTCACTCAAACAGTTGTTGTCCAGCCTGAAACAGTCGAATACATGTCCGTCCCGGCCGAGTATGAGACTTACAACGAAACAATCGTTGTTCAGGAAGCCAGCACGGAGCTCGTCTCTATTCCGGCAACGTTCGAAACTGTCACTGAGACCGTTGTTGTCCAGCCAGCGTCGACAGAGCTTGTCGCTATCCCGGCTACATTTGAGACTGTGTCTCAAACTGTTATCGCTAAGGAAGCTTCAACTCAGCTCGTATCTGTCCCTGCAACGTTCAAAAACGTCACAGAGACTGTTGTTGTTCAACCTGCCAGCGTCACATATGAAACAGTTCCGGCTGTCTATGAGACTTACAACGAGACACTCGTTGTTCAGGAAGCGTCGACAGAACTGGTTGTTATTCCTGCGACATACCGCAACGTGACTGAAACCGTTGTTGTTCAGGAAGCTGCGACAGAGCTCGTTGCTATCCCGGCAACTTATGAGACTGTCTCCGAGACAGTTGTCGTTCAGCCTGAATCTGTTGAGTATGTGGCTGTCCCTGCGAAGTTCCGCACGGAAAACCAGACATACGTCCAGCAGGAAGCTGCCAACACGTTACGCATCATCCCGGCACAGTATGAAACTGTGACAGAGACGATCGTCACACAGGAAGCGTCAACTCGTGTCGAAGTTGTGCCTGCAACATACCGCACGGTCACTGAGACAATCGTTGTTCAGCCAGAGCGCACTGACCTCACGGTCATCCCTGCGAAATATGAGTCACGTTCAGAGCGTGTTCTTATTGAGCCGGCCCGTGAAGAGTGGAAACCAGGTTCACAAGCGATTAACTCCGGTGCATTTGCCGGTGGTCGCGTGAACACAAACACGCGCGGACAGTTCACTGTCTTTAACGGCGTTTCGAACCAAGTCGTGGAATCAACCGAGACTATCGTGAACCAGACAGGTGAAATCCTCTGTCGTGTTCTGATCCCGGCCAAATACAAGACGATCACGAAGCAAGTCGTCGTCACGCCAGCTCGGACAACTCAGCGGACTATCCCGGCTGTGACCAAAACTGTCACACGCCGCGTTGTTGACCGCGAAGCAACTACTCGCGAAACTCCAGTGCCGGCTCAAACGAGCACACTGACTCGCCGTATTGTTAAGACACCTGCCCGTGTTGTGGACGCCTCCGGCGCTTCAATCTCCGGCGGAACACGCATTAACGGCTTTGTTGACGCCAACCGCGATGGTCGTGATGACCGTGACGGATTGTCCTCTGCAGATGCTCAGCGTGCTGACCGATCAGCAGGCGGCTCCCGCCTTGTTGGTGGAAATGCCGGTTCATCAGACGGCCGCTTTGGTCAGCAGATGGGCACAGTCTCCACACGTGTTGTTGCTGAAGAAGCAAAAGTCGTTGAACGCCGCATCCCGGCTGTCACGAAAACGCTGACACGCCGCGTCGTTAAGACACCGGCCCGGACGCAAGAGCGGACTATCCCGGCAGTTACGAACACCGTAACCCGCCGTGTTGTTGACCGTCCTGCGTCTACGCAAGAGCGGACTATTCCGGCTGTTACGAAGACTGAAACACGTCGTCGTATCAAAACTCCGGCCCGCACAGTTGAGCGGTCTATCCCGGCCGTGACCAAGCAGGTCACACGCCGCGTCGTTGACCGTCCGGCGTCTACACAGCAGCGCAATATTCCTGCTGTGACCAAAGTGGAAACACGCCGCGTTGTGAAAACTCCGGCTCGTACGCAAGAGCGCACGATCCCGGCTGTTACCAACACTGTAACGCGCCGCGTCGTTAAGACACCGGCTCGTACAACAGAGCGGTCTATCCCGGCTGTTACGAAGACTGAAACACGTCGTCGTATCAAAAACCCGGCCCGCACGGCCGAGCGCCGCGTCCCGGCTGTTACGAAGCAAGTTAGCCGCCGTGTTGTGAAAACAGCTGCGTCGACTGTCGAGCGGACTGTTCCAGCCGTCACGAAGACACGTACACGCCGCGTCGTTAAGACACCGGCTCGTACATCAGAGCGGGCAATCCCGGCGAAGACATCTACTGTCACGCGCCGCGTTGTTGACCGTCCTGCGTCTACGCAAGAGCGGACTATCCCGGCCATCACGAAACAGGAAACGCGCCGCGTCGTTAAGACACCAGCGTCAACTGTTGAGCGCACAATCCCGGCTGTAACCAAGCAAGTCTCCCGCCGCGTCGTTAAGACACCGGCCCGCACATCTGAGCGGACCATCCCGGCTGTGACTAAAATGGAAACACGCCGCGTCGTGAAGACACCTGCTCGCACCGTTGAGCGGGCAATCCCGGCTGTGACCAAGCAGGTTTCTCGCCGCGTCGTCAAAACTCCGGCTTCTGTCAGAGAGCGCGGTATCCCGGCTGTCACGAAGGTAGAAACGCGCCGCGTCATTAAGACGCCAGCGTCCACTGCCGAACGGACAATCCCGGCTGTTACCAAGCAAGTGTCTCGCCGCGTCGTTAAGACACCGGCTCGCACAACAGAGCGGACTATCCCGGCGATCACGAAACAGGAAACACGCCGCGTCGTTAAGACACCGGCCTCTACTGTTGAGCGCACAATCCCGGCTGTAACCAAGCAAGTCTCCCGCCGCGTCGTTAAGACACCGGCCCGCACATCTGAGCGGACCATCCCGGCTGTGACTAAAATGGAAACACGCCGCGTTGTGAAAACACCGGCCCGCACATCTGAGCGGACTATCCCGGCTGTGACCAAGCAGGTTTCTCGCCGCGTCGTGAAAACTCCGGCCGCTACGCAACAGCGTAACGTACCGGCTATCACGAAGCAGGAAACTCGCCGCCGCGTCGTGACGCCAGCTGCAACAGTCGAACGGACTGTTCCGGCGGTCATGAAGCAGGTGACACGCCGCGTCGTAAAGACACCGGCCTCAACTGTTCAGCGTGCCATCCCGGCTGTGACGAAAATGGAATCGCGTCGTGTCATCAAGACACCGGCGTCCACCATTGAGCGCACAATCCCGGCTGTAACCAAGCAAGTCTCCCGCCGCGTCGTTAAGACACCGGCCCGTACATCTGAGCGGACCATCCCGGCTGTGACTAAAATGGAAACACGCCGCGTCGTGAAGACACCTGCTGCAACGATGGAACGCACTGTTCCGGCTGTTATGAAGCAAGTCTCCCGTCGTGTTGTGAAGACACCGGCCCGCACATCTGAGCGGACTATCCCGGCGATCACAAAAGTGGAAACACGCCGCGTCGTGAAGACACCAGCGTCAACCGTTGAGCGGACTATCCCGGCTGTGACGAAGCAAGTCTCCCGTCGCGTCGTGAAGACACCGGCTGCCACGCAACAGCGTGCAGTTCCGGCGATCACGAAGACAGAGACACGCCGTCGCATCAAGACACCGGCTCGCACGGCTGAACGGGCTATCCCCGCAGTCACGAAGACGGTATCTCGCCGCGTTGTGAAAACTCCGGCTTCTGTCAGAGAGCGCGGTATCCCGGCTGTCACGAAAACAGAGACACGCCGTGTTGTTAAGACACCAGCGTCAACTGTTGAGCGCACAATCCCAGCTGTGACCAAGCAAGTCTCCCGCCGCGTCGTTAAGACACCGGCACGGACACAAGAGCGTGGTATCCCAGCTGTGACGAAGACAGAAACGCGCCGCGTCGTTAAGACACCGGCACAAACTGTCGAGCGCACGGTTCCGGCTGTGACCAAGCAAGTCTCCCGTCGTGTCGTGAAGACACCGGCTGCAACGCAACAGCGTTCAGTTCCGGCGATCACGAAGACAGAGACACGCCGTCGCATCAAGAACGCGGCACGGACTGTCGAACGGGCTATCCCGGCTGTGACCAAGCAAGTGTCCCGTCGTGTCGTCAAGACACCGGCGTCTGTCACTGAGCGGTCTGTTCCGGCGCAAACACAACAGGTTACACGCCGCGTCGTTAAGACACCGGCCACTGTTGCAGAGCGTCGTATCCCGGCTGTCACGAAGCAGGAAACACGTCGTGTTGTGAAAACACCGGCACGTGTCACTGAGCGCGGTATCCCGGCTGTCACGAAAACAGAAACACGCCGTGTTGTTAAGACACCAGCGTCGACTGTTGAGCGGACAATCCCGGCTGTTACCAAGCAAGTGTCTCGCCGCGTTGTGAAAACTCCGGCACGTGTCACTGAGCGCGGTATCCCGGCTGTCACGAAGCAAGTCTCACGTCGTGTGATGCGCACACCTGCTACGACGCAGGAACGCACCATCCCGGCTGTGACGAAGGTTGTGTCACGTCAGGTCGTCAAAACGCCTGCACGCACATCCGAGCGGACTATCCCTGCGAAGATGTCGACTGTTCAGCGCCGTGTTGTTAAAAACCCGGCAACGACTGTTGAGCGGACTATCCCGGCTGTCACCAAGGTTGTGTCGCGTCGTGTCGTTAAGACACCGGCTCGTACATCTGAGCGGACTATCCCGGCTGTGACCAAGCAAATCTCACGTCGTGTGATGCGCACACCTGCTACGACGCAGGAACGCACCATCCCGGCTGTGACGAAGACGGAAACCCGTCGCCGCATCAAGACACCGGCTTCGACGCAAGAGCGTCGTATTCCGGCTGTTACGAAGCAGGTCACACGCCGCGTCGTGAAGACACCGGCAACGACGACAGAGCGGACTATCCCGGCTGTCACCAAGCAAGTCACGCGCCGCGTGGTTGATGGTGCACCGCGGATCGAACGTCGCGTCATCCCGGCTCGTTACGATACGGTTCAAGTCCAGCGCGTTGTTCGTCCTGCGACGACTGAGACGGTAGTAATACCGGCACAGTTCGGCACGATTACGAAACGCACACAGACCAGCCCTGAACGTGCAGAATGGCGTCAAGTCCTCTGTGAGGCGAACGCTAACCCAACCGTTATCCGCGCTATCCAAACAGCGTTGAAACGTGAAGGCTTCTACAGCGGTGCAATTGACGGACGTCTGGGTCAGCAGACCTACGCCTCTGTTGAGCGCTTCCAGCAAGCGCGCGGCCTGTCCACTGGCGGCGTGACATTGAAAACTGTTGATGCCTTGGGTGTTAACTGGCGCTCAATGGTCTCCGGCAACCAGCAAGCCATCGGCGGATTTACCGCAGGCGGTCAGACGACCGGAGGAACCGGCGGCTTTACGAGCGGCACGACAGTCACAACGACTGGCGGCGGTGCAGGTGGCTACACAATCGGTGCAGACGGATCCGTCCGTGACGCATCCGGTATGATGATTGGCACAATGAACGCCAATGGCGATGTCGTGAACAGTGCCGGTCAGGTCATCATGTCCGGTATGAATACAACCGGCGGTGCAGTCGGTGGGATGAACAATCGTTCAACCATCGGTTCAGTTGGCGGTGGAAGCATCGTTAACGGTGCATCTAACCCACTCGGCGGTATGTCCTCGGGTGGCTACACAGTCCGCGCTGACGGCTCTGTCGTAAGCAGCACCGGCTCTGTTATCGGTCAGGTCAATGCCAATGGCGAAATAGTTGCCAACGGTGTCGTTATCGGTCGGGTTACCCCCGGCAACTAAGACCAAAACTTCCGGCGCCTCGCGCGCCGGACATAAGGTTTCTAAACCTCGCCGGCGTTACCGTTGGCGGGGTTTTTTTGGTGCCAATATAGGCGATTGCGAACGGCTTTGAATTGGAGCTGGCTCTGTCAAACTCTCGTGCAAGCGGATTGACAGCAGAGTGCAAGGGCTTATAAGGGCGTCGAATTGGCCGCCGCGGGAATCGCCCAGCGCGGCTTTTATGTATTTAGACGACAGGGCACGCCCTGCTCAGCCTCAAGGACGAGACCATGTTCGCAGTCATTCAGACCGGTGGTAAGCAATATAAAGTCGCCAAAGACGACATTATCATCATAGAAAAGCTCGACGGCGAAGCCGGCGGGAAGATTACATTTGACGATGTGTTGATGCACGGCGCGGGCAGCGATGTAAAAGTCGGCGCTCCGCTCGTAAAAGGCGCCTCTGTCACAGGCGAAGTTCTTGAACAGCGCAAAGGCGACAAAGTCATCGTCTTTAAAAAGAAGCGTCGTCAGAACTATCGCCGTAAGCAAGGACATCGTCAGTTCGAGACAGTTGTTCGCATCACAGGTATCAAGGGCTAAAACGCCTCCCATTTTGGGATTAAATTCGGGGCTCGTCCCCAATCGATTTTAGGAGTTCATCATGGCACATAAAAAAGCTGGTGGTTCGTCAAATAACGGTCGCGACAGTGCAGGCCGCCGTCTCGGCGTAAAGAAGTCCGGCGGGCAAGCCGTCATTCCGGGCAACATCATTATTCGTCAGCGCGGGACAAAATATTATCCTGGCGCAAATGTCGGCATGGGCAAAGACCACACGCTCTTCGCTCTGACGGAAGGCCGCGTATCTTTCACAACGAAGCGCAATGACCGCACATATGTCTCAGTCGACCTCCCACAGGCCGCTGAATAAAGACCTGATTTTTCGGGTCACCGCCAACAGGCGACCCGTTTATAGAACAGCAGGGAAATCGGGTCCGCCCGGTTTCCCTTTTTTGTGATTAAGCACTTATTTTTTGTAACTAAGCCTTGGTCACCCCTGCTGACAATTTGGGAGAATTGTCATGCGCGATATCATTGAAACAGACCGGCTCGTCCTCCGTCAGACAGAGCAGCGCGATGCTAAAGCTATCTCTGTCTTGGGATCCGATTTCGATATTGCGCGGATGACAGGCAGCTTCCCCTACCCCTTCCCCCTGCTCTCAGCCGAATTTAAAATCATAACCTTCCATGCGGCCAAGCGCAGAAGTCTCGCCCATCCCTATGCCATCACCCTGAAAGGCGATGATACATTGATCGGCGTCACGGATTTATTCAAACGCGAAGAGACCGCCTTGTGGGAAGTCGGCTATTGGATCGGACGACCGTTTTGGGGAAAAGGTTTTATGACTGAGGCCTGTGCCGCGCTGCTCGCTGAAGCGGATGCGACATTAAGCGTAGCAGACCGCGTGGCTGGCGTTTTCATCGACAACCCGGGCAGTGCGCGCGTTCTTGAAAAGCTGGGCTTTAAACGCAGCGGACAGCTAGAGCCGTATTTCTCAATGGCACGATTGAAAAAGGCTTCATCGCAAGATTACATCCTGAAGGCCGCATCATGAACGTCGAAATCACACATGGATTACCAAATGTGTCAGACTTTAGGTCTCTGCGAAGCGGTGTGAGCTGGGGCACGCCGACAATCGAACAAGCGCGCGACGCTTTGGAAGCCTCTCTAGGCGGAGCAATAGCGGTCAGCGGTGACCAAAC
>Ga0209186_1001419_pt1 | contig 17832 bp, 26 predicted proteins | sample SidtaG_FD_187426 | JGI IMG/M metagenome (GOLD analysis project Ga0209186, IMG submission 187426) | Marine algal microbial communities from Sidmouth, United Kingdom - Sidmouth_Male2 metaG (SPAdes) (version 2) | ecosystem: Host-associated > Algae > Red algae > Unclassified | place: Sidmouth...
TCCACCCCCTCCTCGTCCCATGCCGCTCGGGGCGCCGTGTGGGAATTGCCCGCCGCCCGGATTTTATCTTCTCGCCGAGGGCGGCCGGCCCCGACCATGTGAGCGGCCGCGCTCCCCTCTCGTTCGAGGCAGCCGACATGGAGACGGCGGCGCTTGTGACCAGGAATGGCGTAAAGTGCGCCACCGTGGAGATTGGGACGGCTGCGGTCCTCACGGCGGCCCTTCCGCCCCTGTGCGTGCGGGTCCGCATGGAGGTGGCAAAAACAACGATGGCTGGCGACCACCAAGCCCCCCTGTGGTGTCCTTAGGAGCCCCTCCCTGACCGGCAAGGGGCCGGCCTGTCTGCCCCAACCTCTTTGGCAGCAGCGCTCGGCGCCTGCCGGCTGGTGGTCCTCCCGGCCCGCCGCGCTCGCCGCAGCACCCACTTTCTCGCGTTCACGGTTACCGCTTCTTCAGCCCTCCACGCTTGCAGCAGATTCTGCCGCCGGGTTCACCCCTCACCCCGGAAACATGACCGCCCCACTTCAGGGGCGGAAGCAAGAACTACAGCCCGCGCAGCCTGCCGAAACAACAGTGGGTCCTACCGCCTGGCTCGCCACGGGACGACTGGCGTTCGCCATCGGGCCTGTCAAATCGGTCCAATTCAACAGGGCCATAGCTGGGACAGACCGTGGGCCCGGCCCCGCCATTCGCCGGGCCCTCGTCCGTGCTGGCTGTGGGCGTTCTTCTACGAAGTGTGCGGCGAAGATCAGCCCCACGTCTGGTAGCCATCTCGAGCGGCGCCTCTGGGGTGCTCACCTGACTCACCGTCTGCCTGGCGGGTCGACAAGTACGGAGGTCCGGAAGGATCTCAGGAATTCCAGTGGGTGCTGACGCAGACTTCCGCACGGAGCACATCCACGCGATGGCCTTGGTGGCCCGCGCCGTCGCAGCCGTCGCGACAGCCGACGCCAGCTGAGCCTCTGAGCCGTCCAGTGTACATGGTGCACGGGACTAAACCCTCTGTTTACCCGTCGTACGAGCTTGTCCTTGTACCTCGGCGCCCACCCCATCATTTGCCTGCCTACCCGCCGCTCCTTTATTGGCTGTGACCAACGCATTTTCCGAAAAGATGGGGTCTGCTCTTGGGTGGACGGACATGGACCATGTGCCGCTGTGTGAGGCGTACGTGGAGGTGACGAGCGACGCGGTCAATGAGCCTGTCCGCTCAAGGGATAACCTTTGGGCGACCGTGCACGAGGTTTGGTCCGAGAAGATGCCGAACAAGGTGCCACTGCGAGTCTGGATGTAGTGGTCGGGGGTCCCACGGCTGAAAAGGGCGTGGCCCCTCAGCTGTGGACAGCACACCCCCGGGGCGGCCCCAAAATATCCCGATCCGGGCCAGCGAGGGAATGACCTGTCCGAATCTCAGGGAGACCGGATCTGGTCGGGGGCGGGGTTCTTCCCTCGCGGTTTTCCCAACCCCCCTACTACTTGTTTGAGCTTTTCGCTTTGGAGGGATTTTTCTGTTTGGCGCATCTGGGGTGGCTACTTTGGCCGCTGGCGCTCGGGTTGGGGAGGGGTTTATTGACAGTGGGGAGGTCGTCCCCACCGCCGTTTGATAAAATCAACAGTGCTTTGGACTACGATTCCCCTCAGGGCTTTGCCGTGATCCTCTCCTCCGGTTGGGGGAAGGGTGGGCTGTGGGTCGATTTCTGGTGCAGTTCCTTTGACGGACCGAGCTGATCAAGAGGTCACTTCGGCTGGACGACGAACCAAAGTGGTGGTGCTGAGAACCGCTACACAGGAGCCTTGAAATAGCGCTGGAGAAGCAATTCAAGCGCACCCGGGCGGGGGTGAGCGCCCGCACGCCGCACTACCTCGCTATCAAGGCTATGCCGACAACTGGAAACCCATCGAAGGAGGACATTGTCAGCGGTGCTGTGGAGCGCTATTGCTCGCTGGACGAGTATGACGCGATCCTAGCGGACCTCAATCAAAACAATGTCAACGACAAAAAGCGTCAACTGAAGGCGAAGGTCCAGCACTGCAAGTGTGTCTCGTGATGGCGCCATTGTGGCATAGTGACATGTTCAGCGGCGCCGGCAACGGCGGCGACGCCTCGGGCATGGAAACCCCGGGTGACTCGTCATCTGACGAGTATGATAGTGGTCGTGGTAGCGGCAGCGGCCGCAGCCGACGCAACGGCTTCTTCCAGGGCCGCCCTGTTGGATTCAATGCTGCCAAGATGCAACGCCAAGAGCACCCGCAGATGGAATCCGAGGTAAAGGCGAGTACTGATGCTCTCCACAAGCCCACCGACGCACAGTAAAAGGGCACTGCCTTTTGCTTTCTTGACTCCCCTTCGATGCGGCATACCCGTGAGGCGGCTCTCTACCGCTTGGCTGCTACGCAGAAAATGCTGGGGCGTGCAGGTCTGGATGTCCTTTCTACCACTGACTTGGGGGAAAGTGAGGGACCTAAAAACTCGATCGGTGTTGTGGGAAAGGGCGTTCCCGGACTGGGTGTTGACGGCCCGAAGGAGACGCCGCGGACTGCTGCTGGCCATGCATCCGGAGCGCCGGCGCCGCCGGCGCTAGGAGCGCTCGCCGTGCTTTTGGGTGAACACGGGGTATCTGCATCTTCTATAGCTTCGGCGGCGTCTGTGGCCAAGTCCGCTGCGGCGCACGTGCGCAAGACAAGCGAGACTGGCACCGGCCGCCGCTCGATAGAGATCAAGCGGCAGGCAGCCGTGGCTCAGCTCGCGCGCATCCCGACCACGACTCGCCTCCTGGACGACTACAGCGCGTCTACGGGCAACAGCCATGATTCCGAGTTGACGTACATGCATTCTGGTGCCTTTGCAGCCGACGCGATGTGTCTCTATGTTGAGCATGTCACAGGTTCTTTTCCCCGTTGGGATGGTTTTTTCCCTTTTACAAAAGTTCCATTGCTTGCTAGTTCAGCGGCAGAAGAGGGTCACCTCTCGCGTGGTGTTTTCCTTTCAAACCCTACACCCTCGTCCGCCCCGATCAACATCACGCGCTCCCCGCCGCGCGCGCGCTCCGCTCGAACGTCTGTGCCACGGAGATCGAGGAGGGCTCATCGAACGGAGGACCCCGCCGATTGGGCCTACGCTGCCCCCGACGCCACGCGAGCCGCTTCTCCTCGCCGCAAAGCCGCACGCCGCAAATGCACTAGCAGCTGGGTGCGAGCCCCGCCCGTCACCGTTCGAAACCGTTGCGATGCCTGCGGGGCTTCAGGCCGGGAGGCCGCGTGCGCGGAAGAATCTGTGGCTCTTCCGGGTGTCTACCTCCACCGCAGCGACCGCCGAAGCCACTTCTGCCCCCACTTGCCGCCGCCGACGCCACCGCCGGTCGAGCAATCCGCAGCCAACGACCTCGCAGCTATCGCCAAGGCCGCTGTCGCCCACCCCCTCCACCAAATGCGGCAGGGAGGGACGGCAGCCGCAGCTTCAAGCAGAGGTGGCGGCGCTGTGGCGCAGCAAGAAGAAGGCCGCGACGGGTGCGGCCGCAGCGGAATTCTCCAGGCGGCGCCCTTCGTGGCAGTTTCCACCCTTTGGAGGCCACTCCTGAGAGCGGCAGCACCGACAGCAGCCAAGTCGTGCCCTCGAAATTTCGGAGCAAAAAAAAATGCACCACGCAGCTGTTCTGTGCTCATTGGTCCGACAACGGCATTTCGTGCTCTGGAGAAAGCGATTTCGTAAATGTTCGGCGGGATTTAACTGTAAATACATGCTTTGACGAAATCTGTCATGATCTTGAAATCGTAGGGCCAATGGACGCCCTCTTGCGCTTCTAATGCCCGATGCGTCGCAGCCTCTCTCCAAAGATGCCGTTTGTTTTCAAAAAGTTCGCTCCTGTTGGCCCGTCGGCCCCCATGTCCAGCGGCTCGCCAGAGCAGAGCCCGCCTTTCGCAGAACACACCGTGTCACCCGCAGCTCGCAGAAGCAGATAGGGACACCTGCCCAGCTGAGGGAACCCGCCCGCACACCCTTGCTCTACTCTCTTCCGGGGACACAGTTAAATAGGAAAATACCCGAAAGCGCAAAGAGGGAGGAAGGAGGCGAGAACGCAGCTGTGATTTTGTGGGGAGGCCGCTCCATGGACGCCCTTACAATGTCCGAGCAAGCGGGCCCAGATGGCCCCAAATCCCACAAAGTAGCCTCTCCAAGGGGATATCTGGAGATCCATACCAGTGGACCTCCCAACTGTCAAGCAGATATTTATAGCAATTGAAGTGCAAAGGCAAACGACCCACAATCAATCAAGATCACAATCAGCGGGGACAGCGCCACCTGTCTGAACCGGGGAGTGACATATCATCCGCGTCGCCCGGCGCCTCATAGGCCTCCGGGCCAGCAAAAAGGCGTGTACCGGGGCCGCGTAATGCGACAGCTCTGTCGCCGGCGAGCGGCGGAGTGTCTTCGAGCGCGCTTCCCCCGGTCTCAAGCGCAGGCGCGTCCCCCTAGCAGCCGGAGGCCCCAGCCGCCAAGTGTGCCTCGTTGGCTGTCCAGGAGCCGCCGACGGGGGCGCGTTGCGCGGAACTTGTCCTCATGGCCGCAGTTTGCCGCTTGCTGGCGGGTGTCGGCCGCACGTGGGGGTCAGTCGGCACAGCCAATGCCGCTGTGGGGCGCCTCTGGGCGCGACCGGCCACGCCAGTGCGCTACACTCGCCTCCGCGTAGATGCAAGCCGCAGGCGAAGGATTTTCGTCTTATATTTTTTCATCCGTGCGCATGCGCTGCAACATGGCTCGGACGTTCCGCAGCTCACAATGGACAACGAAGCTGAGTAAAAACAGGACCCTGCCGAACTGGGAAAAATCAACATTTGTGTAACCATGCTGCCGCTCTACATAACGTACGCGGCCATGAACTTGCAGCGGTCGCTCCACACAGGCGCTTCCAGGTCGGCACGGAAGAATTCGTGCTCGATAGGGTTGCGAGTCTTGCCGCACGCATCAAATACAGCAACGATGCCGCCCGCAGGTGCCTGCTCAACAGAATTCACTGCGGGAGGCGGGTCCGCGGCAGCCTCAGGTCCAGCCGGAACGTCACCACCGGCGGCGCCGCCGCCGCGAGGCGCCGGTCCCCCGGCGGCAACAGGGCCACCATAGTCGGCCCTACCATCGTCATCACCATCACCCTCGTGCCAGCGACGGCCGCGCCTGCAGGACCCTCACCTTATCCACCCGCACCATCCTTATACCCTCGTGCACGTCTGCGGCGGCTCAAGAATGCGTCTCGACGACTCTCCACACACATGCTGTGCGAAATATAGACCACCTTGTAAGTTCTGAAAAGACTGCTTCATGCAGCGGTACCGTCCGGGCTGCAATAAGATGTGAAACCGCTTGGTCAGAACACCACACAGCCGTTCGTCGTTCTGGCGAATGGCCTCCTGCAGGCGGTTGAACGTTTTGGCCTCGTCGGTCATCGGCGCGGGGTAGGGAGACACTAGGAAGGCAAAAAGCGGGTAGATGACATTCACAAAGTAGTACGGAAGCGTTCCAATGATCCCATTGACTGTAAATGGCACGTCCCGTGTCGGCCACCGCCCTGCCGTGACATCTAGGTAAAGAAGCTACTGATTCAGGACGTTAATGTCGTTCGGGCTGCCGGGAGAGCCGACGAGCAATTGCCGAATCCACAGGTCCTCATCGCCTACGGCCTCAACGATGACGCCCGGAGAGCCCTTCCGGATTTGATACGCGGCCGCCATGCCCGTGAAGCACTGATGCCAATCCCAATGGGTGCAGCCCAGAGAGCCCATGCAGGCTGGAAAGCCACTCTCCGCGTTGCGCTCCATCGTCGTTCTCAGCTCCGTCTGGTTTGGACGACATAAATACGTCGATCCTTACCGCCGAGAGATGAACTCCAAAGTCATCTTGGTGGCCTGCGCCACGGTGGAGCAAGAGAGGCGGACGTACTCGTCTGTACGATCGGCCGCCTCGCCGTACGCGAGGACGCGGATGGCGGCTACGATCAGTTGGAGTGGGTGTGTCTGCAGGCGCTCCGTCCCGCAGACCCGCTGCTGGAATAATGGCACGTCCTTTAAGGAGAGGTATACGCGTCGAAAAACGCTGCGCGGCTCGCGAAAGCGCGTCTCAAAATCACTCTCGTCGTAGATCCGCGCCTCCACGCTATCAGCAACGTCGTCTCACGGGATGTTCAACAGGCCAGCGGCTAAGTCGCGCCGCTCGTTTGGCCGACGCCCAGGGACGGAACCGCAGTAGCGGCGACGGCGGAGTGCGCGGGAGGCGCGCGCCTGCCGTCCCAGCAGCATCTGTCGGCTCATGCGCGAGTGCACCGCAGCGAAATTCAGAGCACCGTCATCCTCTGCAATCACATCCGCTGCGCTCGACAGCCCGGTCCCCTCTGCGTCCATGATGATGCAGGTGGGTGCTTGGCAGAGCGACGTGGGAGACAAAAAAAACCACCCCCGGCAACCAATTGGGCAGCCGCGGTCCGTATCCATGGACGAAGGAAGACGGGGCGTGGACGCCGTTGCCACTCAGGCACTCACTAACAGCGGAAGGTCGCCTGAAACGGCCCGGTCCCCGCCCCTTTGCTGGCCAGAAGGTCGATGGGGCGCCAGGCGACGCGGATGACGTGGCACGCCCCGGTTTGGACAGGTGGCGCTGTCCTTGTTCGGTGTGATCCTGATTGATTGTGGGTCATTTGCCTTCGCGTGTCAATTGCTTGAATTAGTTGCTTTCCAGTAGGAGGGGTCCACTGGTATGGATCCCCAGATCTCCCGTTGGAGAGGCTACTTTGTGGGATTCGGGGCCATTTGGGACCGCTTGCTCGGATAGCTCAAAGCGACAGCGGTGTAGCATTTCTCCTTAATACTTGAATATTGGGCCCGGTAGCCCCCCTGACTGGTCAGTATTCATGTGGAGGATTGAACTGACTTGTGGCTCGCTCTCTGGGAGGTTACTTCCGTCTTGTATATCTGTCCTTTCTGATTATCGTCTCTATTTTGGTGGTTATTCGATCTTTTTGATCTCTCGGTCAAACGACCCCGCCGCTTTACCGTCTGATAATATAACCGCCATGGGACCGGGGTTCGCCGTCGTCGGCACCCCCGGCTCCCCATCGGATGTTTCACGAACAAAGGTTGTTCTGCCTTGCCTCTAAGGCGATAGTGTTCTCTTTATCGTTCGTCTACGGTCGGTCGCTATTTACCGGTTATTTAACCGACGTCATTAATCCCACTTTTGGAGGAGCAGCAGGGGATACTCTTGCCTGCCGCGTGCATCTGCCCGCGGTGCCCGAGAGCTGTCTCTTGTTGCCAAAGTGCATGGTGACGGGTATTGCACCAATTGGCTTGACGCGCGGGGCGCGTCTCCCTTTTGTGTGCGCCACGACGCTGGGCGTCGTGGGTGGTGATCTCCAATTGGAGCGCGGGGCGCTTCTGTTGGCACTTTGCCTGTTGAGCAATGACCCCTGGTAGTGCCGACGGGCAACGTGGCAATGGAAAGGGTAAGGGCTACGCCCTGCCTTCCGACTACGTCCCGCCCGGAGGCGTTCGTACGAACATGCGAGACGCCAACACCCTAGGTGGTTCCCTCTCGGGATCACCTGCGATGAACGCGGCGGCTTCTGGCCAACCGCTCGACGCGGAGAGCCGTAAGGCGGGGGTGGAGACTCTTCGTCTCCGTCTGACGGCCCAACAAGCGACTAACCGCTCACTAGCGAAAGCAAACAAAGAACTGATCGCAAACGTGGAGGCTGTGCGCCAGGAGAAAATCGAGTCCGATGTCCGGGCGACAAAGACGCGTCGCAAGACGAAGAGCAAGACTGAGGTCAAGCCCGACCCCAAGGGGGGTGAGTCGTCTTCCTCTCGTCCAGAGCCAGTTGGCCGAGCGACCCAACGCCGGGATCAAGAGCGTAAGCTTCGCAAGAAGTCGCGTAAGATCCGCAAGAAGACCAAGTTGGCCCGCTCAGCATCCTCAGTTGAGAACGCCAACATGTCGGGCGCGAACGAGGCAAGCTCGTGCAGTGGGACAACTTCCTCTTCGTCCTCCGACTCCGGAGAATCCCCGAATTCCCCTTCGTCCCCGTCGTCGAGCTCCGGCTCCGAGTCTTCGGACACGTCATCGGACGCTGCGCCTCGACGATCCCGCCTGGGTCCGTACAAGAGTCGCCCCGACTCAAAGAAGCGGTTGGAGAAAGCCGATCGGCTGAAGGTCATTCGACCCTCCAACAATCGCTTCAAACCCCTTATTGGACTATCGTACCTACTTCCAGATCCGACGTGATCTGTCCCTGCCCCCCTCCCTAGTGGAGAAAACCCATAAGATGAACCGCCTCCTGGACAGCGCATTCCAAGGGCAAGAGCCGTTTACGGGCACCAGCCCCCTCGGTGTATTTACCTTCTTGACGACCTTCCGGAGCGCATGTGACGCAGCCGGCTTGACGCATGTCCAAGCCTTCCCGCTGTTGGCCTTTCGCCTGTCAGGCGCAGCTGAACAATCCTTCTCGAGTGGCTTCAACTCTAAGGCCGGGCACCGCACTTATGCGATCCGTACCTATGGTGCTGCTATTGACTGGCTTCTAGCCAAGTATGCCACCCACGCCGTGATGGCCTCCGCCAACCACGACATTATTACGATGCGTCAATCAGACAATGAGTCGCCCACAGCCTTTGGGCTCCGCGTTGAGACTCAGTGCAACCGCCTGGACGACCTGTTTCACGCTCAAGATGTTCGGGATGTATTCATCAATGGCTTGTCCGAGATTATCCAATCTCATGTCCGGGTATTGGACGGGCAGTTTCCCAAGCGCACTCTGGCGGACACCATCTCTGCCGCGCAGATATATTGGGACGAAACGAACAAGCTTCGTTTATCGCTTCAGCTGCCTGGTCTTCGGACGACTAAGGTGGCGTACGCCTCTCCCATGCCAACCCGGCATACAAATGTCGAACGCCCCTTCCCGGTTACTCAACCACGGGCCCGGTCCCGTTCCCCTCCTCCAAAGGAGTCGCCTCAGGCGTGGACCGACGTTTGTTACAACTGTATCAAGCCCGGTCACTTTGCAGCGCAATGCGCTGAGACGTATCGGTCACGTGAACGCCGTCCGCCCGATATGTCCGTGAACTCCGTAACGGAGAAAACCAAACCAACCGCTGAAAGGGATAGCAACGAGTCCACCGACTCGAAAAACGATCGAGCCGGGTGCCCCTTAACGGGTTGCCCGGCGCATCATCACCAATTGGTGAAAGTCGCAAAGTCACAAGGACACTAAGCCCGGCACATCGGCACTATGAGATCGCGGCCACTATTGGCCCTTTCCAAGGGGCAATGTACAGCTGTCGCCCTGTTTTGGACACTGGGGCCGGCATACACTTGGTTCGACCAAACGTCTTACCCGCCAACTGGCAGAGTTATGCGGAGAAGCTCGAGCGCACACCCCGCATCAAAGATGCAAACAACAAGCGCCTCGTAGAAAATTATGCGATACATCTGTGCATAGATGTTGGATGCGCCAAGGTCTTCGACCGATTCTTTGTCGCCGAACACCTATCGGTGCCATGTATTCTCGGTACCGAGTTCATGGATTACCATGTCAAAGAAATCTTCACACGCTTGAAGAAGGTTGTGTGGCAAGACCACGTCGGTGATGTCACCAAAAACCTTAGGCGAACGCCCATCCTTGCCGCCCTACTCGCCAATAAGTGGGAACGGTCGTGGAAAGACACACCTGCTAAGGTAAGGGCGTGTCGCTAAGTTCGCGTCAAAGGACGAATGGAAGAATGGGTTCTGGCGACCTGTGCCACCCCTGGCCTCGTCACCATCTCTCCCAACATCCGCCTATGTCGGCACAAGTCAGTGGCCGTCGCCCGTGGCGTTGCACTGGTTAAGCCCGATGAACCATTTTTGGTTAAGGTCTGCAACTTCGGGCCGGACCAGGCCATAGTTCGTAAGAACAGCATCCTCGGGTTCGCCGAACCATTTCAAGGGCGCATGTTGGCCGCCATAACAGAGAAGAAGACCCAAGACACACGAACCGGTGAGGATACAGCGTCGTCCGATGACCCGGTCGAGGATGTGGACCTTAGTGAAGCAACGGAGCGCTTGCATAAGCAAATCCGGGAGATGCTGCGCACGCATTCCGCGATGTGGGACGGTGCCATCGGCACTATACACGCCACTGAGCATGCCATTGTAACTCCAGCGGATGCCATTCCTATCCGGGCACAACCGTATCGCACGGGTCCTTTCAAGCGGCAGATCATTGCTGCTCTAATCAACAGATTGTTGAAGCCCAAGGTCATAGAACCTAGCCACAGTGCATGGGCAAGCCCCGTCGTCATCGTACCAAAGAAGAATGGCAAGGCCCGCTTCTGTGTCGATTACCGACGACTCAACAGCATTACCCAGAAGGATGCGTATCCCCTTCCCCGGATGGAGGATTGCCTGGACTCGTGAGAAGATGCGAAGGTCTTTGCCTCCCGGGACTGTACGGAAGGTTATGGGCAAGTGCCCCTACGCCCTGCCGACAGAGAGAAGACTGCATTTACAACGCATGCGGGTATTTTTCATTGGCTGTCCATGCCCTTTGGACTGACCAACGCACCCGCTACGCTTCAGCGTGCTCTTGCCATTATATTGTCTGGAATCAGATAGCAACTTTGCCTCGTCTACCTAGATGATGTTATCATCTTCTCTGCGTCCGCAGAGAAGCACGTCAAAGACGTTGATGTCGTTTTAACGCGGTTACGGGAAGCCGGTGTCACTCGCAACCTTGAGAAATGCACCTGGCTCTCCGATGAAGTCGAGTACCTTGGACACATTGTCCGACCGGGTCAACTCCATGTTCATTATAAGAACGTCGACGCGTTGAAGCACGCTTCTTTCCCCACCACGAAGACCCAGCTTAGAATCTTCGTGGGGATGTGCAATGTCTATCGACGTTTTGTTAAAGACTTTGCCAAGCGAGCAAAGCCGCTCAACTCAATGACCCGCGCAGAGGTCCCTACAGACTTACCAAAGCCAACCGACGCAGCCCTGGCGGCCTTGGACGACCTGCGGCAAGCGCTTCTTGCACCACCAATCTTGGCCCTGCCAAAGGCCAGAGGCCAGATGATTGTAGATGTCGACGCCTGCGCCGACCAACTCGGATGCAGCTTGCTGCAAGAGCAACCTGACGGTACTAGGTTACCGGTTGGCTACTGGAGCCGTGGACTCAGCCGAGCTGAGAAGATAGTTTCCACAACGGAACGCGAGTGCCTTGGCGTTGTGCGGAGCGTACTCAAGCTCAGACACTTCCTCGATGGCCATCGCTTCCTAATAAAGACCGACCATCAAGCCTTCAGCTGGACTTACAGCACCACTGACTCAAGTGGTCGGTTGATGCGATGGCGCCTACGGGTGTCCGAATATACATTCGACATGCAGTACAAACCTGGTGCATCGCGCCACGCCCCAGACTTCTTGTCCCGAACGGACAATCACGCCGCCGTCGAAGATATCAACGACGATATCTCATGCCTTGCATTGGCCGAGACGGCCAATGGCTTGCTGACAGGGAGGTACACGGGTACCGACATGCCGGCCCCCGTCGAATACGACGATATCGTGGAAGCCCGACAAACCGACGTGTTTTGCGTCGAGTTGGCCAAACGGGTGGCACAAAAAACGGCAAAGGCCTTCTTTCAAAATGAAAGCCACGGCCTCTACAGGCGCGAACCGTACGACGACCAATTGGTCATCCTGGAAAGCCTACGCGAGCTTATCCTTACGCTGGAAGACCACGCAACGGTGTCAGCCCTCCCGGGTATGAACCGGTTGTACTACGCCATGCGGCGTCGGTATTACTGGCCATCCATGGTCACGGATATCTACAACACTCTTACCAAGTGTACCACCTGCGCCCAAAATCGGCTGTTACTTCGACGACACACGTCTCCACTGACGCTGTTCCCAGCTACGGAACCATTGACAGACCTATCGGTCGATATGCTCGGGCCAATCCCCGCTACCAAAGCTGGTAACCGCCTCATCGTGGTCATTACCGACCGCTTCTCCAAACTGACCAACTGCGTCGCCTTACGGCGTATAACGGCAATCTCCGTGGCATCAGCCATTATCGACGTATGGGTCGCCTGTTATGGCCCACCTGACCGAATCCTATCGGATCAAGGGCCCCAGTTCATGTCGAACTTTTTCATTGCCGTAATGAAAGTGCTACGCACCGAGACAGTGCGCACCACGGCGTACCACCCACAGACTAATGGTCAAGTCGAAAGGTACAATCGTACCATGGCTACGCAACTCCGGCATTACGTCACAGACGACCCGCGCGGTTGGGACGAACTACTCCCCGTATTGACTGTGGCGTATAATAGCCAGCCACACAGATCAACAGGCACTGCGCCATTCGAACTCGTTGTCCCGAGACGAATCCCGAGTTTGTCGGTCCGCAGCCTCCCCCCAGGGACGCCATTGACACGTAAGGGTACCCTCATCGATGGGTCACCCCTAGCGCGTAAGCGTGAGTTCATGGCCAAGCTAAGACAGCAAATTCCAGCCGTCGCAGAGGCCTTTCAAAAGACGCAACAACGCTATAAGCGTAACTTCGACTGGAACGTTGATGCACGCAACGAACGTGTCCGTGTCGGCGACTACGTCCATACGACGATCCACCAACAAAAGAACGAGCTGCAAAGCAGGACCATCGGCCCATTCGTCGTATTTGACGCAGATGATTCTCCCTATGTCGTAGCCGTGAACGGCGAAGAGCGAAGAGTCAATAGTGACCATGTTACCCCGGCCCCACGGCCGACGACCCCAGACGAGACACCACATCCCTTATTGGACGGACTCGATAAGCCTGAGAGCACACATCCGGTACCCGACGAATACGTCATTGACCGCCTATTGAAGCTCCGCCGGAGCAATGGCATCTACAGTGCCAAGGTTTGATGGTTTGACTATGGTCCCAAGGACGATTCCTGGGAACCCTCGGAAAACCTTCCTCGGAACTTGGTCATCCGATTTCTCCGAAGGAAAAAGAAGAAGACTGCGCGGTACTCTTGGAGTACTCCCAAACCCCCGTCTCGGGGCACCCGCCGGTCACCCAGGCTTAATCAAGCCGGAAAGGCGTTGGTAGGAACCCCCCAACGAAAAGAACAAAAGTGGTCCCCGACCATTCTGGGAGTGTTTTCGAATTGCCATGGCGAAATTCGAGTCACACTGAACTGGGTTAAGAGTAACTCATCGAATTCCGTTGACGAGACTTTACCGATTTGTTGGGTTCGGCTAACTCTACCTGAACGGACGCGTTATATCTCCCACGACCCGTGGTTGGCTCTTTGGCGATTCGCCGAGCTTTCTGAGTGGCATGGGCCGTACACCTACGTGTGGCCCTGCCCCCCGTCCTTACAGGACAATGACGCGACACTCACGCCTGTTACCCAAGGGGTTGGATCCGAGCCTAACGGGCTACTGCTACCTTCGGTCCATGACCTAACCACAACGGTCAAGGACCTGATGTACCAAAGAACAGAGGCGACGCTTATAGCACCCAGATGGGAAAGCGCCCCCTGGTACGCCGATGCCAAAGCGGCTTGTGCATCTCACGAGGTACTCCCCCACGCGTCAAAACACCATAATGACATGACCACATGGGCACTTGTTGCCTTTCATTTTAACAGAAAAACAAACAATGCTACACAAGCCAAACCCTTTCTGTCCAAATGACAGCAGCCCATGAGCGGGCAAGGTGTGTATAACACCGCCACAGCATCACCTGCCGACGGGCATCGGCAGTAAAACACGCCAAACAAAACAAAGACACCAGTCGAGCCCACACACGTCTTAGACCACCCGCCTTAGTTGCGGAAGTGCCCCCGGCTGCCCCCGTCCACCGACGAACTGCGACAGCGCATACTGGGCGGGGACTCCTCCTCATCCTCGTCGTCACGGCTGAGATGCCGGCCGAGAATGCCGCCCGCGTCAACATGCACAGGCGAGGGAGGCACCGCCGCTACTTGGCGCAGACGTTCGACCTCCTGAGCAAACAGGTCACACGCAGCCGCCGAGTCTGCAGCCACACTCATAGCCCGAGCCAACACCGGCATGGCGTCCTCCAGGACATAGCCATGGGCGTCACAAACCGCCCGGCGTAACGCCTCCGTCTGGCGGTTCCACGCCGAAGCCAGGGCGGCCGCCCCGACGCCACGAGTCACGCGCTGCCCGTCCATCCGACTACTCGGCCCGTCGCCAAACAGGGCAACCGCCGCCTAAACCGCCTCAGGAAAAGTCCAAACGTCCTCTTGCGTCGAACGCGCATGTCCGCCGGACGCGGTAGTAACACGCGTCTTGCGCACCGGCGAGAGCGACCGCCGGCTAGGGGACGCAGCCCGACGCGAAAGCCCACCGGCCGCCCGCGTCCTTTGGCGGACAAAACCGCCGTTGCCTTGGGCTGCCGCCGCGGGCGTATCGCCATCGTCGGCCGACCCCCCGCCACAAACGGGAAGGGACGCAAAGCCCCGACAAGGGTGGTTCAGCATGAACCCGTATTCGGCCAACGAGTCCAAATGGACGTGCACTTGGCGCGCTGCACGCGTCTGCGTGTCCCGTCGAATGACGTCCTTGACCACAATGGTCCACGGGAACACTTCCGTGGCCTTGTTCATCTTGTGGAACGTGTCCAGCATCTCCTGGCTACCCGGCCCACTGGCCATACGGTGAAGATCCAACTTGGACATCGGCTTAAGGGCCTTGGCATCAAGCCAGGCGAAGATCTTGTATGTCAACAGGGTATGCACCCACCCGGCCGCGAGGAAGTAGTATTACTCCGCGTTGACGACGTGCCAAACGGCACTGAACTCGTCAACCAGCTTGTGAGCCATTTAAGACAGTGCGTCAGGCATCTCCATCTACACCCCGCGGTTTAACCACCAGCGGGGGTAGCGGGGAAACCACCTGGACAAGTCGAAATGACGGGGCGCCCGGATACCACCGGAACACCAGGCGGTTGGGAGCAGCCCGCGGCTCGTGATGCGAGCCGCGTCTTGAGCACGCCGATGGGCGGGGGCATAACTCGGCGCCCAAAAGGGGGAGGTCAACGCCAATGTGCGGGCGTCAAACTTCTCCTCCGAGGAGTGTTCCGCCTCGCGAGCTGCCTCGATGAGCTCATAGAGGTACTCCTCCATACCCGCCTCGTGGGAAAAAGGCACCGACAACTCCGTGGCCGTACGGCGCGACAGGAAGACGGCCTCCAGCCAAGCCCGATGCAGACGCCCGAAGCTGATGGCTGCAACCTCAAATGTCCCCATCTGCGGGACGGGGAACAAGAGGGCCCAAGCGTAAAGACGCGTGTGGAGGTCATGAAACGGGCGTGCGTAACGGACCGACTCGTTGGCATGCGCCAGAACCTCATAGGCCTGCCGCGCCTCGCCTTCGTTGCCATAGTTGGCGTTGCCGTGGGCCTTCGCCACGAAGGCGTCGACATGGTCTTCGGGAACTCCGTTGAAGATGTCAACGAACCCCGGCGGCACGCCCCAATGGCCTTGTTCAATACGAACTAAAGCCACTCGGCGGTTGTTCGTCGCCGCGTCCATGAGAACGTCGTCACGCATGACGGGGTAGCCGTCGCGTGTCCCAAGGGACGAAGGGCTGAAGAACGTCCGCCGAAAAGGCGATGGCCCCGACTCCTCGTTGAGCGGCGGCTCGGCCTCTCGGTCGTCCGCCCTAGAGGGGTAGTCTCCGCCGTGCATAACACGCCCAAGGTCGGCGGATGACCCGTCTCGCCGCGACCCCGAGCGGACGCTCGCCTCCGACCCGGCCCGCCCCGCTGGGCTGCCCGCGCCATTGGCACCGCTACCAGCCGCGCCGGCCGCGTCGGCCATCTGGACGTCGCCACGTCCGCCCGCAATCTTGGCCTTGAACTTGTCGCAGGCACGCCGCGTCGGGCAGAAGACCTTGGCCAATGCCGCGCCGCCACTCCCCTCCTTCACGACAACAAGCCAACGCTCTCCCCTCACGACCTAAGGTCAACCGGCTGGACAGAAGCCGCGCACCCGACTCCTCAGTGGCTATGAGCTGGACCCCGTTCCCCCGCCCACCGTGTGCGCTAAGGCGAAACGACCCCCACCCGCAGAGGGTAAGGCCGTGACAGCCTCGCCTCGCGACGGACGGGGTACGGCGGACGAAGGACCCAGAGGTCAACATGTGCGCAAGCGCAGGCCACCGCAACCTGCCAAACTGGGCTAATCAACCCGGACGCCTAGTGGCATGGGGAAAAGGACCGGCCCTTGCCGTGCCCACCCTCCCCGGTATATATACCCCGGGGCGAGCCCAAAGGCCCGCCCAGCTGCCCCCGGCTGTGCCTTCTGGGTGTAGTACCACGATCAGGAGGGTTACCTCAGTAGGAGGGAAGTAAGGGCCGTCTGGGCCTCTCGCGCGACACCCGCTATGGGACTCGAGGTCCAGGAAGTCGGGGCGATCGAAACGCCAAGACATGAAGACACGGTCTACTTGCCGGCGACGACTGTACCTCCCACCGTCGTCGCCCTTCGGCCTGAAAGGGCGAGAACTGTCGCCCGGGCCCAAATCCCCGATAAGGACTTGACCCGGGCAGTCACCAACAAATGCGGATTATTCCCTTCATGCATATACAGTCCCACGAAGCGACAATTACAGACGATGAGGAGTGACTGTTCCGCGCGCAACGCGCTGCAGCCGCCGCGTGGTGCCCGGTCGGTTGTCGCCTGCCGCGCCCTCCGGACGCGGCCACTCGGACCCCGCGGCGGGCGTCTCGGCCAGGCGCGCCCCTTCGCGGGCTCGCACCTGCGCTCATAGGCGGGCCCGCCGTCACAGGTCCGCTCGAGCCCGACCTCGTCGGCGCCACCGACCCCCCCGCGTCCGCCGCACCCTTGGTGCTCCGCCGGCCGCGCCACCGCCGACGGCGGGCTCCCGTAGTACGACACTGCGGCACGCGGGCACGAGGCCCCCCACCCCTGTAAGGGCCGATCTGATGCCTGCGCGGCCACTGCCGCCCCGTGAGTGCCCAGAGGCTGTCCGTTCACGCCCTCTTGCCCCGTCGGCACGCATCGGCCATTCTGGGCCGCTCGCGACCGTTCGGGCCGCGGGCTCCATCACCCCGCCTGGCGCGAGGGTGTCAGGGGTCTTCCCGATCTCCTTTGCAGGCGCCGGCCAGGGCGTAACGCCCACACGCCCCATCGCGCGTCGTTACGCAGCCCCCTGATTGGTTGCCACAAGTGGCGTTCGTGGTGGCGGATCAATCGATCTGCGCCCACTTGCCGGAACGGCTCGAATCTCATTACACGGGTATGTAGCATATCTCCTTAATACTTGGTTATTGGGCCCGGTAGCCCCCCTGACTCGTCAGTATTCATGTGGAGGATTGAACTGACTTGTGGCTCGCCCTTTGGGAGGTTACTTCCGTCTTGTATATCTGTCCTTTCTTTTTATCGTCTCTACTTTGGTGGTTATTTGATCGTTATGATCGCTCGGTCGATCGACCCCGCCCCTTTACCGTCTGGTAATAGAGAGCGTCGGAAAGTCAAATGTGGGTCGGTGGCGTGGGTCGGGGACACGTTTCGTGCCGCGAAACGGCTGTTACCCACATTTTGAACCCATTTGTGGCTATCTGGGTCATACGACCCACGCCAAATACCGGTCGGTGAAGACCGCTGTGGCCGCACACGTGGCGCTAGTTGTGCCACAACCACTCGTCCCAGCCTGGGCTGGGTGCCCACAACGGGCGCTTGTGTCTCCAGTTCCGTGTGTATCGAGAAGGCGCATCATCTTGCACCATACCAGATGCAAACCGGCTCCATAGCCCCCCCACGCTGCCG
>Ga0209186_1001421_pt1 | contig 17801 bp, 10 predicted proteins | sample SidtaG_FD_187426 | JGI IMG/M metagenome (GOLD analysis project Ga0209186, IMG submission 187426) | Marine algal microbial communities from Sidmouth, United Kingdom - Sidmouth_Male2 metaG (SPAdes) (version 2) | ecosystem: Host-associated > Algae > Red algae > Unclassified | place: Sidmouth...
GCAAGTTATTTATTTTCTTTCACTTAGTGAAACATATAAAAAAAAGAACAATTCAGACGGGTAGATTATTTTTTTCGTCTTCCCTAACTCTTAGCTTCTTCAATTATCTTCTCTGCCAAGTTTTTAGGAACATTGGCGTAGTGTGAAAATTCCATTGAAGAATTGGCACGACCTGATGTAATCGTACGCAACTGCGTCACATAACCAAACATCTCTACGAGTGGTACTTCAGCCGTAATCGAAACCGCACCTCCTGTACGTGGCTCTTGACCTTTCGGCATTCCACGACGTCGGTTGAGGTCACCGATCACGTTACCGGTATACTCCTCCGGTGTGATGATTTCCAGCTTCATGACAGGCTCTTGCAATACTGACCCGGCTTTTCCGGCAGCAGCTCTAAAACCCTCTTTGGCACAAAGCTCAAAAGCGATTGGTTTGGAATCCACTGCGTGCATTCCACCATCGTATACTCTGACCTTCATAGCATCAATAGTATATCCGGCAAGTATACCATTTTCCATCATTGACAAGAAACCGTCTTTGATTGGTTTTTGGTAGTTTTTATCAATAGAACCACCTGTGATTGACCAATCAAATTGTAACTTCTCTTTACCATTTTTGAAGTCTTCGCTTTCCAAAAATTCTTCATCGGCAGGGCCGAGTTCGAATGACATGTCCGCGAAAAGACCAGAACCACCTGATTGTTTTTTCAAACGCTCGCGGTGATCGACCACCTTCGTTAAGGCTTCTTTATAATTTACCTGTGGTTGTCCCTGATTACATTCTACGTCAAATTCGCGTCGTAGACGGTCAACGATAATTTCCAGGTGCAACTCACCCATACCACTAATAATGGTTTGGCTAGAATGTTCATCTGTACGTACTTTGAAAGTTGGATCTTCTTCAGCCAATTTAGCCAAGCCCATCCCCAATTTGTCAAAGTCTTTTTGTGACTTAGGTTCTACTGCGATAGAGATAACCGGATCAGGGAAGGTCATATCTTCCAAGATAATTGGGTTTTTTCCATCGCATAATGTATCACCTGTGCGAATGTTTTTAAAACCAACACCTGCCGCGATGTCACCCGCTTCTACACGATCAATCGGGTTTTGCTTGTTAGAGTGCATTTGGTAGATACGTGAGATACGCTCTTTTTTACCGGAGCGTGTATTCTGCACATACGAACCTGCTTCCAAAGCACCAGAATATACACGGAAGAAACACAAACGACCTACATAAGGGTCAGTCGCAATTTTGAATGCCAAAGCTGCGAAAGGCTCATCTACGTTTGGTTTACGGTATATTGTTTCATCTGTATCCGGGTGTATACCTTCTACTGCATCAATATCGAGTGGTGATGGTAAGAAAGCACAAACCGCATCCAATAATAGCTGTACACCTTTATTTTTAAAGGCAGAACCGCACATCATTGGGATGATTTTCATATCAATAACCGCCGCACGAATGGCATCACGCATCTCCTGACGTGTGATAGAATCCGGATCTTCAAAGAATTTCTCGAGCAAGTTATCGTCGTATTCAGCGATTTGCTCTATGAGATTGGCGCGATATTTTGCTACATCCTCTGCTATATCAGCAGGGATTTCAATAACGTCGTATTCCATTCCCATCGACTCTTCTTTCCAAACAATTGCTTGATTGTCAAGTAAGTCAACTACGCCCGTGAAGGTATGTTCTGCACCTATCGGATAAACGATTGGCACGGGATTGGCACCGAGTTTTTCTCTGACTTGTTTGCACACTTCAAAGAAATCTGCACCAGAACGGTCCATTTTATTGACAAAGCCAATACGTGGTACTTTATAACGGTCAGCCTGACGCCATACGGTTTCAGACTGTGGCTCTACACCACCTACGGCGCAAAACAAAGCTACTGTACCATCCAAAACTCTCAGCGAACGTTCTACCTCTACGGTAAAATCAACGTGACCGGGCGTGTCAATAATATTGAGTGAAAAATCTTTATCGTCCCATTTCCACGCTGTTTTGGTAGCGGCAGAGGTGATGGTAATCCCACGCTCTTGCTCTTGCTCCATCCAGTCCATTGTCGCGCCACCATCGTGTACTTCACCGATTTTGTGCGTCAATCCTGTATAATAAAGGATACGTTCAGTAGTTGTGGTTTTGCCTGCGTCAATGTGGGCAGCGATACCTATGTTTCTTGTATATCTAAGATCGTTAGCCATGGCTTTATGATGTTGTTAAGTTTAAGTTTAGTGAAAGAAATTAAATAAATTGTTCCATAATGCGCCGTAATTTTTTCTTCTAAAGAATTCAAAAAACCGTTGCATAGCCATAGCTACGGAACTATTTTTTGTGTTTTTTAGAAGGGAAAAGAACAAGCATAATGGGGCAAGTTATTTATTTTCTTTCACTTAAGGAACGACGCAAAAATAAATTCAGATTTTGACTTGTTATTTTCTCCTTTTTCTTCGTTATGAAAATCCTTGCATAGCTTGGCTATGCGTGGTTTTCATGCCTCGAAAAAGAAAAAAATAACGGCACTAAAAAACTTAATTTATTTATGCCTCATTCCTAAGAGTAGAATAGACTTTATTTAGGAATATTTTGTATGCATGGAATTTTGTATTTTTTCGATAATCGAGCCTCATTTTGAGCTGCATACCCTACGGTACGGAGCGAAAAATAGGGGAAGAGTATCGGAAAAAGACAATGTTAGCTGCATACAAAATATTTCTAAATAAAGTCTAATTAAGTCCTAATAATAAATTTAAAGTTACTATTCGCCTACGGCAAATAGTAACTTTAAATTTAGGCTCAATCTAAATCTTGTTTATCTATAATGAGCGAATGCTCTGTTAGATTCTGCCATTCGGTGGGTGTCTTCTTTTCTCTTCACTGCTGCACCTTCACCCTTTGACGCTGCCATTATTTCGGCAGCCAATTTATTTGCCATTCCTTTGCCGCTTCGTTTGCGGGCAAATTCGACCATCCATTTCATTCCTTTAGATACTTTGGTGGCAGGACGGATTTCTGTTGGAATCTGGAAGGTAGCACCACCGATACGGCGGCTACGTACTGCAATGGCAGGCATGACATTGTTCAAGGCTTTTTTCCAAATGTCGTGTGGATTGTTACCCGTTTTTTCAGCAACTATATCGAGTGCTTCATAAAAAACTGTAAATGCGACATTTTTTTTGCCAGAGAACATCATGTTGTTGACAAATTGCGTGACCATCGGGTCGTTATACTTTGAATCCGGGAGTAGTACCCTCGGTTTCGGCTTTCTTTTTCTCATATTACAATTGTATTAGAGGAACGTTAAATATTCAAGTACAAGCATCAAGTATTAGATTCAAGTACTTTACTTCCGCTCATAATTAAAAATTACTTCTTAGGTCGTTTTGCACCGTATTTAGAGCGACTCTGGAGGCGTCCGTCTACACCGGCAGTATCCAATGCACCACGTACTATGGTATATCGTACACCAGGTAAATCCTTGACCCTTCCGCCACGAATCAACACAATAGAATGTTCTTGCAAGTTGTGTCCTTCGCCAGGGATGTAGGCTATTACCTCAATTCCGTTGGTCAAACGCACTTTAGCTACTTTACGAAGGGCAGAGTTTGGTTTTTTAGGAGTAGTCGTATATACACGGGTACATACACCACGCTTTTGTGGACAAGAATCCAATGCTCTGGATTTGCTTGTGACTTTAATTTGTTTTCTACCCTTGCGAACGAGTTGATTTATCGTAGGCATTTTACTTTAATTTATTTGAAAGCTGTGTAGAGGAACATAATAGTAAATGTTCGTAGACAGCCGATGAAATCTTAAAAAACGCTTGAAAATCAGTTGATTTTACTTAAAAAACCTACTTGTGTTTTCAAATGCGAGTGCAAAGATAGTGATATTTATGAATAAATCAAAAAGTCAATGGAATATTTTCCCTTGTCCTTGCTTTTGTATGCTCTTAATTTTTATGGGGAAGCCTTTGTTTCGGTATACTGAATGATAAAAATCCTGCCTATTTGGCGAGGGAAGACGAAGAAAATAACCTACCCGTCTGAATTGTTCTTTTTCTTATATGTTTCACTAAATCTTCCTTAGTGAAAGAAAATAAATAACTTCTTCATTTGGGGTAGATTATTTTCTTCCTCTTCCCTTATGTTCGTTTAAAGTAAAAATCACTATAATTGTGATACAAACTTTATAAATCAAACCATGAGATATTTCTGTTTATTTTTTTTATTATTCTTTTGTGTCTCTGTGATGGGGCAAAATAAATCTGTTGTTATCAAAAAAATACGGGTGGAGGGTTTGAAAAAAACGAGGGAACGTGTGGTGCTGCGTCAACTGGATTTTCGGGTTGGCGATAGCCTCGAAATGGATAATCTGACGCCAAGATTTGAGCGTAATCAACAGTATTTATTGAATACTCGTTTGTTTTTGAAGGCAGAAATGAATGTGGGCGAGTGGGTACAAGATAGCGTAGAAATTGTCATTAATTTGAAGGAAAATTGGTACCTCTATCCGCTTCCTTTTGTGGAGTATGCCGATAGGAATTTCAATGCGTGGTGGGTGGAACAGAATCACGCTTTTAATCGCTTGAATATTGGCGCAGTGCTGTATCATGAGAATTTTACGGGCAATGCCGACCCGCTGCAAGTGGAGGTACAGTTTGGTTACGAACAGGAGTTTGAGGTGGAATATACTCATCCGTTTATGGGCGAAAAACAGCAATTTGGGACTTCATTTAATGTGCAATACGCTCGCCGACGCGAAACGCCTTATGCGACGATACGCGATAGCCTTTATTTTTATGAAAGTGATAGCGAATATACTTTGCAGCAGTTCAACGCAATGGCGAGTGTGTTGTTTCAACCGGATTTGTTTCAAAAACAAACACTTTCGTTGGGTTTTTATAATTATAATATTGCGGATACTATCGCTACGCTGAATCCTGATTTTTTGTTGGATGGTAAAACGCAACAAGCTTATTTTTCGCTGTCTTATGAATATGATTATGATAAGCGAAATATCCGCACTTATGCTACGGATGGTTGGCGTTTATTGGCTTGGGCGCAAAAGGATGGTTTGGGCTTGGTGGGCAATGTGAATAACTTATTTGTCAATGTGGCTTTCGCAAATTATCATTCGTTTGGCGAAAAATGGAGTTTGGAAATGCTTTCGCGGCTGCACAAGTCTTTGATTCAAAAAAATTCGCCGTATTATCAACTCCGTCGTGCGATTGGTTATGAGGAAAACTATATTCGTGGTTATGAGTATTATGTGATTGATGGTCAGGATTTTGGATATTTGAAAAATAGTATGCGCTATGCGATTTTTGATGGCGAAATTGATGCGACACGTTATATTCCCATCAAACGAATGAAGGCAATGCCACTGAAAATTTACTCAAAAACGCATCTTGACATCGGCTACGTAGCCGACCCTTTCGAGGCGTCTACTTCTTTACTTGCAAACGATTGGTTGTTGGGTGTCGGTGCCGGGGTGGATTTCGTGTTGTACCACAATTTTGTTTTCCAACTCGAATACAGTTTCAATCATTTGCTCGAAAAAGGCGTATATTTACATTTTAATCTTGGGTTTTGATTGCTTTATTGTTTCAGCTTCGCTGATTGCTTTATTGTTTCGCTGATTATTTTATTCCTTTTCGGAATTGACCATTAATTGGGCAAAATGCTCAATGACCTCATTAGAGGTCGAATATTGGTAACAATCTAATAAAAATCTATGCTCGGTGAGCCTTTAGGTTCACAATATTGAGTACCTAAAGGCACTCTGTACGGTTTTTTCATATAAAAAGCTACCAATATTTTGCACCTAACGGTGCTGCCCAATTAATGCTCAATTCCGTTCTTTTTTGCTTCGCAAAAAAAATCCAACAATAAAGCAATCAGCGAAGCTGAAACAATAAAACAATCAGCAAAGCGAAACAATTTAACAATTCAACAATCAGACAGAAAATGCACGTAGCCGTATACAGTCGAACATTTAAGCCGGAGGATGTACCTTACATTCAGGAGACTTTTGACGCCATGCACCGACTGGGCATTCAGCCTTATGTGTATGGTGCGTATTTTGACAAAATCAAAGACCACATCCAATTTAAGTCGCCGATAGATGTCTACGAAGATTACGATTATCTGGCGCGGGAGCAGGTCGATACTATCGTGAGTCTTGGTGGTGATGGAACGATTCTGGATGCCGTGACGCTGGTACGCGATTCGGGTACGCCGATTATGGGTATCAATTTGGGGCGATTGGGGTTTCTTTCGAGCATCGGAAAAGACCAAATCCATGAGGCTTTTCAATCTCTCCAACAAGGCGCATATATCATCGAACGCCGCAGCCTGCTACACCTCGATTCCAATATGCCGCTTTTCGGAGATGCGCCCTATGCGCTCAACGACTTTACTTTGCTCAAACGCGATACCTCGTCCATGATTACCGTTCATGCTTATATCAACGGCGAGTATCTCAACTCCTATTGGGCAGATGGCATCATCATGGCAACTCCCACAGGCTCAACGGGTTACTCACTGAGTTGTGGTGGTCCGATTATCTTTCCTGATTCCGGTAACTTTGTGATTACGCCCGTCGCGCCGCACAATCTGACGGTACGCCCCATCGTTATTTCCGACGATTCGGTGGTTTCATTTGAGGTAGAAGGGCGCGTAGATAGCTTCCTTTGTACAATGGATTCGCGCTTTGAAGCCATCACCACAAAACATCAAATAGCCATCCGCCGCGAAGATTTTACCATAAATCTCGTTCGCTTGCATGACCGCAATTTTATGTCCACCATTCGAGAGAAACTTTCGTGGGGACTGGATAGGCGGAATTGAGCAATGATGAAATATTGTAATGATGAAATGCTCAAATGAAATGAGTGAATGAATGAATTTTGAGTGAATGAATCTAATGTAATACGGAATGAGTACCATACGTTTTGAATTGTAGAGAAAATTCATGAATTTTCTCTACAATTCAAAAACAAAAAAAACGGTCTTTCGGAAAATCCGAAAGACCGTTTTTATATCATTAGTCGCCAGCCGTTGGTCGTCTACCGTCTACCGTCAGCCGTCTACCGTTTTTATTTCCTGTAAATACCTTTTTGTCGCACGCCATTATCGTATACGACGACGAAAGCCCTTTCATTACCGCGTTCTTTGACGGTTGTAAGGGCACGGCGGGCATCTTCGAGGGTATAAAATCCATCGAGTAATACGCGCGTAAAAGTGCCCTTCTTGGTCTCGGTATCTTCCAATACGATACTACCCAAATCAAATAATTTTTCGTAACGTTCTGCTCTGTACTTCTTGGTTGCAGAGAGTTGGACACGGTACATTTTACCCGAACTCACAACCTCGCTCGTATAAGTAGGCGCAGGCGTATAAGTACTCGTAACGGGTGTCGTGTAAGTCGTAGTCGCAGGCGTATAATTATCGGTTGCTATCGTGGTGGTAGTGGTCGGCGTAGTCGTACCATCGCCATAACCCAATGTGTATGAACCCTGTACGCCCGCAGGCGGCTCAGTAAAAGTCGGCGAAATACCAATCACCCAATAGCCTTCTTTCGTTTTGATGGCTTCCGAATAGACTTCGCCGTACTCATTGGTCGGTGGTGTAGCCGTGGTGGTCGTAGTCGTCGTAGTTGTAGTTGTACCAACGGGCTGACTTGCCGCTTCAGTACGGGGTACGCTTTCTATAATAGGCTTTTGTGGTTGGGTCGTGTCGGCAGCAAGTACAGGCACTCTATCCATTTTGAAACTACTGTCTTGTGCATTGGTGTAAGTACAAACACAGGCAACAAGTAATGTTAATATATATTTTTGCATAATTTTTAAAAGTAAATAAATTCTATTTTATAAACACAAATTTACGAAAATTTCAAGCTCAAAATCAAATTAAGAAGTTAGGGATGAGTCACATTCCAAAGAATTTGCATAGCAAATTCTGAAAACTTGAGTTCTTTCACTTTGACAAATCCGGTGAAATGAATAATAATTAGGGCGTATCCCCCTCCTTATCAGTCGGGGGTCGGGCTATCCGGCACTCTCTCCACTCTCGCTATCGCTCCGTTACGTTCAAACAACACCTACTATCCCTTACGCGAGAAACGAACAACCAATAAATTTATCAAAGAACCAAAACTTGAACTTGAGACTTACGCTTGAACTTTAGGGAAGAGGAAGAAAATAATCTACCCCAAATGAAGAAGTTATTTTCTTTCACTAAGTAGTGGGACAAAAATAGGCTTACAATTTTGACGTGGTTATTTTTTCGATATTTTTTCTTACAAAAACCGCACATAGCCTACGCTACAGCCTGTCCCGTACTTGATTCGGGATAAGGATTTTTGTAGGGAAAAATAGCGGAAAAAGAAACCGTCAAAAAGTAAGGATATTTTTGTCTCACTACTTACAAATTATTTTGGAATAAAGTCTAATAGCCCTTCATCAAGTAGCGATTACCATCTATTTCAAGCATTGAAACAGCGTTGCGTTCATTGAGATAGAGCATGACATCACCTACATTGGTCGTCAACGTAACCACATAACGCGACTCTCTGTCTCCACTTTGTTGGCTCGCAAGGCGTTTCCATTTTTTGATCGTATAAACTTCTTCTTTGATGTCTGCTGCGCCGCCCGATTGTGTATTATAGCGGTATACCATACTATAAGTACGTTTTTCTTTTGGAGCTTTCGGCGTTTTCTGTCTTCCTTTTGAGGCTTTCGGTGCAGGGGTTTCGGCTGCTGCTGTTGGGAAATCACTTTCAAATTCGTCATCTTCCGATACTTCTTGTTCGTCGTCCATCGCTCTGAAAAAACCAATATCTGCGCCTGTAGTTTCGTCATCTTCGAGGTCATCGAGGTCATCGTCAAAGAGATCTTCTTCGGCGACTGCAACGACTTCTTCTTTCTTTTTCTTTTTAGACTTTTTTGCAAGCACTTCTTTTACAGGCTTTTCTTTGATTTCTATATCTTCGATAAACTCTATCGAAACCTCATCTTCGATGTACAAACGATTGCATTTGCTGCGTGTCAGTACAAAATGCGGACGAATGGTATTGCCCCAAATCTGCGTATCATCCTCAAAAACCAATTGATTTCTATTGGTAAAAAATTGCTGGTCTTTTTGTTTTTGGCTGCTCGAAAGTCCAGCTTGGTAGTAAATCACTTCGTCGTGATTGCGCGAGCGACGGAAAATATAAGCGTCGATATTTCGGTTGTCGTCCAACACAATTTTCAGACTGCCTTGTTTGGAAGGGTCTTTGGAATCCAAGGTGTACACCTTCATTATCCGATTACTTTCTTTTTCGATACGACTGATGCCGTAAGCACCTGCCGCCTCGCCGCCTTTGACCGTCAGGTAGCCGCGTGTAATCGTAAATGCGACCTCGCCGGGACTCAATTTGCCGTGGCTGCCGCTGGCGTCTTCCCACTCATTTGGCATGAGGGTGTAGCCGTACAGTTCGCCGGGTTCATTAAATTGTCGGTCTGTCACGTAGGTGTAGTCGCTTTGCGCCGCTATCGTGAAGCTGACAAATAAAAATAAAAAGAGTAGATTTGCATTTTTCATATTAAATTTTTATACTGGTGATTTATGGACAGAGTTTAGTAATTGGTTGATTAGGTAATTAGGTTAAATTTATATCTATTTTGCCCAATTACCTAATTCACCAATTACCCATTCTACTAAATATAGACGGGTTTTAATTGGTTTGGTCTATGTTTTATCCATAAATTGTTCCAAAAATAGCAAGGCTTTTCTTACAATTCAAATTTTTAACGTTTCGTTTTCTTTGTTCGTTGTGCTTTATGGTGTGTTTTGGACAGTTTAAAATAAAAAAAATGCCGTGCCATTCCATGTTTATATGGAAATGATGCACAGCATTTTTCACTAAATATAAGTTTTTAAGGTCTTACAGGGGGCTGGAAAATTGGTTAAAATGCTAATTGTCAATAGACTTATATTAATTTGTATTTTATATAAAATTAACAATATTCAAATACCTATACTTTTAAAAGACAGTGAATTATACTCGCGTTAGCCTGATTACCTGATTCCCCAGTTACCTAATTCCCCAGTTAGTTGGTCTTTTGTACTTGTTGGGTATCTATCACCTCACCATCTGTAAACCACACGACCCAGTAGGTACCTACGGGTAGCGTGGAGATGTCTATGCTGGTGGTGCGGAGGGTGGTGTCGCTTACGGTGTGTTCTTGTTGGAGGCGTCCGAGTATGTCATAAATACCAACTTGAGTCGTTTTGGTATTCAGTTCTTCTCTTTCCTCAGACTTGAATTGAATATCGAGATATTCTTTAGCCGGATTAGGATAGATGGTCAGTAGGGACTCACTCGTAGTGATAGGGTCATCTTCGCCCCCGATTCTACATTCATCCCCTATTGTTTCAGGTAGTGAGTACAGTGAAGATACTGTACACTCATCATTTTTTATTCTAACATGATGTGTTTCGGCTCTGTAGCCTTTTTTACATGCTGTTCTTCTTATAAGATCTGCTTCCTCTCCAGTATAAGACCACTTATAAATATAGTTATTAGACGCATCAAAAGGTGTAGGGCTTAATTTTCTATTTTTACCGTCAGAATAACTTACTGCAACAACATTTATTGCAGGAGTAGGCAAGACGTCGGAATTAAGACCAAAGGGGGCAAGTGTTTCTAAGCCATACTTATCCGAGAAATTCGCTGTCCAGTTATGCGTTCTGCTACTACCAACCATTCTCTGTGCACCTGCTTTTCCTCTATCACTATATTGATTGAGTGTTATTCTCTCGCTACCACTATTTAATACAATTGGGTGCATCAAGTTATACTTATCAGTAAGCCCAGAAGGACTAAGTTTAATATCATGATCAAGCCCTAAGGCATGTCCTATTTCATGAAGTAATATTGCATAAAAATCTCTCTTATTTTCATAGTTTATATCGCCCGATATGCTATATTCCCATGCAAATTCATCACTTTCTGTCCTTATTCTAATATCTGAACTCCTTATCCAAAAACTTGGAGAAGTGGGAGGAGTAATAGATTTATAAATATCCCGTTGAGCCTTCGTATTTGTACGCATCAACCTCTGATTTTCAGATGTCCACAGTGTTGGATCAAATCTTATTAAGTTCTGCTTTATATCATCATCTATACTATTATGGAAATAATAAACCTCCTCTGTTCCATTTGTGACTTTTTCAAGTTCAAGTGTAATTCCCAACTCGTCAGACCACGCTGATAAGACTGCCTCTACGGCATTTATTGCATCATTATTTCCTATGAAACTATTATGTAATGTGAATACGGCGCCATTAAGACAGTGTTCTTTAGCTATATACCCCCGTCCATAAATGGGATAGCCCGATACCTTAATGTTCTGAAGTGAATATTCTATATTTAATCTCGTTGTACTTTCTTCCTCACTTGTAAATATCCATTTTTTACGCTGTACTACAATTGTTCCGGAAGCAGCTGTATTTACTTGATTTGCCTGCTGTCCCTCTGATATCGAAGATGGTATTATTACTTGAATCTCCGTTGGTGTCCACTTAACAATATAATCATCATCAATACCTGTAAAACGTTCCCCAGGTCTATCACCATCCATAAATAAAATATTTCCATCCGTTCCCAAAAATTCTCCTTTAACGGTTAAGATTTGACCTACTCCTGCGTGAAGTGGACCTAAAGAAGCCAGCCACTCTTCATCAATAACAATATCTGGTAAGTTAGAAGATGTTTTGAAACCAACATCTTTTTTTTTATTGGGTATCCTAATACCTTCCCAGCCTTTAATAAACTCATGAAAACTATCAACTGAACTAAATTTCATATCATAAAAAGCTATAATATTGAAGTCATCATAACGTGAATCAGAATATCTTCCAAAAGACGAGTTACTGTTATTTGTATATTCGTAATCTCCATCGTCATTTTTACGAAGTAATAAGAAATACTCTTTATTAAGACGAAGAGCAGGGGCAGTACTGTGCTCAATATATTGTTGATCTTCCCCAATAGCTCCCCCTTCTGTAATTATTGATATGTTTCGATTGCCTCTTCCTTTATACCAATGTTTTACTTTAACATTTACTTTAGTAAAAATGGTTTTACCATCTTTGCCATAAAAACATTCTGAACCTAATAGAACTCCCATGACAAAAGTTTCCGCTTCATTTATGAGTTCAATAGACTTTCTTTCTTTTTCTTCTTGTGACAAATGGTCATACCACTGTGCATAAAGTGTTGAGGTTGTTAAACCCAATAAAATAAGGCAAACTCCTTTAAAAAACCATTGATTGATTGTGTTTTTCATAATTAAAAATTAATTTTGTGTTCTAAAACCACCCATAAAAGTCAGAGACATTTATAGATGGTTTTAAAGTTGTAATAAAAGTGATTGCAGTCCTGCGAAGCCGGGCTGCGAAAGTTTGCCGTGTGGCTTTCTAGCGGAAAGCGGCACGGCTTTTTTGTTTTTATTTACATAAGCGCTGTTTTATGATATTGTCAATAGACATACCAAACCTGTTAGCATGATATACGTATATTCATACTTTGCGTGGTGGTATCGAAATTGTTGTTGATAGTAGTGAGGGATGAAAAATGATAAGACCGTTTTCTCAAGTCATTTTAGTGGGTCTTTTCATTTTGGTGTATGTCGGTTATATTTTTGTAACTCGTTCGTTTACAATGCAATTTACAAGAAAAAAAAACTAATTAAACAAACTTTATCGGATTTTTTTGTTTTTTTACTAAAAGATTAACATATTATAAAAAATTATTTCAAGCCCAAATACAAAGTATAAAGAACACAAAACATGCGCGGTATTTTTTATTCATTTCCGATTCAATTACTTGTTTTACACATCAAAAACAATCAATTTTTATTGTTTTTGTGGTTACTGCCTATGCTGATGATTTCGGGCGGATTTGGGCGCACCTATGGCATACAAGACCTCTTTTTGGGACCGGAATATCTCGGCAATGTCAATTTTTGGAGCTTCTGGTGGATGGGCTTTACCTTCGGCGGTTTTTTGATGATATGGAACATCACGACCTATATATTATACAGTTACCGTTTTCCTTTTTTAGCTTCGCTAAATCGTCCATTCGCCAAGTTTTTTCTAAATAACTCCTTGATACCCACCGCTTTCATTATTTTTTATTTAATAAAAACAATTAATTTTCAATGGTATAACGAACTCGCGGCACAATATAGCATTGCCTTTGATGTATTCGGTTTTTTGGTCGGGTTGATTTCGATGTTATTACTCGGTACGCTGTATTTTCAACTAACAAATAGCGACATCAGTATCTTACAAAAAAAATTCAGCAAAGAACTCCCCCTATTACTCAAAAATCGCAAAGATATCACTGACGACCCCGAAGAAATTTTTAAAGAAGCCTGTCACGTCGATTATTATTTATCGCTCAAACTCCAAGTCCGCCTAGTCCGTAATGTCGAACATTATCCCATCGAATGGCTGCATCGCGTTTTTCGACAAAATCATCAAAATGCCATTATCTCTCAATTATTGAGCATTTTTGCCCTATTCACCATGGGGCTTTTTATGGAAAATACCTACTTACAAATCCCTGCCGCTGGTGGTATTTTTATCTTTTCAGCGGTGCTGATGAGCCTCGTCGGGGCATTGAGTTATTGGATGGGCAGTTGGCGAACTACGGTATTTATCCTTCTGTTGATGGGACTCAACGCACTCTCAGGGCTGCCCGTCGAATTTGAAAATCGCGCCTATGGACTCAATTACGATACCCAAAAAGCACCTTACAATTATGCCCATCTCGATAGCATCACCACCCCCGATATCATAGAAAAAGACCGCCAAGCGACCCTAAAAATTCTCGAAAAATGGCGCAGCAAATTCGGACGAGGACGCCTCATTAGTCAGCCCAAAATGGTCATTTTGTGTACCAGTGGCGGCGGTATTCGGCAGAGTGTTTTCACCGTTCATGCCCTACAAAAAATGGATAGCCTATTGAAAGGCAGACTTTTAGAACACACCACACTCATGACAGGTGCATCGGGCGGTATGATTGGCGCAGCTTATTTTCGCGAGATTTTATTGCAAAGCAAATCCAATGACGACATCAATATTTACGACCCCGTTTATGTTGATAATGCCGCAAAAGACCTCCTCAATCCCGTCATTTTTTCCATTCTCGCCAGCGATATTTTTGTTCCATGGCTCAAATTCGATTATGGCGGACGCAAATACTATAAAGACAGAGGCTATATTTTTGAACGACAACTCCTCGAAAATACCAACGGCGTATTGGAAAAAAACATCGCTGCCTATCGCCAAGCCGAACAAGACGCCCTTATTCCGATGATGGTTTTGACGCCAGTTTCAGCATACAATCTCCGACAGGTTTACATTTCGCCTTTGGGCGTAAGTTACCTCACGCAGCCTTTCACACAGCCTGCCGATAAGCTCAATCCCGAACCTGATGCAGTAGAATTTAGTCGCTTCTTTGCCGCGCAAGACGCTGATAGCCTGCGCTTTACGAGTGCGCTACGCATGAACGCGACTTTCCCCTACATCCTACCCAATGCCTACCTGCCGAGCGAACCGCCCATACGGATGATAGACGCCGGTTGGCGCGACAATTATGGCGTACTTGCTGCGAGTCGTTTTGTCCTCAATTTCAGCGATTGGATTTTGGAAAACACCAGCGGCGTACTCATCGTACAAATGCGCGATATTGACAAACTCAACGATTTTGGTGAAGGCACACGCACCACGATTGCCGGGCGATTGCTCAACCCGCTCGGCACCGCAGCCAGCACCAATACCGGACAAGATTATCGTAATGACAACCAACTCAATGCCATGATTCAGGCACTCGGCAAAGACAAAGTAGATATCATCGAACTGGTGTATCGCCCCGAAGCAGAGGAAAAACGCGCTTCCGTCAGTTGGCACATCACGCCGCGTAGCAAAATCGACGTGATAAATTCTTTCTATGAAAAAGGCAACCAAGAAAGTATGCGGCAGTTGGAAGAACTCGTCAAATAACGTAGCACGGTGCTTCTAGCCCGTGCCTCTCATAGTACCAGAAACAAAATAAATGTATATTCTCGACTGGTTCTGCTGAAATAAGGATATTTTTAAATTATTTTATGATAAAAAATATTTATAAATAATTCATTTTTAATAATAAATAAATTACAAAATAATTTTAATTAATTAAAAAATGGCTATATTTCAGTGCGACCATAGACTTTATTTAGAAAAATTTTGTACGCAGCTAACTTTGTCTTTTCCCCATACTCTTCTCCTATTTTTCTCCCCGTATCGTAGGGTATGCGGCTCAAAATGAGGCTCAATTATCGAAAAAATACAAAAGCCCCATGTATACAAAATATTCCTAAATAAAGTCTATTGAATTGGGCATTTTTTGGAATTTGGTGTTTGGAAGTTATACTTTTGTCATCAAATTTTTTCGCATGGTATACACACACAAAATCAGCCCCGATACATTAACACTTGAAAAGTTGGCAACACTCATTGCCACGCCTCACCATATCGAATTGTCGGATACGAGCAGCCGATTGATTCAAAAAAATCGCGCCTATTTGGAACGCATTTTAAGCGAAACAGACCGGGTGATTTATGGCGTCAATACAGGCTTTGGGAAGCTCTGCGACATTAGTATTTCGCAAGAAAAACTCGAACAGTTACAATATAATTTGGTTGTTTCACATGCTTGTGGCACGGGCGATGTGGTGCCGCCGGAAATTGTGCGTTTGATGTTGTTGCTCAAAATTCAAAGTCTTTCTTACGGTCATTCGGCAGTGCGTTTGGAGACAGTGGAGCGATTGATTTATTTGTATAATAATGATATTTTACCCGAAATATTTGAGCAAGGTTCGCTCGGTGCATCGGGCGATTTGATCCCTTTGGCGCATATGAGTCTCGCGCTGATTGGCATTGGAAATGTGTATTATAAAGGTGAAAAAATGCCAGCAGGTGACTTGCCTACGGAGGTGACTTTTCCGAATGTCAAATTGCAATCCAAAGAAGGTTTGGCATTGCTCAATGGCACTCAATTTTCGCTCGCCTACGCCGTGTGGTCCCTCACCAAATCCAATCACCTCAGCCAACTCGCCGACCTCAATGCCGCGATTTCTGTCGATGCTTTTCAATGTCGATTGACGCCTTTTGACGCCCGTTTGCACGACATCCGCCCGCATGCCGGACAAATCGAAACCGCCGCCTCGATTCGCAATTGGTTGAAAGACAGCGAAATATCAAAGCTCGAAAAACATTCTGTCCAAGACCCTTACGCCTTCCGTTGTGTGCCGCAGGTGCATGGCGCGAGCAAGGACGCCCTCACATACATCCGCAAAGCCGTAGCCATAGAAGCCAATTCTGTGACCGATAATCCAAATCTTTTTGAGGAAACTGAAGGCGTACTTTCCGGCGGAAATTTTCATGCCCAGCCGCTGGCTTTGCCGCTCGATATGTTGGCGATTGCCCTGGCTGAGTTGGGCAGTATTTCCGAACGACGCTTGTATCAAATTATTTCCGGAACACGGGGTTTACCTATTTTTTTGGCTAAAAATTCAGGGCTAAATTCCGGTTTAATGATAGTACAATATCTCGCGGCATCCATTGCGAGTCAAAACAAACAACTTTGCACACCCGCTTCGGTGGATAGCATTGTCTCGTCGAATGGGCAGGAAGACCACGTCAGTATGGCTGCCAATGCCGCCACAAAAGCTTATCGCGTGGTACATAATTTAGAACGACTCTTAGCCATCGAATTTATGGTGACAGTGCAGGCACTTGAATTTCGTCGCCCTGCGAAATCGTCGCCACAGATAGAGGAGATTGTGGAAAAATATCGAAAGGTGGTCACTGCTTTGGAAGATGACCGTTATTTGCAGCCGGATATACAATTGACTATTCGTTTTTTGCGAGGTATCGTTTTTTAGGTTCTTTATAATTTTGGTAGTGTTCGACAAAAATAGGGTGGGCAATTATACGCGAGTCGCAAGGCGAATTCCTTTGCTGAACATGGATATTTGAGTATTTAAACGCCCATTTTCATAAAAACATTCGCCTTGCGACTATTCCCTATTTTACTCGAACACCTCCATAATTTTATATGGTCGTGCGACTACCCGTCTAGCGTTGGACACTTTGATAGTCAGTTGTTTATACTTTTTCGGAATTGACCATTAATTGGGCAAAATCCTCAATGACCTCGTTAGAGGTCGAATATTGGTAAAAATCTAATAAAAATCTATGCCGGTGAGCCTTTAGGTTCACAATATTGAGTACCTAAAGGCACTCTGTACGATTTTTTCACATAAAAAGCTACCAATATTTTGCACCTAACGGTGCTGCCCAATTAATGGTCAATTCCGTACTTTTTTATACAAAGTCCTGATTTCCAGCGCTAAAAGATAACAGGCATTTTGAAAATGCCTGTTATCTTGTCCAACCTTGGGCTGATAGTCGGTCGTGCAAAGTAGGTGTCGTCAGCCGAATGCCTTTGTTGGTGGCTAAAATTCTTGAAATTAACCGAAAACGCTTTACAAAAACCTTCGTCTGCCGACTAAAACCAAGCTCTGCGATTGAAATTAGTGATTCTTTGACAAATCCAGTGAAAGTGAATAATGGTTTGGGCGTATCCCCCTCCTTATCAGTCGGGGGTCGGGCTATCCGGCACTCTCTCCACTCCGCTATCGCTACGTTACGTTCAAACAACACCTACTATCCCTTACGCAAGGGACGAACAATCGCGAG
>Ga0209186_1001424_pt1 | contig 17795 bp, 14 predicted proteins | sample SidtaG_FD_187426 | JGI IMG/M metagenome (GOLD analysis project Ga0209186, IMG submission 187426) | Marine algal microbial communities from Sidmouth, United Kingdom - Sidmouth_Male2 metaG (SPAdes) (version 2) | ecosystem: Host-associated > Algae > Red algae > Unclassified | place: Sidmouth...
GCCGCCGGCAACATCATGGCGACACCGAGTGGGGCGAGTCCGGCGAGCGGCACCGCGCCTCCGAATCCCTTGTATTTCACGCGGTACGCGAGCCCTTTTTCGGTGGCCTGAACACTGCTCAAGCCACTAGAGTTCTGCTCCAGTTTCAGCAGTCCGCCTGCGGGTCCGAACATGTCTTCCATGTCCATGCCACTGTCCTCCTGCAGTCCGGATAAGACCTTGCCGGCCTGCGGACTGACGTAACTGAAGAAGGTGGATTTCGCGGTGAACGCGGTCGCGAACGAACGGAAATCGTTGTTGCCCAACAGGCCTTTTCCAGTGCCGGAGAGATTGTCGCGCACCTCGCTTGCGAGTTCCGCACTCGAGGCGAGCACCACCCGCTTTTCGGTGCGGAACAGGTGCGGTTCATTTTTGAAGGGCAGGGGAATGGCTTTTGCTTTCAAGCCGCTGGCGCCGCCGATTGAGGTCGGGGATGTCTCCCCCATTTGCTCTTTAATGAAATCAAAGAAGTCCGAACCAGCATCGGCGATCAGCACGAAGCCGAGTTCGGGCACGTCCGGACCTTCGCCCGATGGTGACGGCATGGTGCGCGTGGGGTGCAGTGTCAGGGCGGCGCCCCAATCACCTTGGAGCGCGGAAAATTGAGGTAAACCGGACATCGGGTGCTCTTCGACGATGCTGTTCAGTTCGCCTGCCGTCTCGGCGGGCATGAAGGCTTTGGCGATTTCGATCAATTTGCCGGGTCGAATATTGCCGTAGGAGCACACGGCGGAGGAGGCGGGCAGGAAACGGATGCCCGCCATGACGTTGTCGCGCGGCGGCAACACCTCCCACATGGGGCCGGCCGCGCCCGGTGCGCGACCGAGGAAGACGCGCGCCTCAGAATGATCCGCTAATTTTTTGTGGCTGAAGCCCATCGTCGAGAGGCCATCCATGCCGCTTTTTTGCATCCCTTGCCGGCCCTGCTTGACGACATCCTCCGGTTCTGGACCAAAGCCGGCCATCATGCCGCCGGCCATCTTCGGACCCAGTTCCATGAGGGTGTCGATCGCCTTTTGCGGACGCATCACGCTGAAATAATCCGCGTCCGAATCCAGATGTTCCCAGGCGGAATGGACCAAGGTTTTGCTGTCTTGGGCACCGATCAAAATCGGGATGAAAAAAAGTGAGCAGATGAATGCGAGAGATGTCTTCAAGGGGCCTCCGTTGTGGTTGAAAGTGTGGGTTGATTTTTTGCACAAATGAATCTGGGTTTCAACATTCCGCCGCTCCATTTTGTGGGCGCAGTTGGTCCGTGTCTGAAAATATGCAACGGGTTTATGATGCGCTTCGTTGGACATTCGAACCAGCCCTGACCGCTACAATTTGCCCATGAATCTGCCGCCATTGATCTGCCTGTTTTGCCTGTGCCTCGCGGGGCTTTGCCAATCACCTGCGTTGCACCCGGACGCCAAGCCGAACCCGCACAAGCCGGGCGTGGTGGATGTGCCGGCCTTGGTGCCGTTCATTATCGAACGCGCGTCCGACTTGCCGGGCATTGTGCTCGATGAAACCGCGGCCGAACTGGTCGGGAACTGGCAGTATTCCACTCACACGCCTCCCTATGTCGGCGCGGGATATCTGCACGACCAGAAACGAAACAAGGGCGCGAGTTCGGTGAGTTACACGCCGGAGATCCCGCTGGCCGGCGACTACGAAGTGCGCCTGTCGCATTGCTACAATGTGCGGCGTTCGACCAACACGCTGGTGTTTGTGCATCACGCGAATGGCGTGCGTTCACAGCGGATCAACCAGCAGGAGGTGCCGCCGCACGGCAAGCTATTCCGCAGCCTCGGGGTGTTCCCCTTCGCCAAAGGGCGTTCGGGGCGGATCGTCATTTCCAACCACGGCACCGATGGAAAATATGTGATCGCCGATGCCATCCAACTCTTGCGGGTTCGGCGCGACCGCTCTACGGACAAACCGAACTGAATCCATCGCGCCATTTTTTCCCCATCCTATGAACACTTTCTTTTTCGACCTCGACGGCACCCTCGTGGACACCGAAGTCCTTTGGCTTGAGGCCATCCGCCTCACCATGGCCGGCCGCGGCGCACCCATCGACCCGCCGACCTCCGAACGCCTCGTTTACGGCAAGTCTTGGGCAGATATCTTCAACGAAATCGATCAGACGTTTCCCGGTCTCTGGAACGGCATCACCGATATGGAGCCGGTGACCGAAATGCATTTTAAAACGCTGCGCGCGAGCAGGGAGATCGAACTACCGAGTTCGGTAGACTTGTTGCGTCGACTCGGCGCGGACCACACGCTTGCGATTGTGTCGGGTTCGACCAACGGCAATATCGCGCATCACATCGACGAGTTGGGCATCGCGGAGTTCGTCGATTTTTATCTCGGCTGCGAAAGCTATTCGCCCGGCAAGCCCGATCCGGCCTGTTACCTGATGGCCGCCGAGAAAGCCGGGGTGGCGCCGGACGACTGTTACGTGTTCGAAGATTCTTTGGCCGGGGTGACCTCCGCCAAGGCCGCCGGCATGTACTGCGTTGCGCTCAAGCGCCCAGAGGCACCGGCCCAGGATGTTTCCGCGGCCGACGTGGTACTGACGGATCTCGCCGACTTCCAGTTGCCCTAACGTTCCGATGACCCGCGTCGCTCTCTATCTCGGTGGTCCCCCGCCGTCGAACGCCATGATCGCACAAAGTGGCAAGGCGGCTGATTTCCGCATCGCGGTGGACGGTGGGATCAACATGTTCATCGATATCGACGGGCTGGCCTGGGAGCCGGACCTCCTGATCGGTGATCTCGATTCGGCCGTGGCGGATGCTCTCGTATCGGGTTCGTGGCTGAAGGTTGAAGAGGTGGATCAAGACACGACCGACCTCGAAAAAGCACTCCGCTACCTCGCGCAGGACAGTGCCTCCCGCGCTCCGGGCCTGGCGAAGCTCGCCGAACTCGACCTCACCTTGTTCGGCGCGGTCGGCGGCCGGAGCGACCATTTTCTCAGCAACTTGTTTGCCCTCGGCAAGCTGCCCGCGTCCACTGGCGTGCGCCTGCTTGCCCCCGGCGAATTGATGATCCGCGTCACCCCCGAACGTCCTCTGTCACTCGACACGCGTCCCGGCGATCAGGTTTCCATTCTGCCATTTGCGCCTTGCGTGGTCAGCACGCTCGGCCTCAAGTGGGAACTCGAGAGCGAGCCGCTCGCCCCTGATGGTCTGATCTCGCAGTCCAACCAAGCGACTGGAACCGGGTTCAAAGTGCGAACGCATGCGGGACATTGTTGGGTCATCGTGAACGATGCGTGAGCCGGCGATGAAACCCGTTTTGGTTGTTCATGGCGGCGCGGCCCGTCTAAGCGCGGCCCAACGTTTGCCGGCGGCTCGGGCGCCGTTCGAGGCGGGGATGGGTGAGGCCATTGCTGCCGGGATGGCGGTGCTTCAGAAAGGTGGTGCCGCCCGCGATGCGGTGGTCGAAGCGGTGGCCGCGCTGGAGGACAATCCGATTTTCAACGCCGGGCGGGGTTCGGTGTATTGCCGTGATGGCTCGGTTGAATGTTGTGCGTCGGTGATGTGCGCCGAGACCGAACGCGCCGGCGCCGGGGCGCTGATTCAGCGCGTTCGGAATCCGGTCCGCGCTGCACGCTTGGTGCTCGATCACGAACATACGCTGATTGTCGGTGAAACCTTGGAGCAGCTCGCGCGCGAAGCCGGGCTGGACATGGTGCGTTCTGATTATCACATGACGCCGCACCGACGGGCGCAATGGGATCGGTTCAAGCACCGCAAAGAAGTGGTACTCGATCCTACGGAGTTCGAAGAAGCCGAGATCAACGTCGGCGCCGATCTACCAAAAGGAACGGTCGGCGCAGTGGCGTTCGATCAACGTGGTCAACTCGCCGCGGCAACCTCAACCGGCGGACTGGTGAACCAGCTTCCCGGTCGAATTGGCGACTCTCCGGTGATTGGTGCGGGAACCTGGGCGGACCAACGAGTGGCGGTGTCCGCTACCGGGGATGGCGATGTGTTTGCCCGCGTGGCCTTTGCTCGCCGCATTGCCGATCTGATCGAGTTGCGCGGCGTTCTGCCTTCGACTGCGGCTCGCCGTGCTCTCGCAGATGTTGCCTCGGGCGGAGGCGAAGGCGGGTGCGTGATGCTGGACGCGCGCGGGCGCGTGTTCGGACTGCACAACAGTCCGGACATGCATTGGGCCTCGTCCGAAGACGGTTAGACGATAGATATCGCGCGCCTCCAAGAAGGTGAAAAACTGGAGAGGGGAGACGACGGGACCGCCATTCTTGAGATGAGTGATCCTTGCTCTGTCGATTCGTAATCTAAATGAGTCAAACGTTTCAAATGCCTTTAGTCGAATGGGAGAGAACTTGCTCCGACTCGTGTGCTGCCCCAAAATTTCGTGATGATAAGACAGGGTAGAGATGAGGCCAACGGCCTCATCTCGGCGGGCTAAAACCCGTCAGGACAAACACAGGTTGAAACCTAACCAAAGATATTTGAAATTTCGAAGGTCCGAACCCTTTACGACGAACCACGGAGTGGTGGCAAGAAAGTAGCCCCGGGTGCAGCGAGGTACGAGCGGAACCCGGGGTTGCTGAAAGCCTTTTGAACCGACCGGTCTGCCCCTCTGTACGAGCTCTTCGCTTCATGTCCGGTCGGAACGGCCCATGGCTTCGAGGGCATCTGCTACTGAGGGAATTTGAAAAGTTTGACTCATTTGGTCACGAATCGACAAAGTAAGGATCTAACCAAAGATCTTTGAAATTTCGAAGGTCTCGAACCGACGTCGAACCCTCTTCGGGGTTCACCATCAGAACGAGCGCCGACCTCTCTGGAGAGAGGCGGCCCGACACCGCTCGGAGAGACGGTGCCACCTGCGACAACTGACTCCACGGAGTCCATTTCATCCTGAAATTACGGACCCGCTTGATCCCAAGCGAATGGGATGACCCGAACGAAAGTCTGCTGCCATCTCGGTCGTCCTCAACCGCACGGCTCGGGAGGCCCCTCGCCCTCCAGGTTTTTGATTTTGAACGATCCTTTCGACCAACGAAATCTGAAAAGTTTGACTCATTTAGTCACGAATCGACAAAGCAAGGATCTATGCCACACCGTACGCGCGCCGACGACTAATGTAGCGAGGGCTTTAGCCCGCGTTTGGCCTGCGGGCTTTAGCCCGCAGGCCCGAACAGCACACTAGTGTGCTGGTTTTTGAAAATTTATGGGCCGTGTCGCTGAGTCCCCGAGGGACGGAAGACAGTAGCCGGGGGTGGAGCGTAGCGCAACCCCCGGAACCGCGAGAAAGAACAGGGAGTCCCGGAGGGACGGTCACAACAAACATCCTGTCCTCCTTTGAATGGCGATCCCTGCTACGTCCGGCCAAAGAATAAATAAAAGCAGCAGGATGTTCTCCGAGCCATGAGGCCGTTCCGACCGGACATGAAGCGAAGAGTTCGTGCAGAGTGGCAGGCCGGTCGGTTCAAAAGGCTCTCAGCTACCCCGGGTTCCGCTCGTACCTCGCTCCACCCGGGGCTACTTTCTTGCCACCACTCCGTGGTTCGTCGTAGAAGGTTCGGCGTCGGTTCGATGACCTTCAAAAATTTCAAATATCTTTGGCTAGGGATTCTCTATCCCACTGGCGTGCAAGAACGGTGAGTCGAAAGAGGCTGTGTTGCCCTTTAGGCTCGTTTTCTGATAAAGAACCACAGCAGAATAGTTAAAACTCCAACACCTAGGAAGAGCGGGATTAACTTAGATGGAGCATCCGCGCTATCAAGAGGTACGGAGTCCGTCCCTGACCTCTGGTTCGCAGCGCGATCCAACATTGCCTGAGTGACTTCAGCCTCATCTTTCTCAAGAATAGCTACGTTGCGTTCGTCCCTCTTTTTGACCAACAACCCGAAATTACTGGGCAACGTACTGAAATCTCGAGCGAAATACCCACTGCTATTTTCCATCGCATCGGCGCGAGTACAAAGAATATCTCCCACAGCCAATAACTCGATCTCGCCTTTCGAGAGGGTTATAGCTACGGGCTGACCACACACGTCATCCTCAAAGGTATTTGAAAACCCAATACGCCAAGTCAGTTCTTGGGCCTCCTGGAACCCCTCAAAACCAGCAGGCGGGAGCCTCAGTACTCTTATAAAGCAACCTGAGCAGCTAACTAAAAACCGATTTGATCCACTCACAACAGATTCATTGAATTCCAAGTAAGCGGAATTTGATACTGATATAAGGTCCTTTAGTACGAGATAAGAATAGCTTCTGACCTCTTCGTCATGGACAAGATCCTCCTCGAAGACATAGTGTTCAGCACGGCGACCTCCTAGGCTTTCTAATGGAATAACCTCTCCATACCGGTCTATCCCCACCCGACCGGATTCGGATTGCACAGTAATAGGATTAGCTCCGGCAAGATCTCCCCAGCTCAGCACAAGCGTTATCCAAGCAATTAAAGCAAAGCCTGAATTATTGCATGATGCCATGGTTGTGGCGCTTAACTTTTCGGCAAAAATGAAGGCAAGGGAGTGATCTTGCCAAGACTGCGCGCTATCTGGCCGTCGCGCCGAGCAGCGGAGTGATCAGAGGGTCGAGTTTCACGTTATAGTCGATCTCGGAGATGATCCATTCGCCACGATCGAGTCGGTACATCAGAAAGCGCATGAACAGGGGCCCTTTCTCAAGGTGCACGCCCATGTAATTTACGCGGATGTTCGGGGTGAGATCAACGTTGTGGATCGGCGCGAAGGACCGTGGTTTCCCGTACGCGCTTTCGACGGCTCCGAGATCATTTTCCAGTCCGGCGACGTAGCCTTTGTCTTTGGCGAGCGGGCTGCTTTGAAGCCAGCGGCGAATCGCGGCCTTGTGTCCGCCGCCACGCCATGAATCGAGTCCGGTCGTCATGTTGCTTGCGAACGCGGCCCGGCCCGGCGCTTGTGCCTCGGCTTCGCGGGGGAAGAGGAACAGTCCAAGGAGGGCAATGCTGGCGACAAGGATGGCGGAGGCGACAAGGCGTTTCATGAAAGGTAATGGGTTCGGGATTCAGGCAAGGGTATTCAGGGTGAGGACCTCTCGTCAACGTCAGAAAAATTGCGGCCGAAGACTCACGGGGCATCGACCCAGCGATTCGCCTTTAGTTCGAACCGCGGTAACGCCCCGGACTCCACCAGCGCCACGGGAATCCGCATTGAGAACGCCTCGCGTAACTGTTTCGTCGCACCGGCGACCAGTTGTTGCCGTTCGGCCGCGCTTTGGGATTCAAGCGGTTCGATATCGATCTCAAGTTCGGTCAGGGCCCCCACCTCTTTTACTCGTACTCGATATTCGGCGATGCCCGGCAGCCGCCGGAGAACAGCTTCGACCGCCGCAGGGTAGATGTTGACCCCGCGCACGATACGCATGTCATCGGCCCGGCCCAAAATACCCCCGAGCAGAACGCCATCATCCGCGCGCAGACGAACCAGGTCCCCGGTTCGGTATCGGATCAGCGGCGAGCCGACCCGGCCAAGGGTCGTGAGGACGAGTTCGCCCAGGCCGGACTCATCCGTTTCGGGCACCTCGGCAAAATAACTCTCGGTGATGATCTGCAGACCTTCGGCGTGTGGAATGGTGACCGGGCCGACTTCGGTCATCCCGTGGTGGTCGTACAGCGTCGCCCCGAAGCCTTGTTCGATCGCGGCACGCGTCGCCGGAATCGAACCGCCCGGCTCCCCTGCGACAATCACCGCGCGCACTGTCGAACCCACGAGATCGAGCCCTTCCGCCGCCGCAACCTGGGCCAAATGCAAGGCGTAGGTCGGGGTGCAGCAGAGCGCGTTTACACCATTGTCGAGCATCACCTTGAGGCGCGCCACCGAACTCAATCCGCCGCCCGGAATCGCCATGCAGCCCATTCGGGAGGCACAGTCATAGGCGGTCCAAAACCCAAGAAATGGGCCAAAGGAAAACGCACAAAAGACCTTGTCACCCGGCACCACCCCGGACGCGCGGTATACCTGCTCCCAGTTGTCGAGCATCCACGCCCACGACTCGTTGGTGTCGAGCCAGCGCATCGGTTTTCCGGTCGTGCCGCTGGTTTGACAGAAGCGGGTGTAGCGTTCGATCGGATAGGTCAGATTGGTCCCGTAGGGTGGGTTGTTCAACTGGTCTTCCACCCACTCGGCCTTGGTGGTGAAGGGAATGTCGGATAGCGTTTCGAAGGTCGAACGCCCCGCAAATTTGGCGGTGTAAAACGCGTTGTTGCCGACCACTTGATCGAGCAGGTTTTGCAGCGGGGCGGGGATCATAGCAGCAGATCGTTGAACGGCCGACGATTCTCCAATCCGTTTAGGCGAACAGATCGAGCACGGGTTTTCCTTTGCCGTCTTCGGTCGCATAAAACGGACGTTTCTCGATATCGAACGCGGTCTTTGGGCTGATGCCCATGGCATGGAAAATCGAGGCGTGCAGGTCGGGAATCGTGACCGGATCTTTGGTCACCATTAGCGGGCGCTCTTTCCGCGTGTCGCCATGCAAGTGACCTTGTTTCACGCCGCCACCGAACATCAACACACTGCTCGATCCGGTGAAGTGCCGGTGCTGGCCGTAGTGCTTAAGCTCTTTGAGTTTGTCGGTGCGGGCGCGCGATTGGTCCCGCGCTTTCGAACCCGGCACGCCTTCAATCATCATGTCGCGTGAGAACTCGCTGGCGAGCACGATGAGGGTTCGGTCGAGCAGGCCGCGCGCCTCGAGGTCAAGAACCAGTTGCGCAATCGGCTGGTCGATCTGCTGCTTCATCGCCTTCACCGTGGTGTGGCCGTTCTCGTGGGTGTCCCAACTTTTGAACGGCACATATTCAGTCGTCACCTCGATGAAACGCGCGCCGGACTCGGTCAATCGCCGGGCGAGCAGGCAGCCAAGTCCGAAGCGGCCGGTGTTGTATTTCTCGTAACTTTCTTTTGGTTCGAGGGTCAGGTCAAAGGCTTTGCGGTCGGGCGAGTTGAGCAGCCGATGGGCGTTGTCCATGGCACGGAGCATGGAGGCCTGCTGGTAGTCGCTGGCGGCGGCGGTGTCGGGATTGTTGTTCACCAGTTCGCGGTAGAACTTGTAGCGATTTTGGAAGCGCGACGGCGTCATGCCGGCCGGTGGCTGAACCGCAGCGATCGCTTGATCGGGGTAGGGCAGCATGAACGGGCCGAACTCGGTGCCGAAAAAACCGGCGGTGTGAAAGGCTTTCAGCTCTTCCTTCTCGCCGACCCCTTCGAGCCGCTGGCCGATGTCGATGAATGCCGGAATGGCAGGGTTCACCGGGCCGAGCACTTTGGACATCCACGCCCCGATGTGCGGTGCCGCGACGGTCTGCGGGGGCACGTAGCCGGTGTGCCAGTGGTATTGGTGGCGCGAGTGCAGAATGTGCCCGAGGTCGGGTTGGATGTGGGAGCGGATGAGCGTCGCTCGGTCCATCACTCCGGCGATGTTCTCAAGGCCTTCGGTGATCTTAATGTGATCGACGGCGGTATCGATGGCGGGGAAGGTGCTGATAATCTTTTCCACCGGCACCCCCACCTCGAACGGCTGGTAGGCGAGCGGGTTGAAGGTATCCGGTGCCGCCATGCCGCCGGCCATCCAGAGCAGGATGCAGGTGTCGGCTTTTGCGGCAGGATGCACCACTGCTTCTTCTGCGGATGAAAGACGCGGAGCCCCGCAGGCGAGGGCGGCAGCGGAGGCGGCTCCGAGCTGGCGGACAAAATCACGACGCTGAATATGTTCCGGGTTCATACTCGAAATCATGCCGTACTCAATCGGCCTTGGCAAATCGTTTGCGGCGGCGGATTCGCCACAAAAAGAATTATCGGCGGCTTGGCTTGTAGGGGGACGTGGAGGTGGCGGGGTAGGGGTAGGGCGAGCCCTCTACGAACCCGCGCTGTGGGGTGCGTCGTCCGTCGAGTTTGAACCGGAAGTCTTTTTCGTTGCCGAGCAAGTCGACGACCCGCACGTCCACGTTGTTGAAGTTGAGACCGCTCAGGCGGATCGGTTGCGTGTACGCGGTCAGCGGTCCATCATTGAGGCGGTAGCTCACGGAGGCGACGCCGGTATCGTCGTTCGGTAAGAGTCGGAGCATTTGATCCGTGCCACGCGAACCCGGCACATCGACAGCGCTGCCGGTCAGAGTCGGCGGCGTTTTGTCCACGCGGACTTTGATGTTGATCGGTTGCTGTTGCTGACCGAAGGCGTCGATCGCGGTAAAGTTTAAGGTGGTCGTTCGGGTCGAGAATTTGCTCAGGGGCTTGGTGGTGTCGCGGAATTTGCTGTTGCCGAGGCGGGAGCTGAACCGATCGATGCCGTTTTGGCCGTTGAGGATTTGCGGCGCCAGCGTGGTCTTGTCGCTGATGACGTACGTATCACCTTGCTTGGTCCACGGGCCGTTCCAAGCGAGGTCGAAGCGGAAATCTGGACGGATGACGAATGGGATGGTGGCGGTGGGTGGCCCGACGATGCCGCTTTTCAACACGGTCATGGAGCGTAGGAAATACTTTCCGGGTTTGAGCGCCTCACTCAAGTAGGCCTTGGCTGGCGTTTCCTCGGTGCTGACGAGATTGCGAAAATCCGCGTCGCGAGCAATTTCGACACGCTTGATGCCGGCCTGCAAAAAGGTCAGTTCCGCGAACGAGCGAGTATAGACGCGTCCGGGAAAGATGCCTTGGAGATTCGGTGGAGCGGGGAGCCGGCTGAAGCGACCCAGTTTCTTGCCGTTGATGAGCACACCATTGTTGGCGGCGAGATTGATTTTCTGTTGGGCCGGAACCTGCGCTAGATAGTCGAAGCCTTGCTCGACCACGGTATCGAAGTCCGGTTCGGCATAAGGTCCGGTGGTCACGCGCCCCTTTAATAGCGAGACCGCGTCGCGGCGTCCGCCTTTAACGCGGAGGCGAACGGTGGTTCCTCGAACCGCAATCGAGGAGGTGGAGCCTTTGAGTTCGATGGTGGACTTGCGGTGGGTACTCGGCGTCACGGTACCGGTGATCTCACCGTTACGCAGATGAAGGCGACCGTTGACCTGACCGGTGCCCTTGTTCTGGACGCACGACACATACTCCATCGTGGTGTTGGGTTCGATTTCGACATCGGTCCCGTCGAACATGAGGACGATCGCTTTGCTCGCTTTGCCGGTGCGGATCCAGCTGCCGGGTTCGAGTTCGACCCCGATCCGACTTGGCACCCACGGCACGCTCGCGGTGTTGCGGTGCTCGACTTGTTTGTGCACCGAGGTCACTTTCGCGTTTACCGGAAGACGGAGGCGAATGAGCGCGATTTTACGCGCGGATTTCGCCTGTTGCCATGACCGGTTGTAGTAGGTGGTGCTCATGTCGAACTCCTGCTTCGCGGCATAGTCCTCCGCCTGTTTGTAATAGGTTTCGGCGTTGCCGAACTCTTTCGGGGCCTGGTCCGGCGCGAGTTCGTCGCGGGCGTCTTTGATCATCGCCGCCGCTTTCATCTTGGACTCCGCGCTGCTCTTTAAATAAGCGTCTGGGTTGAGAATCACCTGTCCGGGTTCCAGCGGTGTGCCAGGAGAGATCTTGTTGAAACCAAGAAGGAGTCCGGCTTGTGCGGCCGAACCGAGATGCTTTTCCGCCAATTTGGCTGCGGTATCACCTTTGACGACGAGAATCATTCCTTCATCGTCCTGTGCGCCGACAATGACGCAGAGAAGAGCGAGGACGCAGAATACACGCACCAAGACCCGCCAACTTCCCTTCAAAATACAGACATGAGCTGTCATAAGTGTAATGTTGGTGTTATCCTTTCTAACGAGGAAGTATTATGCGGTGAATTGGGAAAATTTCCAATTTTCTCTATAGGAAATCAACCCGGTTGTACATTTCTCGGCAATTTCACCGTGATCTGAAGCCCGTCTTCATGGTCAGGCCATGGTGAATGGGCTGAAATTTCGCCGTGATGGGCTTCGATCGATAGTTTGCAGAATGCCAAACCTAGGCCCGTTGACCGGATCAGGTCGTTGTTAGCGACGCCGCTAATAAAGGCGTCGAACATGGTCGTGGTGAAGTCTTCGGTAAGCGTGTCGCAGCGGTTGGAAACCCGGACGATGATGTCCCAGGCCGTCGCGCTCGTCTCAATTTCAATGGTCGAGTCGAGTCGGCCATACTTCACCGCGTTCCAGACAAGATTCTCAAGCACTCGTTGGAGGATGCCCGTGTCGAACGAAGCGAGGATCATCGGGTCGATGTCGTTTTTAACCAGCAGGGTTTTTTGCGTGCGCGCGGCGGCTCGGTGAAAGGTGTCCGTTTTGGCATCGACAAACTCATGGACAGAAAGTTTTTGCCGGTGGAGCGGCAGGCGACCTTCCTGAATGCGCCGGATATCGAGCAGGTTCTCGACCAGTCGCAAGGTGTTCTTGGACGCGGTCTCGACATCCTCGACCAGCCGCCCGGTCACCTTCGGATCAACCTTGTGATCATGCATGCGCATGAAGTCGACGAACATCACCACCGGGGTCATGGCGTTTTTCAAGTCGTGTACCAGCATGTCGGTGAAGGTCTGTTTCGACTGCTCCAGCATCTCCTGGTCATGGCGGGCTTTGCGTTCGCGCTGCCAATAGTTGGTGCCAAACAAGGTGCTGCCGAGCGTCAGTCCAAGGAAGGGGAGGACCAAGGGGATCATCCACGAACCCGATAGTACCAACACGATGGCCGTGGCCATGAGCGCGAACAGTGAGGCGAGGTAAAAGAGGACCATGCGCGCCGGACGTTCCCAAAATGGCAGCGCGGACAGAACCAGCAGCAGCAGGCAAATGAACCAACCGACCCAGACTGGCGTACGTCGAATTGGGTTTGCATTGAGTAAGGTGTTGATCGCTTCGAAGTGGACCTCGACCCCGTAGCGCTGCCGTTCCGACTGGGCTGCCGGCGTAACCAGACGGTCTCCAAGGCCCTCCGCCATCGCCCCGAACAGGACAATCTTTCCGTCGAAAAACGACGGGTCCAAATCCTCGTGGAGCGCCTGATTGCCATTCGCGCTGATGATGTTGCCCGCGCTGTAGATTGTCCACTTGGCGGGATCCGACTCGGGAAATAAAAAGGAGCCATCCGGATTACACGCAACCACCTGGTCGCCGATGTGGAGTCCTTTATGATCAAGGGAAACATCGCGCATGGATAAGCCGCGGTGACGCATCACGGTCCGTAAGGCCAGCGAGGGGAGGTAGCCTCTGAGGTTGCCCTCGTTGTCCGCCGTCGGCAGCAACACGCGGTAGGAGCGCATGACGCCCAGCTCATCGCGGCTGCTTTCAACGTGACCGAGGACGGCATCGGTTTTGAGCCAGGCTTCGTGGGGGACGACGAACTGTTGCTGGGCCGGCATGCCTTTGATCTCGATTTGCGGCGCGGGGATGAGATGGCGCAATGAAATCGACACCTGCGGCGCATCCGGGTTGTCCGGCGCGGCGACGCTGAGAACCGGTCGGGCCCCATTGCCGATATCGCTGAACAGCATCTCGTCCTCGGGGATGATGAGTTTTCTTTCGCACTCTTGGCAGACATGCGGTTTGCGCGGTTCGGAGAATAGGACGTCGTACACCTCGACGCTCGCACTCTGGTAGTAGTTGTGGAGTTCGAGCATCAAATTGTCGGACCAAGGCCAACTCGAGTGACGGTTCTTGGCAATATTCTTTAGGTCCTCGTCATCCACCGCCACTAGGCAGAGGTCGTCATGGACGGGCGTCCGTTTGCTTAGTAGTTTGGCCCGCAGGTCATAACTCATCGCCTCCATGTTACGACTGATCTCACGGGGCGACAACAGCCAGACCACAAGGGCTAGCAACGCGAGCAAGATACAACGGATCGGCCAGGACAGACGCATTTTCCTCAGGCTAAACAGAACTTGCGTAATTGCAAACACGGCGAAGGCCTTCGCCTGAATATGGAAGGTGGCGGACTCTCAGGGATTCGATGAAGTAGCGCCGACTTCTAGGCGGTGTAGGTACACCTGCTTCTAGCAGGTAGTACTTGAGGTGCCGATGGACTGCCGCCTGAGAAGGCGGCGTACCGACACCCGCTGGAAGCGTGCGCTACCTATGGCATGCTCTACCTATGACATGCGCTACCTACACAACCACGAACAACACTAAACAAGGGCATGTTCGAGCCGCCCCGCGATCTTCCATATTCGACCTTCAATCTTCCGACCGCAGGTCTCTCTCAGGGGTTCGGCTGAACTTGAAAAGGGACGGGCTGAGGCTGCGCCGCCGCGGGGGCCGGTGCCGCTTCAATCGGAAAGTAAGGGGCGGGGGTAGGCGCGGGAGCGGGAATACCACGCGGTGCAATCGCTGGCGCGGGTACGGCGAGGGGTGCGAGGGGTGCGGCGGGTGCGGCGGCAGGTGCAGCGGGAACAGGCAAGGGCGCTGGCGGTGCGACGCTGACCGGAGCGGTTGGTGATGGAACAGCAGCCGGACGCGCCGTGTTGTTTTCGGTTGGCGGCCACAGGCCTTGGGCTTTCAACTGTTCGCGTTCAAGGTAGGCGCGGTGTTGTTGTTGGACGACTTGCTCTTTCACATGTTCGCGGATCAGCGGGATGTCGATGAACGAACGCAGGCTGCGCAGCTCCTCGAGCGGGAAGCCGATTCCGATGATGTCCACCAGCACACGGTCTTCGACCAGCACTTGGAACTTCGACCAGTCTGCGTTGCCGGCAGCCTTCTGCATCTCCAAGCAAGGCATGCCTTCGAAGTACACGATCTCTTCCCGTTGGGTGTCGGTGTTCTCGAGTTTCTCTGGATTGAAAAAGTGGGCGCTGTTGACTCGCAGGACGTTTTCCTTGTGCGTGTCGGTGATCGTGTAGAACAGCAAGCGCTTGCGGTCGGACTCGTCTTCATAAATCCGTTTGGCCATGGTGGTCTGCACGGTGTATTTGACGTTGGTCCGGCTTTGCTCGCCCTGCATCTTGAAGCCCCGGATGGTTTGCGGCAGCAGCGCTTTGAGCGTGCTGATTTCGATCGGCTCGGTCGGCAACGGAATTTCTTTTACCGGTTCGGGGGCGACCGCTGGGACGGGTTCGACGCCGGGAAGATCGGTGGGTTCGCCGGTGGTGCTGATCCCTGGATCGCTGACCAAGCCGGTGGTATTTGTGGTTCCGGGAACGGGATCGGTCTTCTTCCCGCCGCAGCCAGTTACGAAAAACGCGGTCGCCACAATCGCGACGGCGACCGTGAGCGACCTGAGGTGCGCTTTGTAATCCGCAGAATGTTCGGAGTAATGCGCGGAGGAGTGCTCGGTGAAAAGAAAGTAGGAATGAGGAAGATCGGTCTTCATGTTCGATAGATATTGGAGATAATTCGGGATATATCGTAGCTGTGGAAAAGAATATGGAAACCGTGAATGTCTGATTTGTTCAATTTTTTGATCGTGGGGTGTGGTTATGTCGGCTCCGAACTCGCGCGCGGACTCGTGCAAGACGGCCACCGCGTGTTCGCGCTGCGCCGAAATCCTCCCGACGGAAACGGCAAAGATGGCATTGAATGGCGGCGTGGCGATTTGGCGGATCCGGACAGTTTGCGTTCGGCAGTGCCCCTCGACCTCGACGGCATTTTTTACACCGCAGCGGTTTCGCGCGCCCGAGGCGACGACCCCGAACTCGTCTATCATCAGGGACTTGCGAATCTTTTGGCAGTACTCGCCGAACAGGGACAGACCTTGCGCCGCTTGGTGTTTACCTCCAGCACCGGCGTCTACGGCCAGACCGATGGCGCCTGGGTAAACGAGGATTCGCCGGTGCGTCCGGCGCTCCCGGCGGGCCAAGCCATGGCCGCTGGCGAGGCCCTGCTACGGGCCTGTCCGTTCGAGACGGTGGCGGTTCGATACAGCGGAATTTATGGCCCCGAACGCATCCGCATGCTGCGTATGATTCAAGGCGATCGGCCGATTCTCGCCGCCCGCGACCACATTTGGCTGAACCAAATCCATCGTGACGACTGCGTCGGTGCCCTCCGTCACGTCTGGAATTTGGCGAACCCGGACTCCGTTTACATCGCCAGCGACCACGCGCCCGCCACCCGGTTTGAAGTGCTGTCCTGGTTGGCCAACGCCTGCGGCGTGCCGGGTCCGTTGATCGACGCGGAGATGGCGGTGCCGCCGCGATTGCGCGGCAACAAGCGCGTCGACGGATCGCGTTTGCGCGCCAGTGGGTACCGCTTCGTTCATCGTTCGTTCCGCGAAGGCTATGCAACCTTGTTGCCGAATGCGGATGTCGGATCTCGGCCTGCGGAATGACCTGCGCGAGGGAATCTCCACTTGCATGACCAAACCATCCCACGGTATACCCCCGCCCCAACTCTTTCCTCATGTTGCTCGAACCCATCATCGCCTCGCACTTCCGTTCCGACGGCGGCAACATGTTCGGTCCCGTTCCGCGCGGCATCTGGCAACGACACATCGGCCCGGACGAGAACAATACCATTCCGCAAGTCGCCCACGCGGTGCTCGTCACGATGCCCGACGGCAGCCGCGGACTGATTGAAGTCGGCTGCGGCTCGCCGGAAAAATATTCACCCAAGCAACTGCGCTTCACCCAACTCGGGGAAGGTTGGCCGCTGATCGATGCACTCGCCGAACGCGGCATCTCGACCGGCGATATCGACTTCGTGATTCTTACCCATCTGCATTGGGACCACATCGGCGGTGCGATCCTGCCCGACGGTTCGCTCACCTTTCCGAACGCCATCCACTATGTGGATCTCGATGAAATGGTGCTCGCCGAGTCCGGCTCGCCCCTGCTTGGTTCGGCGTATCCGCCCGAGGACGTTGCCGCGCTGGCCGCGTCCGGCAAACTGCGTCGCCTGCTCCACCGCAGCCTGCCCAAGTCCGCCCCGCCGATCACCGAAATCAGGCCGGGCATCCGGTTGTTGCGCACCGGCGGGCACACCGAGTTCCACGGCGTGGTGTTGTTCGAGGGGACTGACGAACACCCGATCGAGATCGCCTATCCGCACGCCCCGCCCGGCACCATCCGACGCGTGCTGTTCGCGGCCGACATGGTGCCCACGCGATTCCACCTCCGCCTGTTATTTCACACCGGTTACGACACCTATCCGATGGATACTCGGCGCTGGAAACAACACTGGTTGCCGCTGATGACCCGCGACGACACGTTATTGATGTTTGGCCACGACGCGACCGCGTTCGGCGCGCGGCTTAAAGAAGGCGTGCGCGGTCCGGAGGTGCGCGACCTCTGGGAGGTCGGCGACGGATGACCGACCAATCTCGCAAAGAGCTGGAAGCCTACCCCGAACCGGTGCGCTGGAACTACCAACAAGCCGACGGCTACCTCGATCTCGGCATGGCCGACGAGGCGCATCACGTGCTCGACAAGATCCCCGAAAAATTTCTCGGCGGCATTGTCTACGACGAGTTTCTGCTGCGGCTTGCGTTCGTCGAGGAGGACTGGAGCGCCGCCGCCCGCACCTGCGAACGCCTGCTCGCACTCGTTCCCGAAAACGCCACGTTCTGGATCCAGTACGCCTACGCCTCGCGTCGTTCGACCGGCTTGGAAAAAGCCGAACGCATCTTGTTCGAAGCCCAGCGCCGCTTTCCCGACGAAAGCATCATTCCCTACAACCTCGCTTGCTACGCCGTCGTTCGCGGCGATCACAAACGCGCCCTCACCGGCCTCAAAGCCATCATTCACCAGCCTGGGATTTTGCAGATGGCCTTGGAGGACGACGATCTCGAGCCGCTGTGGTCCGAGTTGGGGGAGTAGGGGCCCCTGACGGGCGGGGGGGGGGAGTAATCAGTG
>Ga0209186_1001425_pt1 | contig 17786 bp, 14 predicted proteins | sample SidtaG_FD_187426 | JGI IMG/M metagenome (GOLD analysis project Ga0209186, IMG submission 187426) | Marine algal microbial communities from Sidmouth, United Kingdom - Sidmouth_Male2 metaG (SPAdes) (version 2) | ecosystem: Host-associated > Algae > Red algae > Unclassified | place: Sidmouth...
CTTTCTGTTTATATCCGTAAATCTTGCTGGTAGGTAGTCGGTATTTTTTGTAGTTGATGAAATGGTGGGGTTTTATGCGTTGGTGTTTTTGTCAAGCCTCTACAGGTTCGAGAATGGCTTTGTAGTAGTCTATGATGTGCTGGAAGATACCGAGGATAGTGGGGAGTTCTTTTATAGTGTAGATTTCTTCATCAATGGAAAGTAAGTTATTTTCTAACTTTAAAAACTGCCATTGCCCGGAGTTGGTGACACAGCCATATATGATGTCTGTTGGTTTTCCTGCCTGTTCATTGTAGGCTTGTGCACCGTACATTTGTGCTGCACATTGACGTACTCCTATGTCTAAATATCCCTTTTTTGCTTCGACTACGGAAATAATAGGCGTATCAATGGTGTAAGAACCTGTATTTTGGGAGAGTAAAAAGTCACATTCGCCGTTTAGCCCGTTCTCTTTATCTACGTTCAAAACTTCACCTGAATGAATGGTAAAAAAGTCCTGATTTATCTCTTTCAACTCCATGAGAATAGGCATCACAATGGCTTCCGATTTTGCTTTTTTACTCCTCAACAACAACTTACGACTGAGCGATAAAGTCTTCTCCAACCAGTCACTGGGAGATACTTGCTGTATTAATACATCATTAAAAAGAGGATTCCGTTTATTTTTTATACCGAATTTTTTGTTCAATTCTTCTAATGTAAAATCTCTGTAAGCCATAATTCACGTTTTATACAAAGTTAATCTTTTTCAAGATTTGTTTCAACAATTCCCTCCTTTTATCCCTAAAAATCTAAATATCCTTTGTGTTTATATCCGTAAATCTTGCTCGTAGGTAGTCGGTATTTTTTGTAGTTGATGGAATGGTGGGGTTTATGTGTTGGTGTTTTGTCAAGCCTCTACGGGTTCGAGAATGGCTTTGTAGTAATCTATGATGTGTTGGAAGATGCCGAGGATGGTTTCAATTCTTTCGATAGAATAAATTTTTTCATCAATTAAAAGCTCATTATTTTCTAATTTTAAAAACTGCCATTCTGCCACCGTAGTTACACAACCATAAATTATGTCAAGTGGTTTCCCCTCTTCGTCATTCTGTAATTTTGCAGCATACATCTGTGCGGCACACTGTCCAACCCCGAGTGTCAGCACATCGTTTTTTGCCTCAACAATAGAAATAACGGGTGTGTCAATAACATACGCCTTAGCATTTGCACTCAATATAAAATCGCACTCACCATTCAAGCCTCGTTCTTTATCTACTTTGAATGTACTGCCTGAGAAAATAGTGAAAAAGTTATTATTGCGGTGTTTTAATTCCAGAAGAATAGGCATTACAATAGCTTCAGATTTTGCTTTTTCGGTATTCAATCTCAACTGCCGACCATACTTTAAGGAACGCTTCAGCCATTCCCCCACAGATATTTTAGTGATTTTGGATATGTCAAACAATTCAGTTACCTGATGCTTGATACCAAATTTTTTCTCTAAATCTTTTAATGTAAAATCTTTGTAAGCCATAATTCACGTTTTATACAAAGTTAATCTTTTTTGGCATTTGTTTCAACAATCCCCTTTTTTATCCCTAAAAATCTAAATATCTTTCCTGTTTATATCCGTAAATCTTGCTGGTAGGTAGTCGGTATTTTTTGTAGTTGATGGAATGCTGGGGTTTTATGTGTTGGTGTTTTGCTCAAATCGAACGATAGTAATTTAGAAAGATGAGGAAAAACCTTTACTCCTTCTCTTCATCTTTTTGATTCGTCTGTTCTAATCTTTTGAGTGTGTAAAATATTTTAAGACTTTGGACAGAATGGGAATTAGGGAACTGGGAAATTAGGCTGAAATTCGTAATCTATTGATTATCAGTTATTTTATTTTTATTAACATAATAAAATATGTAAATAATTATTTTTCATAAAAAGTTAAAAAAGAGGGATTTACCGAATTTTAGAGCATCAGGTAAAAAAGTGGTAAATTAAAATTGCAACAAACTGATTGTTAGATAATTACCAAGTCGAGTTTACCACTTTTTATGCTGATGCTCTATTCCCAATTCCCTAATTTCCTCTGTCCAAAGTCTAAAAAATATTAGGGGAACATAAATATATTTAGGAACGTTCAAATAATAAGTTTACCATTTCGACGAGATTATTTTGTGCTTTCCCGATAGCTATCGGGATTCTCTTGGAAACGGGCGTCCCGAAAGCTTTCGGGATAACTGTTTTCAAGGGGGAAAATAAGGGGAAAAGAAGCCGTCCAAATAGTGAAGTTATTATTTGAACGTTCCTAAGAATGAATTACGACCACAAGATGCGGCGAAATGCTCCATAAAAAAGGAACACTTCGGCACATTTTTACAAATCAAACATTTCACCACATAAAAAGTCCTTAAAAACAACATTCTAAACTGTGAATGTTTTACATTTTTCTATGAAAAAACTTAATTGAATGGACAGTTTGGAATTTGGAATTTGGAATGATACCTTTGCCGCCATGACATTTCAACAAATGGGGCTTTCTGATGAAGTCCTGCAAGCACTTACTGGTTTAGGATTTGAAAAACCTACTGAAATTCAAACCCAAGCTATCCCGCATCTAATGACCGATGACCGCGATTTCATCGGGCTTGCCCAAACAGGAACAGGTAAAACTGCAGCCTTTGGTATTCCACTTTTGGAACGCATTGATACTCGCCAAAAATATACACAAGCCCTTGTACTCGCCCCTACCCGCGAATTGGGGCAGCAAATCGCCGAACAATTTATTGCTTTCGGCAAGCATCTCCCCAAAATCAATATTTTGGCGGTTTATGGAGGTACACCTATCATGCGACAAATCAAGGCACTAAAAAAGCCACAACATATCATTATCGCAACACCGGGTAGATTGCGCGACCTCATTCAGCGTAGAGCCGTCCGGCTTGACCAAACCAGAATGTTGATACTCGACGAAGCCGATGAGATGCTCAACATGGGTTTCAAAGAAGAAATCGACGACATTCTGCAATATACGCCCGACAGCAAAGTGACATGGCTTTTTTCTGCCACGATGCCCAAAGAAATCAAACGCATCGTCAAGCAATATATGACCAAACCCTTTGAGGTCAAAATCAACGCCCAGCACAAAGTCAACACCAATATCGAACACCAATATATCGTGGTCAAACATTCCAATAAAACCGAAGCACTCGGTCGCTTTTTGGATATGTATGCCAATATGCGTTGTGTGGTCTTTTGCAGAACAAGGCTTGATACACAATCACTTGCAGAGGATTTGGTCAAGCGAAATTACAAAGCTGATTCCTTGCACGGCGACCTCTCCCAACAACAACGCGACCGCGTAATGAAGCGATTCAAAGCCCACGACCTGCAAATCTTGATTGCGACAGATGTAGCAGCACGCGGCATTGATGTGGACGACCTCACGCACGTTATTCACTTCACGCTACCCGAAGACCGCTCCTACTACACGCACCGTAGCGGACGCACCGCGCGTGCCGGTAAAAAGGGTATTTCCTTAGCATTTATTGGCGGTAAAGACAATTACAAAATAAAACGTATCCAAAATCAACTCGGTATAAAATTCAAAAAAATTGAGATACCCAGCGTCAGCGATGTAGCCGACCAAAAAATCGAAAATTGGTGTACAGAAATCCTCGAAAAACGCATCAAAGGAAGAATACCACCGCCACTTTTAGAGAAGGTCAATGTCATGTTTGCCGACCTCACCAAAGAGGAGATTCTTATGAAAGTCCTTGTGACAGAACTCGAAAAACTCAAACTCGACTCCAATAAAGACCTCAACGCACCCGAACACGATACCGAACCTTTTGATAAATTCAGAGGGCGAAAATCACGCGACAGGTCATTCAAGAAAAAACATCGCCCGAAGGAAAGAAGGAAATTTAAGAAGAAAAGACGGTAGTCGGAGATATTAAGCCACTTATATTTTTAGATAAGTGGCTTAATCTACCTTATTTTGTATAGATTAAGCCAATAATAATTTTTATTATTGGCTTAATCTGCTTTAAACACAAGAAGCGGAAGTGTAAAAAGACCATTCGCCGTCCACCATCTACCATTCACCGTTAAAAAAATCCTATCAAAAAACGTCCACACAATAAAAATTTACATATATTCGTCTTGTTAACCAACGACATAAACATGATGCGGACTATTATTTCTATTTGGGCAATCCTTTTTTGTGTGAATCTATTCGCGCAAGAAACAGCGATTTTCCGGGATACTGATGAAGCCTATAAGCAAGGCATGGCGTTTTACGAACAAGGCTTTTTCGGGCAAGCACAGCAGGCATTTCGTTATATTCTTGAGGCAGAAAATACGACACCTGACGCCATTCGCGCACACACGTACATGATGACCCACGCACAACTGTACGACGCCCTCTGCGCAATGCGTCTTCAGCGTCCCGAAGGAGAGCGATTGGCATTGAATTTTATTCGTGTCAATGAGCCGTCGGATATTGCCGACCTTGCCAAACTCGAACTCGGCGATTTCTACTACAACGAACGCGAATATAAAAAAGCCATTTCATACCTCGAAAGTATCAATGAATTAACACTTAATAATCAACAGGTTATTGAGCGAAAATTTAAATTAGGGTATTCATATTTTGTGCGAAAGAAGTTCGATAAAGCCCGCGCCGAATTTGCTCAGATTAAAGATATTGAAGACACTTATTATTATCCTTCCAATTATTATTACGGTGTTACGGTATTTTTCAAAGATGAATATGACGAGGCATTGGCTTCCTTTAAATTGGTAGAAAACTCGAAACAGTATAAGAAAGTCGTTCCATATTATATCGCTCAAATTTACTTTGCTGAAGGTCGTTATGATGAATTGATTGATTACGCTACACCGCTTTCCCAAACTCCTTCTGTTAAGTATATTTTGGAACTCAACAAACTTATCGGCAATGCGTGGTTTGAGAAAGGTGACTACCAACGCGCCCTGCCATTTCTCCAAAAATATAATGAACAATCCGCCCAAATTACCGAAAAAGATGTCTATCAACTCGCCTTCACCCAATACCAATTAAATGATTTCGGACAAGCCATCAAAAATTTTGAAGAACTGCGAAGCATCGATAGTCCGCTTGGTCAAAACGCGCTCTACAACCTCGCCGACAGCTACTTGCAAACAGGCGATAAGACCACTGCAAGAAACGTTTTCCTACAAGCCTCAAAAATGAATTACGACCCCGAAATACAGCAAGTTTGTAACTTCAATTTTGCAAAAATCTCCTACGACTTAGGGAATGACCGTGACGCCATTCGGGTCTTGCAAGACATCAGCCCCGTGTCGGTCTATTATAAGGAAGCGCGTCAGCTATTGAGTGATATTTTCCTCTATTCACGCGACTACGAACAAGCCCTTGAACTACTCGGAAATATTCCTGTCAAAACGCCCGACTTGCAGGAAACCTATCAAAAAGTCGCCTATTATCGCGGCGTACAATTGTATAATGATATTCGCTTGGAAGAAGCGCGAAGTATGTTTAATCGCTCACTAAGAAACGCTTCAAATGACAAATATGCAGCATTGGCAATGTATTGGTTGGGCGAAATGAGTTATTTTGAACGCAATTACAGCGCAGCCATTAACACCTTCAAAGAATTTAGCCAACTTGCTCGTTATCAATCTGATATGCCCGACGAAGCAACCGTTCACACCGCGAATTATAACATTGCATACAGCTATCTCAAACAAGAAAATTACGAACAGGCTGCCGATTATTTTCAAGATGCAGTGAATGGTTTGCGCCTTAATTTGAATTACACAAAAGACGAATATATACGCGACCACATCCTGCCCGATGCCACGCTTCGTGCCGCCGATTCCTATTTCAAAACCAATAATTACCCCAAAGCGATTGAGTACTATAATGATGCGATAAAATACCAATACGAAGACTATCACTACGCCATGTATCAGCGTGCTGTCATACTCGGACTTCGCAATCCAAATGACCCCGCAGAAGGTATTTTGGCATTGGAAGAATTGTATAAAAAGCACCCAAAATCGGATTATGCGGATGATGCAATTTTTAAAATCGGTGTCACATATTTGAATAATGGAAATTTAAGCGAAGCAATAACCGCATTTGAAAAACTCACCAATCGCTATCCCGGAAGTGATTATGTAAATCGCGCTTTGTTGCGACTTGGTTTGATTCATATTAATCAGAGGCAAGACAATATTGCGCTTCAAAAATATAAGCGTATTTTTACGAATAATCCCAACTCACAAGAAGCCAAATCCGCGCTAAAAGGCATTGAAGAAATCTATATCACACAAAATGACCCGCAAGGCTATATTAATTTCAAAAACAGCCTGTCGGGTTACGAAGTCACCGAGAGCGAAGAGGAAAATATTTTGTTCAAAAATGCCGAAACGCACTTTGAAAACGGCAGCTATGCCCGCGCCGCAAGTGCTTACGAAAATTTTCTGCAAATTTATCCCAAAAGTACAAGTGCGCTCACCGCATATTTTCGACGTGCGGAGAGTTATTATGAAATAAAAGATTACGATAAAGCCTACGCAGACTACACCGCCATCATCGGCAAAGGCAACAGTCGCTACCTCGAATCTGCTACTGCCCGCGCTGCCTTGATTGCATACAATCACAAGAATAATTTTGCAGATGCCTTTAAATGGTATCAGCAGTTGATGGAGTTTGCGACTACGGACGAAAGCCGCTTCACGGCACACTTTGGCGCAGTGCGGAGTGCCTATCGTGCCAAGCTCCTCAATCAACATCGTAGCATCGCGACCACACTCCGGCAAAATGACCGACTGACCAAACGCGAACGTGCAGAGGTTGCCTATTATATCGCTAAAAGTGCTTTTGCCGTGAATGAAAATGATGTCGCACTCGAATATTTCAACGACGTTATCAACCTCACCGATGACGAACGCGCCGCCGAAGCCCGTTACCGCATCGCCTACATTTATTATCTCCAACGCGACCTTGATTTTGCTCAGGAAATCGCTTTCAATGCCAATCGCGAAATTGCGAGTTATCCGTATTGGTTGGGTAAAAATGTAATTTTGTTAGGGGATATTTTCGTAGAAAAAAAGGATTATTTCAATGCCCGTGCATCGCTCGAAAGCATTGTCGAAAATTACACAAAAGACGACGATGTACTCAAGGAAGCCAAACAAAAACTCGCCACTTTAGACCAATTGGAACGCAACGAAAGCCGCGTCGTACCCGATACACGCTCCTCTGATGAAGATTTGGAAATGGAAGACAATAACGGTGGACGGTAGATGGTGGACGGCGAACGGTTTCCCTTTTAACATAAAACTAATTACAAAGATGTTTTTTATTTATAAAAATAAATTAATTAATAATATTCACAGAAAACTCGCCTTACATTTTCAAAATGCAAGGCATCACAAAAGCACAGGGTTTAAACCCTGTGCTTTTGTGATGTGCATGTTGATATGCACCCTCACCTACGCACAACCGGGCGACGACGGACTCACGCAAGAGGAAGTGGATGTCACCAAGACATTTGATGCAGTGCTGAAAGACGCCAAAAAGTATGGCACCTCCCCTGCCCTACCCGAAGGACTTTCGCAGGAGAATCGCAACAGTGTCTATAATTTGCCACCACGATTGCTGACATTGGACTATGAAGCTCCTGCGATTCGCCCGATTTCGATGCGTCGTGAATCTGCACAGCAAATTCGTCAATATTGGGGGAAAATCGGCTATGGTATTCCAAATCAACCTTATGTCGATTTCAGGTTGAATAATGGTCAGTCGGATTGGTTGGATTTTAATTTGCAGCTGCGTCATCATTCGGCGAATAATAACCAAAATGTTCAGTATCAGCAGTTTGGCAATACAGATGGTTTTGTTGATGGTACTTATTATACGACGAATAATATTGCGATAGGTGGCAAGTTGGGTTTTGACTTGGACAGGCATCACTTTTTCGGCAGTGCTGAAACCGTTGATTTTGCAAAAGCGGACGTTTTCCAACGTTTTTTGACGGCTTTCGGAGAGTTGCGCGTAAAAAACAGCGAACCGTTGGCAAACGACATCAATTATTGGTTGACCGGAGATTTTCATGCTACCGGCGATAATTACCAAGCGCGGGAATATCGTGTAGGCTTCAATACAGGTGCAGAAAAATGGATTGATAATAATCGACTCGGCGTAGAAATCGACAATCATTACCGTTATTTTTCTGATGATAATGATTCAATCGCCACACAACAAACGAATAATGTACTGGCGTTCCAACCTTATTTTATGCTCAATGCTGCGCCTTTTCATCTAAAAGCAGGCGCGTATTTGGGCTTTGACGGAGGCGATTTTGTGCCTTATCCCAATATTGAGGCGAGTGTGAGTGTGTTGGAAGGACAAGCGAGTATATTTGCGGGTTGGACAGGTGAAATTCAGCAAGCACAATTCCGCGAATTTGGTATTTATAATCCTTATATTCAGTCGGTTTTGACTTTAGAAAATACGCGCCTTCAAAATTTATATGGTGGCATAAAAGGCAAGTATGATAAACTGAATATCGAAGCCCGCGCCTCCCGAAAAGACATCAGAAATCTCCCGATGTACCTCACCGATTACACAGATGACAGGCGACGATTCAATATTCTATATGATTCCATGGCTACACTTTTCGCTTTGAACGGTCTTGTTGGTTTTGAATTATTAAAAAATATAAATCTATCGTTTTCAGGAAAATACAATATTTACGGAAGCGATGACCCGCATTGGCATTTGCCGACATTAGAAAGTAACATTAACGCAAGCTACGCTTATAATGACCAAATTAGCCTGAAAGCCAAACTCTTCATGGAAGGCGGCATCCCCTATCTGACACAAGAAGGCGCAGAGGAAATACGCGCTCCTTTATTTGACTTCAATATTGGCGGTACATATCGTTTGAACGATAATTTTTCTCTATTTTTGGACCTTAATAATTTATTTGCGTCTAATTATCAAAGATGGCATCGTTATCCGCAAATGGGACTTAATTTTGTGGGTGGTGTTATTTTTAAATATTGAGTTTCATTGTTCGATTGTTTCATTGTTCGATTGTTCGATTGTTTTCTGGGTGAAATCCTACGTGAATATCAAACTGTGAAACCCAAAAACTACTATACCATGAATAATAATACCACTAATTATTTAAGTCTCGAAAAAATTGACGCCTACAATACATCTTATGAATTGAGTAATTACGTGTGGAAAATGGTGATGAGTTGGGATTCTTTTGCTAAATAGACTTTGGGTAAGCAATTGGTCAACTCAACTGACTCAATTTCAGCGAATATTGCAGAAGGATTTGGTCGCTATCATAAAAAAGAAAAAATACACTTTTATCGATATAGTTTCGGTTCAATGAAAGAAACGCAAGATTGGATAAAAAAGGCAACACAAAGAAAATTAATAAGCGAAAATGACGAAATCTACATTACACAAAGGTTAGATAAACTTCCCAAACTCATAAATCAATTAATCAAATACACTAACGAAAAATTAAAATATTAGGTTTCATGGTTCGATTGTTATTTTTGTGAAAATTTTGCGAAGCAAAATTCTACCCAACAATGAAGCCATCAAACAATGAAGCAATGAAGCAATGAAGCAATGAATCCAGTCAATACCAATATTTCCGATTTACTATACGAATACGAGTGCGTAGTCGTACCCGGCTTTGGTGGTTTTGTCACCAACTACAAGTCGGCGGAGATGAATGGTAGTGCTGTGATGTATCCACCTTCGCGGGATTTGGGTTTTGTGGATGTATTGACCGTTGACGACGGTGTATTGGTGGGAAGATTGACTCAAAAAAACGGCGGAAGTTATCAGGAAGCACTTGGAGATATCGAAGCATTTACCCATGATTGCCTCAAGATATTGAACCACAGAGAAGCGATTTATGTTCCAAAAGTAGGTGAAATTAAGGCAGATACGAGTGGCAATTTGCAATTTCAAGCAGAAAATACGAACTTTCTCGCGGACGCTTTCGGCTTGCCCGAACTTCATCTGACACCGCTCGAAAAACCAAAGGCTTTAGAGCCGATTCAAGCACCCGTGCCTGCCCCTATCATCAAATCAGAAACAAGAAATATGGCAAAATCAAGCTTTAGTTTACTCAATATTATCGTACTTGCGGGAGTCGTTATGTTGGGGTTTATGTTGTGGAATCGTTATCAGGACAGAAAAAATACGACCACCGACACAGAAGAAAGAATTCCGATAAGTGACGACGACCGGGAAGGCTATTACGACGAACCGGAAGACCTCGGCGTGATTGATACAGACGACGAGGCTCTGGACCCGTCACTTCGGGAAACGACCGACACTTATATTGACGATATTAATGAGACTTCCGAGCCTGTTACTATCGTGGATGAGCCGGTAATCGTCGTTCCGCGAGAAACTATTGTCATCGAAGAAGCACCGCCAAAGAAAACTACCCCTGCTCCGAAGCGCACGTATAGCAGCAAAAAAAGACGCTACACAGTCGTGGTCGGTTCGTTTAGTAATGGCGATTTTGCGAATGATATGATGCAGCGTTGCAAACGAGCAGGTTATGAAGTAGAAACCAGTTGGAAAGGTGGGATGAAGCGAGTCGGAGTCATTTTGTATTGCCCTCCGAATGAATTAGATAGCCGTCTGAAAAAGGTTCAAAATCAGTTTAATCAAGATGCTTGGGTGGTGAAGTAAGCGAGTTACGAGTAGCGAGTTTTATATAAGTGAATTTTGCAAAGCAAAATAAAAAAACTCGCTACTCGCTACTCGTAACTCGTTAACTCAATTCTGTCGATTACTTTGTACGTATTTAATATCGTATTGTTTTTGGTATTCGTTCCATGACATTGGGCTGTGCTTGACGGTTTCCTCTGCCACGTAGGTGAGGACTTTGTGCATTTTTACAGGGCTTAATGTGCCCGAAATGCGCTGTTCGAGTACCAAGTCTTCTGTCAAAAATACGCTGGTAGGATACGATAATTTCCCTTCTAATAAAGATGCCGCGAATTGGTGATAACCTCTATTTTGAAACGGCGTATATACATGCGTAGTGCCGTTGTGCGTCAAAGGTTCTCTGCGCTCGGCATTGAATTTAACAGGATAAAAATTTTCGTTGAGGTAATTGACGACTTGCGGGTCGCTAAAAGTCGTTTTGTCCATATACTTACACGGACCACACCAATCGGTATAAATGTCAATATAAATTTTCTTTTTGTGTACGGCATTTGCCGCAACTGCATCTTCCCAAGTGTACCAATTGACTTCGGCTTGTGGAGCAGCGACCTCAGTAACAGGCGCGAATTTAAAAGCCATCAAACTACCGAAAACGGTCAGACAGCACACAGCAAATAAGATTTTTTTCATTTGAAAATGGTAGAATTGTAAAATTGAGCAATTGTAAAAATATGTTTGCAACTCGCAGTACGAAATTCGTACTAATTTCTCCCGAGCGAATCGTCGTCAATGTTATTATCATTTCGGGGTTGTTTTTGTGGTTTGGTATCTATGGTATTAATTGTACCGCTTTTGGTCGTATTTTTTTGTTCCATGTTTAGTTCAAACTCCTGTTCGTGTTGTTTCCACGGCTTTGGATCTGGCTTTTCTTTTTCTTCTGCCAAATAAGTAAGTACCGCGAGCATTTTGCTGGCATCCAAGTAACCGGGCAAGCGTTGATCTACTTTGAAATCTTCTGTCAGGAAAACGGTTGTGGGATAAGACAATTTATTATCAAGCAGTGCTGCTGCAAGTTCGTGATAACCGCGTCTTTGCAAAGCTTTATATTGAAAAACGTATCCGCCGAATTCAATATCTCCCTTTTGTTCGGCATTGAGTTTTACCGGATAAAAATATTTGTTGAGATAGGCGGCTACACGCGGATCGTTGAAAGTGGTTTTATCCATACGTTTGCACCATCCGCACCAGTCGGTGTAGATGTCCACAAAAATCTTTCTTTTCTCTTTTTCATTGGCAGCAACCGCTTCTTCCCACGTGTACCATTTTACTTTGCTTCCCGCTTCCGGGCTATTCGTTAATTTGAAGCCAAATGTTCCGAAAATTATTGCAAAAAAGAATAAACCTGTTAGTAGTTTTCTCATTATTTTATGTTTATACCAAGTATTATACCAGTTGAATGTCCGAATTTTATTGACTAAGTCGTTGGACTAAATTAAGCGACACTTTAAGTTGCTACAATTCACTGAAAGTGAATTTTTTATTTAAACTAAAACTTCCACTTATGGACTATCAACTATGGGTTATTTAAAGTCTTGTTAAAGTGTTTGTTGCTGATTGTGAATATTTTATTTGCGTATAAAAAACAATATTTCCCAACATTTGTTAGGACTAAGTTGTTCCGGTGTCACACTTAAAAAAAACCTATAAATTGATTTTACAATTTATTGATAATCAAAAACATGCCTTAAATAACAGCTATTATTTCCAATCTATCATTTGTATTAAAACCAAAATTAGACCAAAATTACAAAAATTATAACGGAATGAAAAAAGTCATTGTTGCGATAGGTGGTTCGAGTGGCTCTATTTATGCCAAATTGTTATTGGATAAGTTACAAGTTCTTTCTGCACAAACGGCAGCAGTCGGTATCGTGATGAGCGATAATGCCCGATACAATTGGCTGCATGAACTCGGCAACGAGAGTTACAAAAACTATTCTTTCGACTTCTATGAGAAACGGGACTTTATGGCACCTTTTGCTTCGGGTTCTGCCAAGTACGATACGATGATGGTCTGCCCGTGTTCGATGGGCGTATTGGGGCGTATTGCTACGGGTATTTCGAATGACCTTACCACACGCGCCGCCGATGTCATTCTCAAAGAACGCCGTCGCCTCATCCTCGTTACCCGCGAGACGCCACTCAGTCTCATTCACCTCAATAATATGAAAGCTGTGACCGAAGCAGGTGGCATTATCTGTCCGGCAGTCCCTTCTTTTTACAGTCGTCCGAATACGATAGAAGAAGTTGCAGCCACGGTGATAGACCGTGTGCTTGATTTGGCAGGATTTGAGATAGATACTTATAGATGGAGTGAGGAGTGAGGGCAAGAAAAAACCACATCCAATACCAAGAGTAAAAAGCGAATTGAATAACGAGGCACGCCGTGTGCCGGGAATCCAACCCGGAGCCGCTTGTTTCATCGGCTAGCCCTCATAAACGATTGTTTGTTGGCGAAGTATTTCAATTCTACGACATCTGTGGTATTGAAGTTTAAGTTTAAGAATAAGTCTAAGTTTAAAACTTATTGAAAACTAATATTTTACAAAATCATAAAAAGGGTAAAAGGCAAACAACCGAATAAATTAAGATTGTTATTAAATAGACTTTATTTAGAAAAATTTTGTACGCAGCTAACTTTGTCTTTTTCCGATACTCTTCACCTATTTTTCGCCCCGTACCGAAGGGTATGCGGCTCAAAATGAGGCTCGATTATCGAAAAAATACGAAAGTTCCATGCATACAAAATATTCCTAAATAAAGTCTAATAAAAGTCGCGTTATTTGGGCAACTACTTCGTATAGTATTTTGAGGGAACTATATTGTGTAATGTTTTTTGAGGTCTATCGTATTAATAGGGCATGGAGTTTTCGGGGAATTACGAATTAAAAACATATATGAGTATAATCGAAGTAAGGTTATTTTACGACACCTTTTTATGATGGATAAAAATCGTGAATAGGGTAAAGAGTCGAGCAGCCTGTTTTATGAGAGGTTACTGTGCTTCAAAAATGAATGCTTCTTTGGACTTAGCGTTTTTCTGATGCTATGGTTTCCTGGAGGTTAGTTTTTGAGGTTAATCAAATAACAAACTCCAAACTAGACGACACGCATAACATGTACACATATCTCTATCTAGACTTTGCTTCAAACTCAAAAAAGTCAGATTATCAACGGTTATTGATAACCTGAAACAAAGTAAGACTACTCTACGACACCTTTTCAAGAATTTCATGGATACACTTTTGCATCCAAATAGCAGCAAGGGCAGGAATCGAACCTACGCACATGGGTTTGGAGTCCACTGCTCTACCATTGAGCTACATTGCTGTTTTGCAATTAAATATACAAAAAATAAATAATTATGTCAAGTTTAGGAGTTAGAAAATACGCAATAAAAAGTAACCTTTGAATAGCCTTCTGAATTGGATTGAAGTGTTTTTTTTACGAAGTAAGACTAATCTACGACATTTGTATTGCGTGTATTTTTGAAAAGGGCAACTGACGAGCAACCGAGGGAGTCGAACCCATCTGCCTTGCGGCAGTTTTCACCAAACGAAGTAAGGCTGCTCTAACGACACCTTTTCAATATCTTGATTTTTGGGTGGTGTTCGACAAAAATAGGGTGAGTAATTATACGCGAGCCGCAAGGCGAATCCCTTTGTTCAACGTGGATATTTAAGTATTCAAACGCCCATTTTTCATAAAAACATTCGCCTTGCGACTATTCTCTATTTTACTCGAACACCTCCGATTTTTGGAATTTGGAATTTAAAAACAAAAAAGGGGTAATAAGTCGAAAAGTCTGACGTAATGCGTTCTAAACCATTAAACTATTCCGGTTTGCCCCCGGAAGCCGGATTCGAACCGACATTTCACGAACCTGAATCGAAGTAAGACTTATCTACGACACCCTTATTAATGTAAATTCCAAATCCCAAGCACCAAATTCCAATGAAACGGTACGTATTTTTTGGAATTTGTTTTTTGTCTTTTGGAATTTCGTCTAAATTGGGATTTGGAATTTGTTTTTTGGAATTTCAAAAAATTGGTCAGCAGTTTATCAGTCCGCTGTCCGCCGCTTTGACGTGAAACTATCTCGCGTCTTGATTGCGGACTGCCGACCGACTAACCGCCGACTCCTCTAAATCTCAATTTTCTCTATCTCTTTCAAGGCATTGCTACCGCTTTCGATAGCTGCCAGTACTTCAAAAATCTTGTCTGACCAACCTCCAATTAGGAACACATCGTTGTCGTTTACACGTAGCGGTGTTTTGCCATAACCTTGCAGGTCAAACAGGTATAATTTCGCATCGGGTGCGATGGATTTTTTGTATTTTTTCCACGATTTTTGCAGTGAAGCACCAACACTTTGGTTGTCCCACATTTGCAAATCTGTGAAAATCATCACCTTATCCACCACTTGTGATTTGCTGATGAGGTAGTCGATGACTTTGTGACCATTGGTCGAGTAGCCCACCGAGCCTTCAATTTTGTTCAGCTTTTCGGTATTTGCCAAGATGCTTTCTTGTGGCAGATTCACCACTTTCCAACGGTCTCCGAAAATACCTGTAATCACATTTTCCGAACGATAGCGCATCAGCATACTCAGCATCAAGCCAATATCATAGCAGCGAATTTTGCTTTTCGCGGATACAGGACTATACATTGAGCTAGATACATCCGCTGCCAATACGAGGCGCGTATCGAGGTCGAAACCTTTGATATTTTCCGCGCTTACTTTTACCGCCTTTTCCAGGCTGCTCAGGAAGTACGAAGTATATATCGAATCTACTTGTCGAATCTCGCGGTATGCCGCTAAGAATCTGAAAGGCAGTTGCTTAGACCTACTGACTTGCTGTGGGTCTGCCAATCGGGTCGCTACTTTTCGGGCGTGCAATGAGGATACGTCGGCTTGCAAAATATTACGCATATTTCGCATCAATGCCATGTAACCCAACTTGCCGCTATCAATCAACTCTTCCCATTTTGCGGTAAATGCCGCTTTTTTTGCAGCATCATTTTCGTAAGTTGCCTGACCTAAGCGCGACAGTTCTACCTCCCAAGTGTAAGGCACTTCGAGCGCATCGTTTACGATTTTGTTGAACAAGGCTTGTTGCTCGTCGCTACTCGCTTTCGGGTGCGTCAAAAACAGCGCGTCTTTGAGCGTCACGTCCGATGGGCGGTTGTATTTTGCGAATTGATATTCATCAAATTTGTTGAACGACGCCGCGATACCTTTCTGTACTTGCTTGGAGAGTTTGTTCAGTTTTTTCTCGCCTTCACGCGCATTGGAGAGTTGGTAATATGCCAACATTTCCGTGATTTCGTCCGCACGTCGAATGACGCGATTCACCGTATTTTTCACCAAACTATCGCCGCGATGCACCTTCGCCAATTCTACCGCCAATACCATCGGGATAGAACGCAAGTACATTTTTTCGCGGGTATAAATCGCCAACTTTGCCACAAATCGCGGGTCCACTTTGCCTATCAATTCGACGATTCTTTTAAGCGTGTCTTCTTGCTTTTCGTAAAATTTATTCGACAAAGAAGCCGTCACCACCGCAGTATATAATTCCATCTCCGGCGACATGCGGTATGCTTTCGCACCTTCATAATTGGTGGTCGCTTTTGTGCTGCGTTTTAGTACGTTAAATTTCATAGCTGTGATTTTTATTTGGTTATAGTATTAATTGTAGTTCTTTATCTAATTCTGCAAATGCACTTCTATTGATGAAAAAATCATCAAAAATACTCAGTGTATTTTCGTAGATAGTTATTAAATCTGGATATCTGTTTACAATTACATCATCAGCATTGTAGGTGTTATCCGGTATTTCATAACAACAAGGGCATGGATAACGTGTCGGTTGATTATGTGAAGATGTAATTAGAGAAAGTTGCATAATTCCTTGCCCCATATATATCATTTTAGCCATTAGAGTTTGGACTATTACGCCACTAATTTTAATGAGTAGGTTTAAATTTTCTTCTTTTAGCAAATCAGCGAATTCTTCTGGTTTTGAACCTGTATGAGACTCAATTTCACTAACAATATTCTCCAATGTTTCTTTTATTAGGGGGGTAACTTCTTCTTCATAATTAACTTTTTGAAGAATACTTGGAATTTTCAATAAATCCTGAAAACCTTCTACTAAGTCATCTACATAATTGTTGTCAAGTAGATAAAATTCTTCATCAAGTTTCTCGAATTTCCTTTTGCTGAAATTTGCAATTACATTAGAGTATTCACGCATTCCTTCAGCTATTTCATCTGGAAAAACAGACATAATATTTGGTAGATTTGACTCAGCATAACCGAATGTTTCCTTGTTCTTCATCAATTCATTAGTAGCAATTTTATGTGGCTTGTGTCCAATCTTTTTGACATCTTCAATCTGAATTACACCTGTCATTAAACCATATGCTTTCGCAACCATTTCAACAGATTGTTGTAGAAGGAAAATTGAATTTGAGTATGACTCTGCTTCAAATAATATTTTTGAGTCCCTCAAATGTGTTTTTCCTGTTTTGTAAAATGCTAATGCTTTATATTCTACTGTAATGTTATTATCTGACATGCTTTATATTTTATGCGGTAATTACGCTTACAATTATAAATTAGTTCACCAATCGAAAAATAATTAAATTTATGAATATTCAATTTTATCATTTAATTGAAATTTGTTTTTTTGTATTTCCTTTTGACAATACAAAGGTGCAAATGTAGTACGCAGTCTTTTTGCGTAGTTGAATATTTTTTTGAAAAAAAGTAAATTAATTTTAAGAAAGTTATTATAAACACCTAATTATCAATTGATTGCAATGAAAAAATTTATAGCTTAATTTTTGCCCTAAAATTCGAATATATCTTTGCCAATTCAAAAATTAGGTGGTGTTCGAGGAAAATAGGGTGTAGTCGGCAGACGAAGTTTTTTATGAAAATTGGTGGTTTGAACACTCAAATATGTGTTATTTACAACCGAATTCGTCTGGCGACAGTGTTTTTTTCATTACC
>Ga0209186_1001433_pt1 | contig 17699 bp, 19 predicted proteins | sample SidtaG_FD_187426 | JGI IMG/M metagenome (GOLD analysis project Ga0209186, IMG submission 187426) | Marine algal microbial communities from Sidmouth, United Kingdom - Sidmouth_Male2 metaG (SPAdes) (version 2) | ecosystem: Host-associated > Algae > Red algae > Unclassified | place: Sidmouth...
TGGCGCCGCCGGCGGCCGGCGGCGGGGCGGATCCGTGGCGGCGCCCACGGGCCGCCGCCGCTGCGGCAACGGCACGGCCCGACGCGGCGGCGGCGGCGGGGTGGGTGCGTCCACCGGCCGGCCGGTGCGGCGCCGCTCGGCCGTGCGCGTCGGTGGGGGGTGGGCGGCCGCCGCGGCAGCGGCGCGCCGCCGCGCATTTCCCCCGTCCTGCGTGGCGCCCCTGCGGGTGCGTCTTGTTTGTTTGTTGTTGCCCGTGTACGCGGGACTGGCGACCCCTCTGCCCGTGTGTTTTTTTTGTTTTTTTGTCGTGTGTCCCTCGTGGCCACCGCCGCCGCCACCCGTCCACGGCGGCGGCCGCCGCCGTTGCCGCGCCGACGTCGCCGCGCCGCCGTCGCTGCTGCGCTCGGCGGGCGTGCCGCCGCCGGCCGCGTCGCGCGTCGACGCGGCAGCGTCTGCGTGTGCCGCCGCCGCGGCGGTGCGGCCGCCCCCGGCGCCCGGCGTCGGCCGACCACGTTGGCGGGGACGGCCGCGCGTCGGCGCACGCCGGCGCGCGCGCCACCGCGTGGGGTCACCCCCCGCCGGCGGCGGCGTCGCGCCGCCGCTGCCGTGGGCGGTGGGCGCTCGCTCCACCCGCCAGAGGTGGCTCGTCCCCCCCCGCGCCCGCGTCGGAACCGCTGCTGGCCCCGCTGGTGTGGGCCCCCGCGCCGCGCCCGCAGCGCGGCGTCAGCCGTCGTCCCTCCGTCTCCGCCGCCACGGCATTCGGACAGGGGAACGGTCCGCGTCACGGGCTTCTCTCTCGCGGGGGCGGCGGCCCGCGGCGGTCGCGAAAAAGGAGTGTGGCCGCCCGTGCTCCCTTGGTGTTTTTCTTGTAGTCATTGTCCAGATGAGTCTGGTTGCCACGCTGTACGTGCGCGCTGGCCGGCAGCCATGCCGCCACTTGAGGTGGGTGTGTGGCACCGAAAAATGGGGGAATGCCCCTTTGGTGCCGGCCACGGCACGCGTGTCCGGCACGGCGTGTACGTAGGTCGAGGCCGCACCGCCACAGGCGACGGATTCGCCCCCTGTGTGGGGCCCGCGCGCCGGCGCCCCTCGTGGCCGTGCACCGTGACGGCGCTGGCACCCGTCGGATCGGGGTGCCACCCGCGGCCACGTGTTTAGCTGCGCCCCATGGAGGAGGGCATGCATAGGACGGCGTCAGTGGGGCAGGGACACGTCCGAAACGGCGCAGGACACCAAGCGTGGGCCCCGCGCAACGTTGGGCCCCGCCGGCAGCGGCGCGGTGGTATCGACAGCAAAGGCTGCCGTGTTGGCTTGCGCCGCCGTGTTGTTGAGCATGCCCCAACAAAACGTTTGGTGGAAGGGATGTTGCGCGTCGTTGGCCACATGCCAGTGGGCCACTCTCTACCCCTGCCCAGAGGCCGATTTGGAACTCTTTTGGAACAGTTGGAGTGTGGGATTTTTGGGAGAACGGCTGTACGTCGTTCACACAGCATGCTGTGTCTCCCTGAGAACATAAATTGACTGGTTGGGGGGGCCGCGAATGGCTCTGTGGGAGGCAACCCCCGGTCACAGCAATTTTGGATTCTCTGTTGTGAGCCCTTGGGAACTGTTGTGACTGGCCCCCGTACCATGCACACACAAGAAACCGGATGTGGTCAACGATCCTCAGCCTATCGTTAGGTTTTGAAATACCTAACAATAGGCTGTCGTGCGCCTTGAGAAGGCATCGTCGCACATCAGATGCCCACGAACGAACGCATTTTATCGTTCGGTTGTCGTCAGGGACACATCCGCCGGACGAATCAACATTCGTCAGGCGCAGCGATCGGCAATCGTCAAGCAGAACGAACAGCGAACGAAAGTGAGCGGCGTCGTGGCAAACGTTCTGGGCCGCAATGGCCTCCAGAGAGGGGGCGCATGCGAGTCTCAAAATCACGCGTGACGTCCGATATTGGGCGCTGACACTAGTGCTGACATATCTCTTTCACGGGCTGACAGCTCACTGCGCATTTGGCGGCACTTGCGCTAGTCGTACTTTAAGTTGAACTCACGTTGTTAAGCAAAGAACACTAGTAGGCGGAGGTGTCAGCAGGTTGTATTGGCCCTGGACGTGAGCGCGTTGCACAGGTCATCGTGAGCACCACGGCGGTGGTCGTCTTTTCTGAGGCCAGGTCGCCCGGGTCCGCCGTGACTGTACGCGTCCTCGGCGCCCAGGTGCATGCACACACACAAGCAGGCACCAGGTGCAGAGGAAAGCCAACGAGAGCATACAGGTGGTGCAATCTGCGTATGTGCCCCGTCACGTCCCCGTCGCGTGCACACACACCACCAGTCACAAGGTACAGAGAAAAGTAAACGGAACCAGATAGAAGGCGCACCACGTCCCACTCCCCTCTGACCAGCAGTACGCGCTCACTCTGGGGGTGCTCGTGCGCGCAGCCGTGTCCGTCCCCTCCTCTGCTACACAGCCGCTCTCCCAAACACACCACACCTGCAACACATGTCACGCGTCGTCGTAGTCATCGGCCTCAAGCTCCGATTCGTCTTCAACCTCGTCGAGGAACTCGTCGCGCTCACTGACAAACCCGTCGTCGTTGGCGGCTCTGTCGTCAGCAGCTCCTGCCGCAGCAGCAGTAGCATTCAGTGCGGCCAGTGCGACAGCAAAACCGGTAGAAGCGGTCTCCGCGGCCGCAATCAGCGGTGCTGTACTGGAAATAGCAGCACCAGGGGCGGTAGCAGGCGCAGCACCAGGCGCAGCACCAGGAGCGACTTCAGAAGTACCTGTAGGCACAGCAGCAGGCACAGCAGCAGGCAGAGCAGGAGGCAGGACACCAGGCAGAGCAGCAGGCGAAGCGGCGGGAGGAGCGGCCGGAGGAGCCGCGGGCGGAGCGACAGGAGGAGCGGCAGGACGAGCAGCCGGCTGAGCAGCAGGCCGAACAGCAGGCCGAGCAGGAGGCCGAGCAGCAGGCGAAGCGGCGGGAGGAGCGGCCGGAGGAGCCGCGGGCGGAGCGACAGGAGGAGCGGCAGGCCGAGCAGCAGGCTGAGCAGCAGGCCGAGCAGCAGGCCGAGCAGCAGGCCGAGCAGGAGGCCCAGCAGCAGGCCGAGCAGCAGACGCGACACCAGGCGCAGCAGCGCCAGGATGGGCCGCCCCCGCACCCTCAGCGACAGGAGGTGCAGGTGCTGCCGGAGGCAAGCCAGCCGCACCTGCACCAGCAGTCGCCAAAATTCGCGCTCGGATGGAAAGCAGACGGGCGGCCGAGAAGCCCGGAGCGACCATCCGCTGCGCGTCGTTGCCGTCCAACAGCTGGAGGCCCTTGTGCTCATCGGTGGTCTTGGGGAGGTGCCCGTCTACAAGCTCCAGAAGGACCGCCCAGACCTTGAGGTAGCACTCGTCCACGTTGGCAGCGCCGGTCGTAAAACGTGCGTACCCGGCCATCTCGCACAGCGTCACAAACACCTACCAGTTCAAACGAAAAGCAGACAGTTAGACCGAACTCAGATAGCGACCGTTGCTGTCACCGCGTCAGTGACAACAAAACGCTGCACGCATACGCAACACGGACTCAACAGCACGACGTAGGGATGGCCTTGAAAACATACCTTCGTCACGATGGACACGTACAGGCCGTACCTCACCTGGTAGATCTTGCGCTTGGTGTCCCCGACCTCGAACATTGTGCCGCGCAGTCCCTTGATCCTTGCGAGCGCCCGGTGGAGGCCCCAGAGCATGGCCTCGCGACCAAACTCGTCTGCAAACAACCAGTGCCCGTCTAGGCACCGCTGGGCGTTCGCGGCCGTCATACGTCTGTTGCGCTTGGGCCCCGTGAGGGACACATTCAGCAAAACAGCGGCGCGCTCCAAGAAGCCCTCCGACGCCGCCTCAAGCACGGCTCGGTGGAAGCGGGGAATCCCGCGGCGCAGCACCGTGAGCACAGTCTCCTCCTTAAAGCTGTTGCCCTTGTTGTGCCTGGGCACACAAGGTGCCAGCACGGTCTTTGACAGTGCGAGCCGCGCCTCAGGCATCCCTCCCGGGAACATGAATTTGGCATGGAGGTGCCTGGCCGCCATTTCCCTGTTGACATGGGTTGACGGCCACGGGACCGCCGCGGAAGTCTTGTCCATGTACGCCTTGGTTATCTCGAGGCGAATGTCCCTCTGTTTGTGCCAGCCATGGTGAACAAGAGGTGACACGCAGGTTGGAAAAGGGGTGAGTTGGACAAGAATGGACAAGTCAGTACAAGCTCCATGAAAGCTGGCAAGGCGCCACCCATCCTTCCCGACAGTCTCGACAGCACGACACGGTAGTCGACGAGAGAACAAGAAGAGAACGGCACACAGGGCAGCACAGACGTGGGGAACGCATCACTCACCACCAAATCCTTGGCCCACGGCGCCTTTGTGGGCACGTCCAATAGCGACGGGGAGAGCGTAGCGCCTGTGACCGAGACGGCCGAGTCGGCAGCGGGCACAGATAATGCGGGTCCAGGTCCGCGGCGATCAACCGTGTGGCAGAGCTCACGAGTCACCGCAGCACCATGCCCAACGACCGTCCCGACACAGTTGACCGCCTTCAACACCTCGCTCAGAATGCGCTTAACGTCTGCGACCTGCGCCGACGACGCCGTCTGCCGCTTCGTCAGTTCCTTCAATTGAAGGTTGGTGGCAGCGCGGCGCTTCTTGCTGGCGAGCTCCACTTCATCGAACTTGAGCATAAGGCGTTTGACCCCACGCGCGACGGAGCAGTTGCACGTGGCATCGGCGGCGGAGCCACCGGAAGTATCGGCGTCGGCGAGTACTGCAGCTGCCGCCGCACGTGCGGCAGCCGCAGGCGACATGGGATCGGCAGGAGATAGTGTTATGGCCGATGTGGGTGGCCGAGCGCTGGATGCACGCGCCCGATGCCTGCCCGCCGCAATGGGGGTCGGCGCGGGCGTCGTGACGGGAGGAACCGTTAGCGTCGCGCCACCCAACGGCGCCGCCGCCGGCGCGTGCGTCAGCGCATTCAACACAGTGGGAGGCAGCGCACCCGCTACGACAAGCGATGGCCCGTGTGTCACAGCGGGCGGCACCGCGAGTGTAACGACGGGCGGCTCCGTGGACGCCGCACTGTTGGCAGCGCCAGGCTCGCCCGCGAGGCGTTCCATCGCCGGTGCGTGCGTCAGACCACCAGCCACATTGAGTGTCAGAGCAGCCGCCACATTGGGTGTCTGGGCTCCCGCCACGATTGGCGCCGAGGTGCCCGCCTCAAAAGACGTTGAGGCGACTGCAACGCTGGGCGTCGCCGTGCCCGCCACACCAGGCGTCAAGGCGCCCGCCACTCCCAGCGTCGGCGCACCTGCCCCACGAGGCCTCGGCAAGACCGCCATTAAGGGCGTCGGGGAACTCGCAACAAAGCGCTCCGGCAAGGCCGCATCAACGGGCATCGGCGCGCCCGCCACAATGTGCGTCGGTGAGGGCCTCACGACGGGCGTCGGCGCGGGTGGCACGACTGGCGGCGTCGTGTGCGCCACGACGGGGGGAGTCAGCGGCGTCGTCCCCGCGTCGGACACCGCCGCTGACCCGGGAATCGGTGGCACCGTTAGAGTGGTCGGCCCGGTCAGTGCACCGGCCGCCGAGCCAGCACCCCGTGGAGGTGCAGGCTTTCGAGGAGGCCGCCGACGTAGCGGCGGCAGCCCAGCCGCAGCTCGGTCTCGAGCAGTCTTTTCGGCTTTCGCCGCGCGCGCCGCCGCTGCCGCTTGCTTTTTTGCGAGTAGCGACGCCGCTGACGCCTTGTTGTTTGCCGCTTGCTTTGTAGCAGCCACATGGGTGTAGAACGGGTTGTTGGGCTCAGGAAGCAGGTCACCCCGAGGAGGTTGGGCATGAGGCGACGCCGTGTCCGCCGGCACCTCTGGCAATCCTGCCGCACAACCACGGCCGCCCGTCATGGCAGCCGCCGCTACCGCCCCAGGGCGGACGCCACCCTCTGCGGTCACTCAAGAGCAATAAAGACCACCGCGATGGCACCAACCAATGGCCCTGCGACGAAAGCAGCACAGTCAAGACGACCGGCTCGGCGCTCGCCGAGGGAGCGGTAGTCGGCGGCGAGTCCCACCAGCGACGCACGTGAAAGCGAACACCCCGTGCAGCAGGGCTCTGGCGCCGTCGACGCCGTCGGCCACACAGCCTGCACGGCCAAATGCGCCTCTGAAGACCACGCGCGGGCGTCATTCTCGCCGCAGTAGCCACGAGAAGAGCACCAGGGGGAAGTGGCGCCAGCCTGGCGGTGCTCGCGGTGCGTAGGGAGAGCCACGCCTGTCACAAGGTCAGGTGCCAAGAACGCACCGCTGCGCACAGGCGGTTGTCAGCAACGCCGCTGAAGAGCGCAGTCGAAGCTTGGGAAGACGCGTACAGGGTGAGAGTGCCTTGCAGCAGCGCGCACGGAGCCCGGAAGTGGGGAGAGGCGGTCACCTTGACCTTCTGCAGGCGAACAAAAAGGTTTCTCCCCAAGAGCTCCTGTGAGTGGCTCGTCTCGGTGGCTGACAGACCATCTTTATAATTTCATCCAGCAATGAATTGATGACGATGGTACTTCCGCGATGCCAATTGACCTCAAGGCCTGGCTTATCCCAGGCACCGCTCCACAGCGGCCAGCGGAGGTTCCTGAGGTGATTTGCTATCTGGAACTAAGAACAATATCAGCCTTTATGCAGACGACAGAGACTGGAAGCAGCGGTCACGGTCACTTCGTTCGTCTGCTGGGCACCATATGTGGCGGGCACTGAGAGAACGCGGGCACAAGCAGAGACTTGTAACAAGCAGATAACCACATCGACAGGCACGCTCACCGCGCCACACTCCTTCCCCTCCCGCCGATAGCAGCGAAGGCGCGCACATGTCGCCATGCTTCGTTCCGTGACCATGCAGCCGCCCAGAATACACCTAATCCACCCGATCCTGGCACATGTATGCCCCTTACTCCATCTTGACCCGGGGGGCCACGCACTTGCGCTTTGCGTCAGGCACGCCAGCTTCGACCTTGATGGCCTTCGCCAGGCCCTCGACAGGTGCGCCGCTAGCGAGGCCGCCGCCAACACCATCGTGTCCGAGAAAGCACGCCGCCGCAGCCGAGGGCACCTCGCAGTCATCCGATGATGGGGGAGGCGTGGGAGGCGCCGAGCTCGGTGGTGCCCGCCGACGTCGGCGGCGGCGCTTGCTGGCTAGAATGGCGAAATAGTCCGACGAGTTGGACCCGTTGTCGATCACCAAAGGGAACTGGCCGGCAACGGGCGGCGACCCAAAGCGCATGACCGCGCCAGGAACGAGAGGTGCAGGATCGTCAGAACCGTCACCGCCACCAAGGCTGACCCACGAGAGCGCTCGCATGGACGACATCTCGACAACGGGCGGCGGCGAGGCACGATCCGCCGCCGCCGCTACCACCGCCGCGGTCTCCTCGACCGCCGTCTCGGCCTCCGTCGCTGCAGCCGCGGCCTCGTTGTCTGAGGCCGTGGGCATCTCGGCCGCCTCGGTGGCCTTCTCAGCCCTGGCCCGCTGCGCAGAGTCGAGCATGGTAACAGGAACAGGCCGAGGCAGCCCAGCACGTGTGTAAGGGTCGGGCACCATGCGCACCCCGCGCGCCGGGAGGAAACGCAGGAGGGGTCGTCGCTGAGAGCAAAAGCGTGGGGTAGCAGTACACCCACACTGTGTCTGCCTCGACGACGCGCGCGCGTACACTTGTAAAAGCAAAACACCAACGAGCCCGAAGGGGGAACAGAAGCTGCAGCTATGTTGTGTCACCCCCCGCCCGGCGCACGCGGATCTCACACGCCAACTCTCCCGCACAACCGGCATCCGCGCAAGAACCGGCCCGTGACCGCGCCCTCTCTTCGCACTGGAGCCCGCTGTCCCATTGCGTCCCCAGGGGCGGAGCCCGATACCACGCGCCCCCTCGCACCGACAGTCCGCAGTGCGACGCGTCCTGGCAACACTCGCCTTGCACCGAACTCGCAACACACACCCCGCTCCCACAGCCGACCTTCCCCCAGACACTCGGCCCGCATCGGCACGCGGCCATGTCATCCCTTCTCCAATTATGTGCCGGCAGTGACGGGCGCAAGTGTGTCGCCGAGGAGCGAGCTCGAATCGTCAAGTGCGGCTGAGCGGAGCGGTCGAGGTCGAGGAAGCCCACCTCCCGTGCCGCGAGGGGACAAGCGAGCGAGCTTGGCCGCGGCATGGCAGCCATGGGGGGGTGCGTCTGCCAGAAGCACAGCCTAAGTGGCGACCCTCGGCAGCCGGCCAACGCCACCGGCGACGGTGCTGTCCTGCTGCCGTCTACAGCAACTGTGTCGCACCGTTGGAGGAGGAAGGAGCACGCACGGACGCTTCCCTACGATGGCGCACCCTTGACGGTGGACGCTTCATTCGAGGAACGTGAGCTTGCCCAGCTGGCCAGGAATCCTTCCTCTCAAATTGGAATCGGACAGGACAAATCGTCTGGCTGCGATTTGGGGATGGGCAAAGGACGCCCACAACGCCTGCTGCAGAAGTGCTTACAACATAATTTTGAAGTATGTCATGTACAAGTCGTTCGCATCTCTCGAATTTGCGATCCGCCTCACGCCGCTGCGACTCCTCCGCCGTGATGATACAGCCTTCATGCAGTGGGTCGTACGCCTCTGCCGATGATCGGCGTGTCATCGTTACGACCGCCCGCGAGCCTGGGATCACCCTGCAGCGTGGTGCCCGGCTCTCACCAAGCTACCGCCCTCCTCCATTCGTGTCACCTTGGCGTTGAGATTCGACCCACCCCGCCTTCCCGCGGATACTGCTGCTGGCTGCACCGCACCCCCGCTAAGGCTAAGCTATTCCCCGCTCTCCTCCTCTCCCTTTCCCACCAAAAATGGCACTCTCCCGTCTACCCGTGACCCAGCTGGACAGCTCACTGTGGCCAGGATGCTCCGTCCTTGCAACCGTCACCCCGTCTGGGGCATTGACGCAGGCTGCTGCCGCCGTTCCTTTTCAGGGACGGACAAGCGCCTGGCAGCCCGGCTCAGGACACTTCTTCCACAGCTGGCAGCTGCACCTGGTGGTCTTCCGCCGAGTCGGTCGACGCCTGGCACCCCCGCCAGCACCCCCTCCCGTACGAGGTTGCGTGCACCCGTGCCTTCGCCTCCTACCCATCTCCTTCTCCTACACCACCACAGCGCGGTCTACCAGATGGAGGTTGAGAATATGCGCGTGTCGGCCATTGATGCGGCCATGCGGGCGTGCCTGCCCGTCGACGAGCTCCTCACGCTCATGGCAACCGGTCTTGCAGACGCCATGGAGCTAATGCTGGACGACCCCGGCGCGTCGGCGGACGTTTGCACGTTGCTTGTCGCGTACTCCCCGGGTACGAGCAACATCTTCCCGCTGTACTACGCGAAGCTGTGGCACGACTTTGTCGTCGTCCGGGTCTTGCAGCGCTTCAGCAAGCTCGCTTCCCGTCCCCCGGTGTTCCGCAACTGGCTCGGTTTGGGGGACGAATCTGGTGTCCGGCGTCATGCGGTGCTGAAGGCACTGCTCATGCGAGTCAACCGGGAGTGCATTGTCGACGGTGTCAACGTGCTCTACAAAAACGTCTTATACAACCTGTGCAACAAGCACCTTCCAGGTGTCACGAAGCGCATGATGCAGCTCGACGGGCCCGCGCCTGCCATGGACAACGCCCAAGGCCACCCTTACTACCGTCTCCGCCGCACCTACACGGTGTCGGCAGACGGGCTGCCTTATGACGGGCGTCCGAAGCGTCGCGTGGAGGTGTTGGAGCACCTCTGCCTGTTCGTCATGGCCTCTACGGTGCTCGACGCGTTCACCAAGACGCAGCGCCACCCGTGGAGCGTGAGTGTGCGCGTGGCATTTGCTGATGCACTGCGTTCCATGGTCGTCGACGATTCTTTTGACTGGGGTTCCCACTTGCCGGCGGACTACCCGTCGGGCCCGTGCACTTGGCGCCTCTTGCTTCCTAGTCGTCGTCAGCGGGTTGCCCGCGACATTGAGCTGCAGACCATGAGTGACACTGACATGCAGCAGTGGGCTGAAATGTAGTCATTGTGTTGTTTGCGTATTGTTATCATCATGGAACCGTCCGCCTGCACCACCCAGGTCGGTGTGCACGCGTGCTTGTTCCTCTTCTTTGTGATCAGGGTGTGTCGATTGCACGTATGCTGTCCCTCCCGTACGGCCGTGGTACGTAAAAGCAACAGCTCAATTCCCATCTACCTGCACCGCATCCCCTGCGACCTGCGCTTTCAGCAACTGGCGTCGCTGCCGCCTTGCATCCGTCCCCATTGATCCACCGCAAGGCGACCTTTTTCACGCTGGCATGGATGTCCAGCACCTCATGTCATGTAACAACAACGTGGAGCTGAACGGGGCGCCGACAGCTGGCAGGTTTCATCGACCACGACTGCGCTTAAACCCCGTCGGCCTCACCGCAGCCACCGCCAAAGGGCCTCTCTCCCACGAGTCCGCGCCGTATGCGCTAGCGACCGACAGCAGGCCGCTGCAGCTGCCACAGGTTGCGTAGCCGTTGACGAGAGCGCGATCGTGTGGGAGCGGGCGATCCAGTCTTATAAACAATCCTGCGAGCGATGAGCTCTTAGCATCTGCGCTAAGTCTTTACGACAAGGACCAACACAAACGTAACTGCATTGCATGGAACTATTCTACCACTGTCATGATCTATGTAATTCGATCTGCTGACACCACGACCGGTGACGTGACGTCTTGGGGCCTTGTGGACGGAGACAGCTGCAAGTGCCGACAGCTGCGGCGCCACACACGCGCACGACCCCGCGGTTTCAGCCGCTTCCGGCTGTCGATCGAACGAGTGGCGTCGAGGCCCACCTCTTCTCACTGGCCGCCTCTGGGCTCTTGGCTCCCCGTACGCGACTGGTGCTACCCGCGCTGCCGCTGTGGTGCTACCGAGCCACCCCCTCGACCAACACCTCCGCTGACTAGCGGCTGGACGGCGGGTCTCGCTGATGCTGTACGGGTCGTTGCCGCTGCCAGCGTCACCGATCGGCGACCGGTTGCGCGGCCGCTCTTGGAATGCGGCGCGGCCGACGCGGCCGTCCCTCCAACTGGCGGCGCCCGCCACTGCGGCAGCGTGGACGAGGCGGGACGTCCAACGTATTGCTTCACGTGGGGGGGCGAGCAACGTGCTGCTAGAGGGCAGGGGGCGGACGCGACGGTACCTGTGGCGGGGGTCGTGGTGGAGTGTTGCGCGGGGCGGCATCGGCGCCGTCGTCATCATCCGCCGGCGGTCTCCGCAGACGCCCCCCTTGGTCGGGCGTGCCCACCATTGCGGAAACGTACTCCCGAGCTGCCGCCGCTGCGCCGCGGGTGGGGGGCTAGCAACGAGCTGCTTGAAGACGGCGGAGGTTGTGGTGGAGGGTGTGCACCACCTTCGCGCCCCACCAACCGCGCTGCGCGCTGTCCACGGCGGGTGATCCATTAGGTGGTCGCGGTGCTCATTTGGCATCGCGCCATTGCGCCTCGCATGGGCTTTGCGAGCCGTCTTTTACCATGGACGTCCCGGAGGGCGAGGAGGGGGCCAACCTTTGCCCTTATTGCAGCCGGCAGTTTGTGTTGCACGGCAACCTTCTGCAGCACATGATGACCAACCACCTGGAGGAGATGGGATTCTCTGCCGATGCGCCTAGCACGGGGCTGACGCCCCCACCTGTCGCCCCCGCTCCGTTGCGCGGCACCTGCGGTACCCCGGCAAGCGCCATGAGCTCTGCCCTGCCGCAACATCACGTCGGTGGTCAAGAAGCTCTCAGCTGCAATGGCGTGCCTCCTGCCGGCGCCTGTAATATTCCTCACTCGTCACCTGGCCATTCTGACTCGGCGGATGTACCTGGTCTGGGCACAACTGCCGAAAAGGTGCGTAGCTACTACGCGGCTTTTGGTGACATGGGGCGGACGAGGCCGCTGGTTTCCTCGACGGGCACGCACGCGTCGGACTTTGTCACAGACGAACTCAAGGACATGCGCATGTTTGCATTGTCGGCCGGCGGCAAGGGGCTTTCACAAAAGGCCCGAGCCGAGTTCTACACTTCTACCGTCCGTGCCGAGCGGGCGGCACTGCGCGTCGCACGCGCAGCCCAGACAGCTGCTTTCGCCAAGGTCCTGCGAAATGTTACGGCGGCGGACAGTGGCGATTCGGGCAGTGACTGCCGCGACGCTAGGGACCAGACCACACGACAGCGGTCGGCGGCCGCAGCGCCGGTGACCGGCGACGACCACTCTGCAGCGCTGTCGGGCACCGCGGCCGTTGCGTCGAGTGGCGCGGGTACGAGTGGCGTGGGTACGCCTTTGCACCATGTGGCCGCGGTCTCCGAGACGGCCGCCGGGGCTGGGCGTAGAGGTATGGGAGTTTCACCGCGGCGGAAAAAGAAGACGAGCTTGCGCAGGCGCATCAGAGAGGCTGTGTTGGCGGCCCAAGCTGAGCTCGAGGCTGTCGTAGGGCCCCTCGAGGCTGCATTTCCGACGGAGGCCGCCTTCCTCAACTCTCTCAAAGGCGAGACCGCCCGTTGCCTGTCTGAACAAGGGTGGCGCGTGACGGACATTGTCGATGGAGACGACGTCTACAAGTTTTACAGTCGCAATGTCATGCAAGTTGCACTCAACTGTTTCATGCGGGCGACATCTCGGGTCATGCGCGGCGAGCGGAAGTACGCCGCAGACGGGTCGGTCCACCGCACCGGATCGCTCGACAGTGACCTCTACCTCCGAGAGCAGGCCGACGTGGACAAAGTCCACGCTGGCAGGCTCCTCAACGGCAAGCCCCTCAAGGTCTTCACAATGGCCACCCAGTTCTTCTCTGACGCAACGCTTGTCTCCAAGAATGGGGGTGCGTGCTTTTTCCGTTCCTAGTCCGAGCTGCTTCTGGTCTACGTGCAGCGTGTGAGTCGAGTAGAGACCTCCTAGGGCGCCTCTGTGAATGTCTGTTCCCAACTAACTTGTCTTCATGTTTCTTGGACCTTGGTTGCCGTGTTTGCACCTGCCCACAGCACACTACGTATATCCGATCCGCGTGCGCTTTCCCAACATTGTCACAGGGAAGGTGGATTGGATGATTGTCGGCTTCATCCCTATCGTCAAGCCGAAGAATGATAGCGATGCAGAGAAGCAACGCGTGCGGATGGTTAAGGACGAGGTGCTCCAGCGCTGTTTGGCTGTCCTCTTGGACGAATTCATCACTGCGAGCGAAACTGGCGTGTTGTGGGACCTCCCAGGTGAGGTACCTGTGTGGGTGGTCCCCCGCATCATCCTTTATGCCGCCGACCAGCCCGAGGAGCGTCACCTCCTCGGCCTCAAGCTGAGCGGCTGCACGTACCAGTGCAGCCATTGCATGATAGACAAGACCAAGTCTGGTTCCCCCAACGCCGAAGCGCCTCGGCGGGAGGTGCTGGACAACGTCGAGGCGCAGCTCCTGTCGGCCAAGCTCTTCAAGAGCGGCGGCAGCGCCGCTGCACTCGAGCAGTTGTCGGCATCAACATCCATTGTTCCAATTGTGCCTGTTCTGGCAGCCGTCCATGGATTGGGAACTGGCACCTTGGCACTGTATGACATCTTCGGGTTTGACCTTCTGCATGTACGTCCTTTCTCCTGGCCTTGCTCGCCAGTGTGTGCTTGCCTGCCATTTCCTGCCAGCGCTTTGCTCTGTGTACCACTCTTCTTCGGCTTAACTTGTTGAGTGTCTTTCCTCTTCCATTGCAGTACCTACTGACACGTACGTTCCCTTTGTCGGTCGTGTGCGTTTGTGGTTGCGTTTGTGGTTTTGCTGTGTGCACCGTTGTCGTGTTCTGTCAGGTCATGAAAGTCGGCGTCGTTCGGGTTCTTTCCCTCAAAATACCAGCCCTGCTCCAGGTCCTTTGCAAGGGCGGCCTATCCCGCTTCGGGCCTTGGCGCAAGGCGGTCGTGGCTATGGCCGAGCGCGCCCGCCATGTCGGCCGCCTGCCAGATGCTTCAACGACAGCTCCCGGGTACGTTTCAGCGCTCTCTTGTAGTCTTGTACGGGGGATTTGCCTGCTTGAAACTGTAGATGGTCCCGCGGGGACCGTGCCGTGGCCAGTACCTGCGGGGTTGCTGGCCCTTTGCCACATGAGTAATCGACGTATTGCATTGGGTTTTATCCGCCACCAGCTGTCTGTGGAAGCTCGTGCTGACTGCAGTACATTGCATTGAGTCTTTTTTCTCCTTCTATTCCTCAAGCGCAGCTATTTGGTGACGAAAGGAGTCAAGCAGGCAACATTCACGGGAAAGTCGTGGCGGCACGGCCTCATGGTTCTGATGTTTATGGTTGCTGGGATGGTCTCTCGGCGAAATCCTGGCTCAAGAGAGCCGCTCGACCTCGGGAAGAAGAGGAAGCGACAAGCCTCTCCACGCGGCCGCCGAACGCGCACACGCGTCGGCACATCGCCTGCTCCAACTGCTCGGACCGGTGGCGACTCGGACGCCTCCGCCAACTCGTCAGGGGACGCGTCTTCAGACGCTTGGAGCAACACAGCGGACACTGCTGCGAGTGCCAGCAGCGGCGACACTTACAGCGACGCCGGGACCGACGTGACTATGTCGGGGGGAGAGGAGGCGGAGGAAGCCGCGCCTGTCCCTCAGCTGGAGACCACGAGCGCCGAGTACAAGGCCGTATTTGGCCCTATTCCGACCCACGACGCAGTGCTCGAGGTCGTCTGTCGCGCTGCTGCCATCATGTCCAAGCTCTGCGGGGACAACGAGGAGGAGGGCTACACTATGACGGAGGCCGAGTCCAAATCTCTCTCGGAGGAGGCCTTTGAGTTTGTGACCAAGTATGTGCGGGCTCTGTTCGGCGCAGTCAACACCACCAAGTTTCACGCTCTCGCGTACCATCTTCTCGCTGAGCTACTGCTGCGCGGCAACGTCATCGAGGCCGACACGTCCGTTAACGAGGCGCTCCACAAACTGATCAAGAACATGTGGGACAACACCAACAAGCAAACGACTTCCGTATTGCTGCAGATGCTACGTGCGGAGCAGACGCTCGCCCACATCACTGAGAGCGATGCATTTAACTTGCGGCAGTCCGGCGGTCGCGACAAATCGATGGTCAATTCGTGCGCTGCGGACAATGACGCTGACGGTCGGCCGGGGAGTGGGGCGGACGGGGCAGAGGCCGAGACCGGCGTAGGCGTCGACGGGCGCGACGACTCGAGAGGAGCTCGCGACCATGATGTGGACGAGGAGGGCACGTCGTGCGGGGGCGCCGAGCTGGACGTGCTGAGCGTCTTCGACGAGCTCGCCGCCATGGGCGAATTTGACGCCGTGCCAGAGCCAGAGGCGGCGTCTACTCGGCGGGAGGAGCATATGGAAGTGGAGGACGTCATGGAGGAATGTTGCCCGCAAGAACAACGGACCGGTGCCCTGTCTGGCATCGGTAATGCGACATTGCCGCCGGTGGCGGCGAGCGACGCCGCAATGGGCGCCTTATGTCGGAAAGGGCGAAGCGGGCGACTTGTCTTCGTGGGGCAGGCGGCGGCGGGGACCGTGGAGGCTGGCAACGCTGCTGCCTATGCCCATCACGCAGGCACTGCCGGGGCACGCCCTGCCCGCCGGCGAGTGCGTATCTCGGGCCGGCGCACGACCGTCGCGCAGGCGGCTGCGGCGGACGGCGGAAGGTTGCAGCAGCTCCTTGCCGTGCTCAAGAGGGACCCTACACTGAAGGGGTGCACGGACTCGTCGCAGCTGATCATTGCCAACACATTCAAGTTCGATGCTCGCTTGGAGTGGCGTGTGCGGCCCGTCGGGCAGCTGCTGCGCGCCACGCACGAGCTCTACCGCAAGCCTTGGTGGGACCACGTGCTGTACCGAGTGCCGGGCACTCATTCAGGGGCCATGCCCCAACTTGGACTGGCACGTCTTCTCATACGAGCAGTCGACGGGCGGCGCCACGACTCTGTCGTGGTCCAACGCCTTGAGAACGCCGATGCGCGGCCGGGCTGTGTCTTGACCGCCTTCCGGTGCAACAGGAAGAAGTGGGTCATGGACTCAACCACTGGCTTTCCTGAACTTGCCCTCGTCCCTCTGGCTGACGTGCAGCGGCTCGAGCACGTTGTCCCGGACTTTGAGGACCTTGCCGAGCGCTGGGGGATGACGGCGACGCCAACAACTGTTCCTGAATCTCCTCGGGAACGCGGAGAGCAACGCTTCTTCACTAACGCGTTTTTCGCGTGGACAACCAACAGCGTGACGGACGCCCCGTGAGCATGGGGGGACATCTGGCCCCCTCGCTCTGTCTCCTCGCCGGTACCTCGCTGTAGAAACGAATCCTTTCCCAGCGGGGATGACGGGGCTGATGATGACGGCAGCGGTGCTGGCAGCCGGCGTAACGGCGGCGGCGGCAGAGGCCGCACCTCGGCCGCCAGCTTCCCGGCGGCGCCATTGACCCTGCGCGGTTGTCGGCGCGGGGAGGGGGGGTTGGGAACAGTCAAGTGCGCACTGGAAGCCAAGGTGGTTTTCCAATGCTCAGTGGCAGGTTGTGCTACAGGTGGGGGCGGGCAGTAAAATGTTGCCCGTACCGTTATGTCCACTTCCTGCTTCACTCGCCTGGTGTGGCATGAGATTGCGACTTGAGCCACACGAGCTACAACGGTACGGGGCTACGGGCCCGCACCAGACACTCGTCGTGGTAAAGTTCTGTATCGAACCCTATTGGCCCATACGGCGCTGTCAGCCATCACGATAGAAGCTCCAAGGTTAGCTGAAGGACCGTGACGAGCCCTTCTGCGTAAACTGGCCGATGCCCAAGACTTAACGACGGCTTACTTCCACCAACACAAGGGGTGCCTCAGCGGCATCCCGCAGGCATCCGCGGAAACCTTGACGCAGCAATGTGGGCGTACTTGCATCTAGAGCGCTTCACAGGAGCACCTCATTGCAGACAACTTCATTGTCTTTTTTTCCAACCAGTGTACGGCCCTGCTCGCCCGACTTCCGTTGACACGATGGGCCCTGATTGGCTCCTTCGAGCGACTGACAGAGGAGCGCACCTCTGCAGCGCTTGACGGGTCGTTGAACAGTTCCGGCTTTCTGTTTATTTCGCGACCCCCCCGTCTTGTCTCCCCCACAGCCCTCTGAGTCGCTCGCCAATCGGCGGCTGCCCCCACGTTCCATGCGGACCGGCCTCCACGGGGACTGGAGAGCGCACCCCCTCAGAACTGTCGGGCAGGGCCCTGTCCCGCAGTTGGACGAAAGGAGCCGCTCGTTCGGGATTCGTTGCCCGAACGAGTCCTCGGACGAGAGCCCAACGAATCTGTGCCGTTCGGGTTCGTCCGGGCTCGTTCGGCTTTCGTCAAGCGGCACCGGGTTTCCGACGATCTCAGCCATCGACCTAGTGATTGGATGTGCCTCCGCCACGAGTCAGCGACATGAGCCATGGAATCATCCGGCTCAAACGTGGCGATTGGTCTTTCATCTCTTTCGGAGGTCATATCCGGCTGGACCCCGCGTCACCTGCCCAGAACCGCTCATGCGCAGATTCTGATTGTAGGATTTCGTACTTTTCGAAGCCATCACTGGTTGATGGTAGCTTTCAGAAAAAAAGTTCCGATCTTGCTACACACTGTGCAACAAGCTCCTCGTGAACTCCCGCGAATGTCTTCGATGAATGCGCGTGGCGGCGGGCGATACGCGCGGCG
>Ga0209186_1001435_pt1 | contig 17674 bp, 19 predicted proteins | sample SidtaG_FD_187426 | JGI IMG/M metagenome (GOLD analysis project Ga0209186, IMG submission 187426) | Marine algal microbial communities from Sidmouth, United Kingdom - Sidmouth_Male2 metaG (SPAdes) (version 2) | ecosystem: Host-associated > Algae > Red algae > Unclassified | place: Sidmouth...
AAAAAAAAACGCCCGCCTAAATGGCGGGCTTTTTTTATGGCAAGCCTCCGCCATAGTGTGGCGAACCCTTGCCACCTTGTGGCAGACCCGCGCCACTCTATGGCAGGGCCTTGCCATAAAAGTTCGGCACTCGACCGATGCGATCCGCTATAAGGTCGGCATGGCGAATCTGATCGAACAACCCGACTCCGGATACCTCTCCCACGGCACCGAAGGAAAAACGACTTTCAAGCGCTGCTGGGAGGGCGACAAGGGATGCACCTTAGACGAGGCGGTGGCCCTCGGATACATCAATGGCTCGACCATCGTCGTCAGCGGCTTCGCACTCACTCAAGCAGCATGCGTCGTCCAGCCGCAGAAAAATGGCGCCAAGGAAAAGCTCACGATCACGTGGATCGGCCCCGATGGACCCGGCCCCGACAACAACTTGGACGCCGCCTATGAAGATCAATGCAACGAGCTATATCTCTGCAAATCGTGGTGGCTGTTTCGGTCAGCTCACGACGAGAAAACGACCGATGAGATCCTGTTCGCGGCTAATGACCGCCCGAGCCAAGCGGCCATCGACGATCAGACGCGCGAAGACATGGGCATGTCCGACGAGCCCTCGCACAACAGCGGACTGGCGCCCACAAACCAATTCAACCCGCTCAACAGACTTCACGAGGAAATCGAAGGGATCATCTCATGGCACCTCGTTGTCGGCCGGGCGGACGACCTGCCCACCACTGCCCGCGAAGCGGTCGAGAAATACATCGGCACTTACACGCCTTTCGATAACGCCAAGATCGGCAACGATGGATTCGGCTGCGACACCCCGAGCGGCCTGGTCGTCGGTGGCGAGGCAAGCATCCAGGCCAGTAAAGACCTCACCGACCTGACCGACAACGGCGACGGAACGTGGAGCGTCAGCTACGAGATCACCGTCACAAACTCGGGAACGGTGCCGCTCACCGGGGTCTCCGTTTTCGACGATGTGATCGGCCAGTTCGGCGGATTCAACCCGGCCAACTTCAATGCGGTCGGCGGAACATTTTCGCCCAGCGGTGCCTGGAACGGCACAGCAGGATCGAGCGCCGTCGGCGCAGCCCAGACCCTCGCAATCGGAGCAAGCAAGACCGTGATCATCAGTTTCGACGTGTCGCCCGCGCCGGGGGCCAGCCTCAATCCACTAGCCGGCAACGTCGCCACCGCCGACGCCACCGGCCCCGGTGGCACCCCGATCGGCAGCCAAAACTCGACCGCGGTCGGCCCGCGCCCGAAAATCAACGAGTTCTACCCAGTTTCTATCGGTGGCGGAGAATGCCGCACGCTCAAGTGCGTCAATATCGACATCCAACGCCAAGAGTGTTGGGTCATCCGCGTCGCCGAGTTTGCGTGGAAGCGGTCCGAGAACGGAAAATATATCCAAGGCCAATTGGGCAAGCACACCACCCAGCAATGGGCGGGCGACAACTACCAAGCCTGATCTCATGCCAATTCAAACTATCCCCCCGGACCCGCGCACTGGCCAGCGTATCCTCGCTTGGGCGCGCGCGATCTATCGCTACCTGCACCGCTTCGTCGAGATCCACGGCGACGGCAAGTTCGTCTCCGTCGCCCGCCACGCAACCGGCTGGCGAATCCACTGGATTGGCCCGGCCATCGAAACCGCGCGCAAAAAACCGTTCGAACCCTACTGCGTCGACGACCCTGACAACCCGGGCACCACCTTGCTGGCGGTGTACTTCGGCGCGGTCAACGCTGGCAGCCTCGGACTCGGCACCATCGTTCCGACTTATGCGGGATCGCCGATGTCGCCGCCCGGACCGATCACCGGCCCATTACCGACACCGGTGCCGACCGCCGCGAACCCGATCACCTACTGGGCGACCCTCTGCCTCGATGTCACCATGAGTGACGGCAACCAGCCTGGAACCGCGTTCTGCGATGGGGTCGAATCGATCACAGCCGAGGTCATCATCCAGGCCGCCGACACCAGCGGCAACCCAAGCCCGCCCCCGAACTCCCCCTTGCAGATCGGATACACCGACGATCCAGCGACCGCGGCCAACGAGGCGCAAGCTGCGCAGAGCGGCAAGATCTACTTCAGCCTCTGGCAGTTCGAGGCGGCGGTGGATAACGGCGTGTGCACCATCAGCCACGGCATCCGCGACGAATCGAACTACTACATCTGCTGCATCGGCGAGCGCCTATTTTTGCGCGCTGGACCTCCGTGGCAATAACACCCAAGCGAGACGACGAAATGCCAAACACCACAAAAATGTGCGGAGCGACCAAAGCAGAAACCGCAGAGACGCACCTAAGGACACTCCTGAATGCAGTTGCCGATAACGGTGACCACGAAGGCCATATCGAACTGATGGAACCACACGTCGGAGAAGCCGTAAACAATGCCGAATTCTTTCTTTCAGAACGATCCGTCACCACCGCCATTTCGATTGAGTTTTCCAGCTCCTTCGAGGCGAAGATTATCATCGATGGGTTCGAACTCGATTTCGGATATAAGCATGGAGAGTGGGGTTTCGAATCACCTCAGCTTCAAGGTGAGATCCGAACGAGAACGATGGCTGAACTGATTGCCATTAAGATCGCCACAATTCTGCCTAATGTATTGCAAGGGTGGGCCCAACCAGAAGAGGATGAAGCTGGCGTGTGGGATTCCCTCGGGGACAACGATCTCAGCGCGGCCGCCAGACGAATGTTTCGCGAATGACCCGTCCACTGGCCTACGATCCCTGCGACTGCTGCGGTTGCACGCCGTGCCCCGGCGACATCCCCTGGGACTGCCCCGCTTGCGAGATCGGCACCGCCGAACTCGACCTAAGCGGCTGGTCGATCCCTTCCCAATCGTGGACCGAGTCGGTGTTGTTTTTCGACTACGAGTTTGAGATCTTCGAGTTCAACCGGCTCAAGGATCGGATTTGCGTCGGGACGGGCCAGACATTCGTGGTCGCCGAGTTTGTGATCCGCGCGCGGCGGCGCAGCAATATCTTTGGCTCGACTGGACCTTGGGTCGAGTTCGAGGTTCCCGTGCAGGTGCTGGCGGCTGGCGTGCCTGGAACGTGGTCGATCCACGCGCCGCTCCTCGACTTTTTCCCAGCTGGATTTAACTGGCAGACCTCGGCGATCCACCTTTGGCACCCGGCTACGGACCCACTGGACTACAGCGCCTGCGTCTCCCAAACCGTTGTGATCCAGGCCAGCACGGACACCCTGCCACCGCCCGCCGGGACGGGTGACCCATCGCCGGTCCTGGTCGATGCCGGGCAAGTGGCTGTAATCCCAAAATGCTGCGACCCCGCCTGCGTTGTTCCGGTCGATTGCCCCGGCTGCCGGACCGACGACCCACAAGCCTGCTGCTGTGGCGGCCTGCCGAAAACCGCCCAGATCACCTGGAGCATGGACGCGTGCGAGTGGTGCCACCGCCGCCTGACCTTCGACGGGCCCGATGTGGTCCGCGCCGAGTACTGGCGGCTGACCTGGTTGACCAACCCAAGCGGCACCTCCTGCGAGGATGTCGTCGAGGGCGACACCATCAGCTTGGGTTCGCCGAGCGCACTGCAGATCGAGTATCTGGACCTTGCCAATCCCGCAACGCCGCCGCCGGACTGCGCGACCGCGTTCGCCCAGAACCCAGCGACGGCCGTCGAAACTGGTGACCTCATCTTTGACGTGCAGATCAACAATCCCTCAGCGTGGGGACGGGTGTCGATCGATATCGACTTGGCCCCGCTGAATCTCATCCCGCCCAGCGGTGACCCGCGCCTCGTGTTCTCGGGCGCAACCACGGTCGGCTGCGCGGCCGTCCGCGATCTTACTCCGCTTTCGATCCCGTTCGCCCCATCCGGCCCGAACTCGCTGGGCCATGCCAACGCGACGACCTGCCCCGGCTCCGGCGACTATACCGCGCCCGCCGAGCCAGACGTGGTTTTCGCGGCTGGCATGCAGCTGGACATCGATTGGTGCTGCGGCACCCAAACCGACTGCGAGCCGCCACCGTGCCTGACTTCGGCGACCTTCACACCGCCATGCCCGAGCCTTGGTGGCACTGGCTGGGTCCGCCAAGATTTGCTCGTGCTGTTTTTTCCAAACCAGGTCGATGTCTGGAACTGCGACAACAACCTTGAGGCCTACATCTACGACCCCGTGACCAACCTCATCATCCGCATATTTTCGGATATCACAGCGCCCGATGGGATCGGCATCGAAACGATACAGGAGCCGTGCTGATGGAGGCGTTTGAGAACTCGCTACACTGCCGGACGCGCGCATTCTGCGGCCTTTGCCGCCTGCAGACGCCGGGCGGCCGTGCATGGCGAAAGATGGTGGCCGAGCGCTACAAGATCCCCGGCATCCGCACCGAGTCCGGCACGTTGGCTATCGACGCCGCCGACTTCTGCTGTGTCCTTGAAGGCAAAGAAAAACGCCCTTGGAGAGATCCTCCAAGGGCGTTCGACACGGCTTCTAAGCGCGCGGTGCGGCGCGCTTGCTGCGGCGCTGATACGTCTGATACGGATTGATCCGTATCAGACGAAGATCCCGCCGCCGGTGCCGATGTTGGCGAACAGGCTTAAAGACCGGGCCACGGCCAGTTCTTTGGCTTTTCGCTTGGCTGTTCGCTTGGTTTGGCCGTAACAGTGCGATAAAATTCGTTGACGCTTCTGGCATCATCCAGATCTAAACCAGGTGGAATCTGAACCTCGTAAAGATCTTTGTACTCGTAGCCATCGCTTTTAGAGTACACCCCTTCGTAATTGAAAAACTTCGTTATTCCAGTGTGGATGTTGAACACTGAAAATCCGAACCAGATTTGGTCGTCAGCACGTTCATCACCACAGCCGCAAACGTAAGTGGAGACCGTGCGGATAATATAATGATCGTCCTCGAAAATTCGACCGATTGAAGCGTTCAAACCAATCTGATCCATTGGTACGTGCCCGTAAAACCGGTCAAAATCATTACGTTCGTAGATATGTTCTTCCAAAATATGCTTCAGGCCCTCCGGTGTTTCGAAGTCCAATTTTGCTCTTACTTTCCATTGTCTTTTCATAACTATCTCCTGCCGATGTGGCTTTGATGATGTGGGTCGACGCCGAGATCAGACGAAGATCCCGCCGCCGGTGCCGATGTTGTTGACTGCGTCGGCTAGCGCGTTGTTGAGATTTTCGGCGTTCTTCGTCGCCGTCGCCAGCGCCTCCGTCTGCCGATCGAGTAAAGCTTTTGCGCGCGGATCGGGCTTGGCCGCGCCCGTGACGCCCGGTCTCGCGAAGGTCGCCTTGATCGCGGCGGTAGCCGCGGCGGCAGCGACCGCACCTGCCACACCCGGCGTGCTGCCCCCGCCCGCCGGAGATGCACCATCCCCAAGGATAAACCGTAGCCCCGGTGCCTGCGTCCGCAGCTCGGAGATGATGCCCGAAATAATGCCAGGGATTACATCCAACGCGATGGAGGTAATGCCCTCGGCCAACGCGGGCCGGGCCAACGCCCACCCCTTCGTAAAGCCGCTTCCGACCTTTTCGCCGATAAATCCGCCAAGGTCCTCGTTTTGCAGTGCGCTCAAGGCCTCTCGAATGAGATTCGCGGGGCCATCTTGCGGCACCAACTGCCGATAGGATTCCCGGATCAGATCACCAAGGTTGGATATCCCCGACTCGCCTGCGTCGGCCAAGGCCTCGTCGAGGGCCTCGCGAATGCCCAACACATCCGCCTTGATTTCGACGAACACCGCCTCTCCAGCCTCGCGACGCAGGGCGGTGATCTGGTCTCGGATCGTAGAGAGCGCGCCTGAAAAGGTCTCCGCGTCACGGGCCGCGCCGCCTTCGAATACGCCGAGGAATTCGCCGAGTTTGTTGGTGATGTCGGCCAGCCCGATCTGGCGTAAATCGTCGAGGGTGTAGCCGAGTTTCTCGATGTTCTCAATATCGGTCGAGGAAACCACACCCGTTCGGCGACCTTTCTGGGCGAGCACAAACAAATCCACCAGCTCCTTGAGTTCGGCTTTCTGGGGGCCGGTGATCGCACCGATGGTCAGAAGTTGGTTGAGTTCCTCTCCGGCGACCCCTGCCTGTGCCCCGGCGATGAACCTCGCCAGCAACTGAGAGACTTCATTTAGCGGCCGCTTTGTGGCGCTGGCCAGATCCACCACCGTCTCCAAGAAATCAATGACGGGAAAGTTGTCGGGGGTCGCGGTCTTGATCACCGCGAATGCGTTGATAATATCATTGAGTTGCTGAGGAGTGGCTTGAGAAAATTCCGAAAGCCGGTCGAGCAAAGCCTTAGCGGCGTCCTCGTTGCCGCGAAACAGCGTGGTCAGGCGGACCAAGCTGTCTTCGTACTGGCTATTTGCGCCGGTCAAAAATCGGAACGCGCTGCCGCCGCCCCGGATCGCCGACCCCACCAAGGACAAGGCGCGAGTGACGATGCCAAGGCTGTTGGAGACCGTCGAGATCCCCCGGCGAATGCCGGTGAAGAGTGCCGAGAAGGATCGGCGAAGCAGGCGCAACGGCCCGGTGACGATCTTGAGGGTGATGCGAATAGCAACTTTTGCGTCCATTCGGGGAGTTTATCTTTGGGCGCACTGCCACTGCCGCATTTTCTTCGGAGAAAAAACGGCAGTGGCTGGCAGCCGCCGCCTACAATCCGCGTTCGACGACATCACGATGACCTCCCCACTATACCTAGTCCTCTTTTTTCAGGCCATGCCCGCATTCTTACCTTCGATCCTCTCGGCCACAGCCGATTGGTCAAAGATCATTCTGCCGATCATCATCTCATTGCTGCTCACCTTCCTGCTTTGGCGCTGGGTTCAAAAACCCACCGAGACAATCGATGCGATGCAGGATGATGCGCGCGCCGACATTTCCAGCCGGCTAAATGGGGCGGCCAAGTCGCGGAAAGAAATGCATCAGGACATCGCCCAAAATCGCAGTGAGCTCCGGCTGATACGCAGCGAGGTTGATCTCATTAAAGGCCGCGAATTTGTCACCGGCCATGAGCACCGCGCACTAGAGCGCCGCGTCGACTCGCTCGAAGAAGCCTACAATGCGATCAACGCCAAGCTCTCTGGGATCAACGGCAAGATGGAGATCCTTGTCGATCACCTCATTCCGAAGGGAGCGTAAGATGCCCACCATCAAAAAACGCAGGATGGACCTCATCAACCGCGAAGTCATGTTGATCCTCGAAGCGGTTTTCCCGGTCGCGCACTCCGCACGCTACATCGGCAACGAAGTGGATTTTGCGCAGAAAGTTAACCGTCCGACCAAGACCGAAGTCTGGCGAAGCCTAGAGTACCAAGTCTCCGAAGGCCACGCTAAGAAGATCCCTGATCCGAAATCGACCAGCGACGACCTGTACCTGGCCACATCGGACGGCATCGATTTTGCCCACCGCCACTACATCGGCATCGACGACGCATAAGACCCCCACCTTTATATGATCAATTTTGTTGCAACCAAAACCCCGGCGCGGCCGGCCCCTCGTCGTGGACGGCCCGCCATTTTTTTTAAGGTCGCCTGATGGCAGCGGTGCGCGGCAAAATGAAGGCCCTCGAATACGAGGACCGCATGGAACTCAATCGCATGATTGACGAGTCCGAGACGCACGCGACCATCATCGAGTGGCTTGAGTCCAAAGGCGTCAGCGATGTCTCGCCCCAGAACATCAGCGCCTACAAAGCCGGAAGCTGGAAGGCCTGGAAGGAACACCAAGAACGCCGCGCCCGCCTGACCGCGCACACCGAAGCCGCGCGCGCCTACCTCCGCGATCACGGCCCCGAGGGCCAAGAGGATCTCGCCGACTATGCCTCGCTGATGGCAGCCGACCACATTGCCGTCTCCCTCCAGGCGTTCGACCCGGCAGCGCTGATCGACTTGATGGCGACGAAGCCATCTACATTTATTGACACGGTCAAAGCCCTGCAGTCGATCCGCAAAGCCGACCAAGACGCCATCGAACTCCAGCTCAAAGTCGATAAGGCCAAAGCCGAGGTCTCCGAGCTCGAAGCCGCGCTGGCCGCTGGCGACCGGGACCCCGCCGAGCTGCTCCAAGCGGTGTCCTCCAAGATGCGGGAGATCCTCGGCGTATGATGCTCCCCTCTATAGCTAAGGTCGGCGCGGCCCTTGCGGTCGCCGCGATGGCGGTGGTCTGGATGTTCCGGGTGCCGTTCGAATTTATCTTCGAACTGCTCGATGAACTCCAGCAAGACCTGATGGATCTAGTCTGCTACTTGGTTGGCCTCGACAACGAAGACGGGGAGGACGGATGACCGAGCTGAACATCGACCTCACTGACTACTTTACCCCGTACCAGCTTGCTTGGATTCGCGATGAGTCGCCGCTGAAAATTGGCGAGAAATCACGCCGCATCGGCTGGACCTATGCGACATCGTTTCGCCGTGTGATGGTCGCACTCCGCGAGAAGTGCGATACCTGGTGGAGCACCCGCGATCTTGAAACAGCCAAGGAAGCGATCCGCTACTGCAGCCAATGGGCTGCCGTCGCCGAGGCTGTCGTCGAACTCAGCGCCCAGGAGATTCAGTACTCCGTAAATGAAGACGGCCAGGAGGTCGTCAAGAAAACGACAGCCCAGGTCCTGACCTTCGCCAACGGCTCCCGGATCTACGCGTTGTCCAGCAACCCGGATGCGCTGGCAGGTAAAGGTGGGCATGTCGTGCTCGACGAATTTGCCCTGCACGAATACCAAGCGAAACTGTGGCAGGTGGCCCAACCGACCGCCAGCGTCTGGGGGTACCAGATCGAAGTGTTCTCGACCCACCGGGCGCGCACCACCAAGTTCAACCAGTTCATCGTCGAGGCCAAGGGGGGCAACCGGATGGGCTGGAGCCTCCACTCCGTCTCGATTTATGATGCGGTCGAAGATGGCCTCGTTGACCGGATCAACCGCGCCGTCGCCAAACGCCACAACCTCACCTACGAGGCCGCCAAGGCCGCCAAGCCAGACTGGTGGCAGACCGGTGAGAGCTTCCTCGAAAAGCAACGCCGCAGTTGCGATTCCGAAGCCGACTGGGAGCAAGAGTACAATTTAAACCCTCAAGACTCCAAAGGCGCGCACCTCACCTTGAGCGAGATCGATCGCGCCCGTCGCCCTGAAGCCGACCTCCTGTCCATGGTGATTCCGAGCGCCGGATTATTCCTCAGCCTCGACGTTGCCCGAACCCGCGATCTCGCCGTGTTCTACCTCGTCGCCAATCTCGGCGACAAGCTCGTCGAGGTTTGCCGCGAAGAACACCAAAACGTGAAGATCTCGGTCCTGCGCGAGCGCTTCATCGAGCTATTCCGCCAGCACAAATGCGCGGCCGGCATCATCGACGGCACCGGCCTCGGGCGCGGAACCGCCGAGGAGGCCAACGACATCATCGGCGGTGATCGGGTCTATTGCATGATCTACCTCAACGCGTCCAAGTCCGAGATGGCCGACTCAATCAAGAGCGCCTTCGAAGACAACCGCATCCTCATCTCTGACGACCCCGAGCTGCGCGACGATCTCCACTCTGTCGAGCGGGGCGTCTCAAAAACCGGAAAGAAAACCTATCACGCGCGGCGCACCGTTGACGGCCACGCCGACCGGTTCTGGGCTCTCGCTCAATGCCTCTGGCTCATCGACAACGAAGACGCCCTCCCGACCGGGGCGATGCGGGCGATCAGCAAAATCAAGTCCGGCGTCCAGCGCCTGATGGGCGGCAGCGGTCGCAGCAACGGGCGCGGCATGTTCGATGGTCTCGGTTCCTCCTCATTTTTTAACGCCTTAAAAGCCCCCCTCGAATGGAGTTCAAATGTCTACAAAACCTCTCCCTAAAATGACAATCGAGAGGCGCGAAGGCGCAGCTCACCGCGTCCCGCCGCCGGATCTATCTGAAGGCAACATGGGTGTGCAGATCGCGCACACCATCCAGCTCAACCAGGACGCAGCCAAGCTGATCAAAACCCGCGCCGTGCTTCAGGCCGCCTTGGAACGCCAACTGGCAGGCGACGCATGGCCGAAGCAATCGCTAAAGATCCTGGTCATCCATATCAGCCAATGGGTGCCGGACGTCACTGGCGAAGATATTGTCGACGCCTGCCGCGAAGTCCTCCGCGTCAATGATCTCGGTCAGTTGGCAGCCCTCGTGCAGGACGACATGTGTTCGGAGTTCTTCAACCGATCACTCAGCTATTGCCTGCGCGAGGGGCAGGCGCACAAAAAAGCAAAAGGCTTCATCGACGGAAGTGGCATCGGCTACCTCAAGCGATACGTCGCCGACGCGAAGGATGTTCTCGAAAAGGTGTTTGATGCGAAGTGGCATTATAAGGCCCCTCGTCCACTCGCCTACATGCTTGAGCGTGGGACCGATCTAACCGCGGTTGCCAACGCTATCAACCCCGGCCACCACTCATACCCCCAAGGCCACGAGGGCAAAGCGCTCGCCGCGCTGCAAACCCATCGAGCCACCTTCAATCTCGACACGTTTTGCGACCGGGCAATTCTGATTGCCGCGCTCGCGTTCGGGCATGGCCGCGACGCGAACTTAATCCACATTCCGCAGGACACCGGCGCGTCCGGCTACTGCACCGACCTCAAGGAATGGGCCGACGAAGCCTAAGCCACCATGCTCGATCCTCGAACCATTCCAGCATTGCCTCAGCCGCCGCCCCGCCGACTCTTCTCGTTCTCGGGCGGCGGAGCCATCGGCATCGACAAGCATGTCGGTGCCGCGCTGGCCCTTGAGGACTCCGGCATTCCGCTGGTCGGCGACTTCGTCGGGACCTCGGCGGGTGCCATCGTGGCGGCGGCCGCCGCCTGCGGAATTCGCGGAAACAAAATGGCCAAATGGGTCAACGACATCCACGAAGAGGATCTCATCCGCCGCCGCCCTGGCAGTTACATCCCCGGCATCCGAAAAACCTTCTACGACCATCGGCCGATTCAGCGCTTCCTTAACCAGCTGTTTCCCAGCAGCTGGGCCGGCGTACGCCACGGAAACGAACTCGCCGTCGTCACCACCGTGGCCGGCACCGGTGCCGAGCGCTGGTTCGGGATCTCCAAGTCGCGGGAGGGCGATGAATCAATCGAGGGATCGTTGGCCGATGCGGTCCGCGCCTCGATGACCATCTCCGGTGTCTGGCAGTACCCGGAGATCCTCGGCGAGTGGTACTCGGATGGTGGAACCGCCGCCAACCTGCCGCTCCCCGATTACTGGCGCAACTACGATGAGGTCTACATCATCTGCGCCGACGTGCCTCGGTACCAGCGGCTAAAAAACTGCAATGCCTTCGAGCGGCTCCTGCACAATTTCTCGCTGTTCCTCCAAGCCCAATTTTACGCGACTCTGGCGGAAGTCCAATCGCACCTCGCAGCCCCCTTGTCGATTTCGCAAGGCCGGCACCGGGTCAACTTTTTACCCAACATCAACCAAGGCGGCGCGAAAGTTTTCGTCTTGCACCCATCCGCTGACTGCGGCGGCACCCTCAAGTTTTGCCACGAGGCCATCGAACCAGCGCGGGCCATGGTCAACCGCCAGTTCGCCGAGCAGTCGTTCGCCGGCCGGGCCAGCGGCCACATCGTCGATATTTAAATCAGGAGAAACCAATGAAAAAACTAACATGCATTACCATCTTAAGCGCCGTCGCGATGCTCTGCGGCTGCGCGACAAACGCCGGAGTCAACAACGGCTTCGCCGGGTTCAAGCTCACCCGCCCCGTCTACAACACCACATCCTCAACCGATGCTGTCGAACCTGCTGCTGCCGTGCCTGCTCGAAAAGGAGTGTTTGCTAAGCGGCAAACCTTGCCGCTCGCCGCATCAAAATCGACCAGCCAGGTTGCCCCCAGAATAGTCGTCCGACATACCTACTCGCACACCAGTAACCAACAGGGAGAAGAACAGTTCGTCAGCGACGACAGCAGCGTCAACACCCTGATCGCCGGCTACAAACTCGGCGCGTCCTCCAATGGCGGCGGATGGGCGAAGAACTTCTCGAACCTCATTCGCGGGGCCGAGGGCATCGCCACCAAAAAAGATCGCGGTGATGTCACCGTCGAACTGCTTGGCGACGCCGCCGTCGCGGCCGCCGGACGCCTCGACCTCGACGAGATGCAATTCGCCCCTCAAGAACGAGCCTCGGTCAACGGCAGCCGATCTGTCTCGCGCACTACCCGTGATGTCGTACAGCAACCCGTCGCCATCGAAGCCATCGGCGCCGAAGGATTGCGCGGAGAGATCGAACGCCAGCGAACCCAGCTCGACGATCTGTTCGCCGAACGCGATCAGCTAATCCAATCCATGCGCGACGCCGAGAACGAAGCCGACCGGCAACGGATCGCCGCCGAGATCGCCCGCAAGGAAACCGAGATCTGGCGTGAACGCGCACTCGAACAGCCACCGACCGTGCTGCTCCCGAGCGAACCCGACAGCGGTCTCCCGCCCGTGATCCCGACCGAGCCGATTGAGCCCGAAGACCAGTTCGAACCGATCCCCTCCGACTTCGACCAGTCAGCCGGTAGCGTCACGATCGTCGATGCGACCCTTCGCCAAGATTTCGGCATCGGCGGATTGTATAAAGGTGTCGCCGAGGGCGGTGGTCCGCCCGTCGCGCTGATGCCTCCCTCCATCCATCCGCGCTTCGTTTGGTGGCAGCCTCAGCAGTTTGCCCGCGTCACCGAACCGCCGATCCTGTTTTCGTTCGACCGATTTGCCAACCATGTCGAACTCGACGGCAAAAAGTTCCTGCGCGCGCACTGGCGCACCGATCAACGCCTGCTCGGCCAAGGCGAACTCGTCTGGGGACCTGCCTCCCCGTTCATTGATCCCCGCTAACTCGTCCTGGCATCCCCTTGAAGTTCATCTCCAAATTCATCCCCAAAGCCCGCAAGACTGGCGGCGGCGAAACCCCGCCGCCGCCAGAGGCCGGAGCGGTGACCAGCGCTGACGAGGCCGCACGGCTGCCGTGCGACCTTAGCTGGTGTCTCGACCCGCATGCCCTCGACTGCATGCTGCAGGAGGCCAACGCCGGCAACCCGCAGAAGCAGGCCCGGCTCAGCGCGGAGATCGTCGAGAAGGACTGGGATGTACAGGCCGCGCTCGGCCCGCGCCGCAACGCCCTGACCGGACTGGACTGGACCTGCGTCCCGCCGAGAGGACTCGAAGACGATGCCACCGCCGTCGAGATCGCCGAGGAAGCCACCAGGATGCTGCAAGGCGTCAAGGGCGGAAAAGCAATTCCGGACGGCCGAACCACCATCGGCATCGACGGCCTGATTGCCCACCTCGCGACGGCCATCCTTCCCGGCTACGCACTATCCGAGATCCTCTGGGAAGCGGGCGGCGGAGACATCTCCGGGTTCCTGGCCATCGCAGCCAAAGATATTTATTTTCCCAAAGGCCGCTGGTCGCCCCACCTCCAAGTGGCCGGATACGCCGCCACCGAACCGCAGCCGACCATCCCCTGCAAGTTCGTGTGGCATCGCCACAACACCCTCTCAGGCGATCCCGTGCGCGGTGGCCTGATTCGCCCGCTCGGCTGGATGTTCCTGTTCTCCGCCCTGGGCGTAAAGTCCTTCGTTCGCTTCGTCGAAAAGTACGGACTCCCCTTTGTCGCCGCCCGCGTCGACAAAGAAAACTGGGACAGCAATCGTCACGAGATCGCCGATGTCGTCTGCAATTTCGGCAACGACGGCGGGGCCGTGTTCGGCAAAGGCGTCGAGTTGGACATCATCGCCGCCGCCCAAAGCGGTGGCAGCGGTAGTGTCCAAAAGGTCCTGCTCGACTATTTCCGCGACGCCAAAACCCGCGTGATCCTCGGCCAGCTCGCCAGCAGCGCCGAGGCCACCGGCATGAGCAACGGCACCGCCCAAGATGAGGTCCGAGGCGACATCCTCGCCGCCGATGCCCAGTCCGTTGCGTGTTCGATCGAGCGCGACATTCTCGCCTGCTGGACAGCCTGGAAGTATGGCCCGGATGCCCCGGTGCCATCGTTCTCGTTCGACCTCGAGGACGAGGAGGACCTTGCCGAAGTCGCCGATACCGTCGTCAAGCTCTCCCAAGCCGGGCATCAGGCAGACCCTGACTGGGTTGAGTCGAAGTTCGGGATCAAGCTCGCCTCATCAGCCGCCACACCTCCCTCCGATGGGACTCAACTCTCAGCGGAAACAACCGCCACCCGCGCCGGACTAAACCGCCGCCTGACCGACAGCGCTCTCGGCGACATGCTCGCCAGCGGCACCCTCGACCAAGTCTTCGGCCCGCTCTTTTCCCTGGTCGATGAAGCCCTGACCGGACTGCCCAAGGAGAGCGATGACCCGGCAGTGCGCGACCAGTTCGTCACTCGCATGAGATCGCTCCTGCTCTCCGACGCCGCCTTCGACTCGATGGATACACGCGGCCTAGAAAACCTCTTTGCCGAAACCTTCTTCGCCGCCGACGCCAATGGCCGCGAGGAAGCTATCGAGAAAATCACCAAAGGAACCCCATGAAAATACTGACCCACCTAGCACTACTGCCACTCTTCTTCGCATCACTCGCCTGGTCGCAGGCGCTACCTATCGACCGAACATCGGCGGTGCGTGTCTCCTCGTTCTCGGATGAGGGCGGCGTCACCATCCGAAGTTGCGGCAGCGGCACCCTCGTTTATCGCGACGCCGAATTCGACTACTACCTCAGCAACGCCCACGTCACTGGCGTCGAAACCGGCAGCGTTATCGAACTCGAATACTTCGGCGAAGGCGGAATCGCGAAGCAAGTAAATGGCGAGCTCATCTATGCCGCATTCGTCCAAGGGATCGATGTCGACATCGGCTTCGTTCGAACCGCCGACCAGATCGACGGCCTAACCGCTCGGCCAATTAGCTGCGCCCTTCCCGCCAAAGAAATCCACTATGCAGGCGGGCACCCATCCTGCTTCTCCACACTATTTACCCACATCCATTGGGAGGTCCGCGAGGGAGTTCTGACCTATCGTCCCGCCGCCATCTCAGGCCAGAGCGGTTCCGGTAACATCTCCTTTGATGACTCGCAAGTCGTTGGTCTCACCACCTGGACCGACAACACTCACGGCTATTCCCAAAACGGTGAGGCAATCCGCCGAATCGTCAGGCAAGGCAACTTGGGCCGCATCTCCAACATCATCCCGGCCCACTGCCGACCCGCTTGCGAAAACCCCCGCCAGTGTCGCAACGTCGTCGCGGCCGCATCGCCGGATGTCATCCCCCTCGGCGTCTTTGCCTGCGAGGCTGGCCTAGCGCCTCCCTTGGTTGCCCCGCCCGCGATCCCTTCCACCGACTTCGAAGTGCGCGTCCGGCGCGGCGGCGTCGGCGACGGCGAATGGGCACCGGCCAGTGATATACTCAACGCCATCACCGCACCATGAACATGCTGGCGGCAGAGGGGCGCATCGCGCCTCATTCAGAAAAGGCAGAACAAGGCGTTCTCGGGTCAATTTTGATCGACCATGTTCGCGTGTTGGACTTCGCGATCAGCTCGGGAATCACCCCTGAGACGTTCTACTTCCGGGCCCACGCAATCATCTTTGAAGCCTGCCTCGAACTGGCTTCTAAAGGTCGTCCAATCGACCTTCTGACTATTTCCGATGCCCTCACTTCATCCGGCGAACTCGAACAAATCGGCGGGCCATTTGCCCTCCAGGCGATGGTTGATATCACGCCGACATCTGTCCACGCTGAGAGCTACATCGAGATTGTAAAAGAGGCATGGCTGCGCCGCGAGATCATCGCCCGCGCCCGCCTCGCATCAGATCGGGCCTACGACCTCGAACGCGACGCCCAGGGAGTCCTGAGCGAGATCGAACAGGACATGTTCTCGCTCTCCGCTGGCGGCGGCAAAGCCAACTATGTCAGCGCCGCCCAGCTCGCCGCCGGCCAAGCCGAGCTGCTCGAAAAATTGAAGAATCGCGAGGCCCTTCCACAAGGCCTCGACACCGGCCTGCGCGACATCGACGAGATGCTCAAGGGCATGCAAGACACCGACCTGTTGATCTTGGCCGCACGGCCCTCGCAGGGCAAAACATCACTGGCTCTCGACATCGCGCATCACGTCGCCGTCAAAGAAAACCCCGTTGCCATTTTCTCACTGGAGATGGATCGCGAAGCCATCGGCAAGCGCCTCCTTTGTTCCTCAGCCTCCGTCCCATTTCACCAGCTTACGGGCCGATCCTTCTACCCTACAGAGGTCCATAACCGCCTTGTGAATGCATCCGAGGGCATCGGTTCGTTGCCTCTCTACATCGACGACACCGCCAGCCTCGACATCATGGACATGCGCGCGCGCGCACGCCGAATGGCCCGAAAGCACGGCATCAAGTTCATCGTCGTGGACTACCTCCAACTGATGACCTGCGCGGGCGAACGCGAAAATCAAAACCTCAAGATCGCGGCGATCTGCAGTGGTCTCAAAGGCATGGCGAAAGAGTTGCGCGTGCCGGTCCTGGTCCTCAGTCAGCTCAGCCGATTAGCCGACCAGGGCGACGGCCGCCCGCGCCTGTCCCACCTGCGCGACTCTGGGTCCATCGAGCAAGATGCCGACGTTGTCATCCTTATGCGTCGGCCGTGCAAATACCCAGGCGATCCAGACTCCGGTGATCGGCGACTGGTGATCGCGGATATCGCCAAGCACCGCAACGGCGCTACCGGCCTGGTTCGTTTAGATTTCGAAGAGGCCTACACCCGGTTCTCCAATCGAGCCAAAGTCGAGGAACAATGAAACTGATCATCAACGAGCTTTCAGCCGGGGGAGCCGCCAAGCATCCCGTGCCCGCCGACGCGATAAAGTGGGAACAGGCGGAGGGAATGAAGTTCGAGCATGTCCAGTTCCAGCGGCCCATCGAACTCAGTACCGAAACGACCGCGGCTCAGACCTACGGTGCCGGAACCCTGCTGATCCGACGCCTCTACAAAAAGCGTCAAGAATTCGCGACTTGCAGTCAGCGGGCATTCGTCGCCGCCTATCCAAAAATCGAACTCGTTCCGTTCAGTTTGCTCGGGAGTGAAAACCAAAAATGAAGGTTCACAAGGTCAAGGTCCCCGCATTTGGGGTCACGGTTCTAGCCGTTTTTATCCACTATGACGTCAACATTCAGGAGTGCGAGACTGCAGTGAGGGCCGCGATCAAGAGGAAAACTGGAGCGAAGTTGTTTCTCGAATGGACCAACAGAGAGAATAACTTTGAGGGATTCTGTCAAGGATTCGGACCATTGCAGCTCTTGGTTATAAGGTACGATGAGAAGTCATCTCTCTCCGACTTGATGGACATATCAGCTCATGAGTTGAGCCACTCTATTGGAAATCTAGCCAGGCACCTTGGGTTCAAGTATTCGAAAAAAAGCTGGGAATGGTACGCCTACATGACGGGCCATATCACGGGGAAACTCACGAAGTTCGCTCAGGATTATGCCGCTAAATGAACCTACATCGTTCTCTGGCGCGCGCGAGCACTTGGAGGGCCTCACCAACCTTCCACTCGGTTTAAACAGCCGAGACATCGCTCTCAAGATCCCAGCCGAGATTCGCCAGCAAGCATTTTTTTCCGCCAATGTTACATCGGCTGCGGCCCTCGAAACGCTGCGCGAATACGTCGAAAAGGTCGCGACGGGCGAGATCAACTACACAACCGCCCGCGCCGAGATCAGGCAGGAGCTGGCCAAGAAAGGCTTCGGCTGGGCCGA
>Ga0209186_1001437_pt1 | contig 17664 bp, 9 predicted proteins | sample SidtaG_FD_187426 | JGI IMG/M metagenome (GOLD analysis project Ga0209186, IMG submission 187426) | Marine algal microbial communities from Sidmouth, United Kingdom - Sidmouth_Male2 metaG (SPAdes) (version 2) | ecosystem: Host-associated > Algae > Red algae > Unclassified | place: Sidmouth, United...
CGCGCGACTGAGGTTGTTGGCGACCTCGCCGCCCCCTTTGTTGTCGCCGCCGCCATGCTCAACGCCGCCACCACCACCCCTCCCTCAGGGCGGCGGCGTCGGCGGCGGCGGCTCGTCGCCGGCCCCCCCCGCGCGCTTTAGTCGGCCTCGCCGATCAAGACAAGATGGGTGCCTGGAACGAGCAGGACAGCATGAATAAACATACATTGCTAATGACGTTTCTTGGCCTAGGCTGTCCACCCCCCTTCAGAGCTGTCGTCCTCAATATCACTGCCGCCGTTGTCTTCCGAGCCGGTGGGCATGTGCGTCTCCTCAAGGCTTCGCTGCACCATGTGTTGCTGAGAAGTCGACCACAGGCGCGAAAGTAAAGTGCGCCTCACAGAGTTCCACCAATTGCTTCTGAGGACCAGGTAATGTATTTCGTTTGGCAGCGAGTAATATGGCTCCGTTACTCACAAGAATGTTCCATACTTACTCACTATACTTGTTACTTACTTCCTTGGAGCGGTGACCCCGCCATTTCCCTCACCCATGCTTCCAGCCCGCCATCGTCTTCGTCCGGTCCGCGCAGCTTACAGCCGTTCTCTCAAAAATCCCGCACTCCAACTGTTGCAAAAGAGTTCCAAATCGGCCTCTACGACCCCGCAGAGACCGATTTGGAACACTTTTGGAACTGTTGCAGTGCGGGATTTTTAGGAGAACGGCTGTACTTCTCGATGCTGTCAACTCATTTTCAAGGGTTTTCTTGAGCGGCGTCAATCGCTTCAATCTTGGACCATCGTGTCCATGTAGCGTTAATCTGCTCACCGTCGTGCGCTTGTTTCAGAATTCGATCGTGCCAGCGCGGATTTCACACGATTTCACGCGCAGAGCTCTACCGACCTCTAAATCGCCCTAGGGAAGGCCTCCTGGAGCGACCGCCACGTGTGCATCCCACTCTCTTTCAAATGGATCTGAGAAATTGTGTCGCCCAGCGTCAGTGTCACCATGGTCGTGCCAGGCGCCGCGGGTGGTGGGGTTGTCTGGTCTGAATCTGGCACGAGCAGCTGCGTGCCAGCCGCAGACGATGGACAAACGGTTTGACCAGTGGGTCTACGTGGCTTCCATCGCAACTACCAGAGAGGCGCCACGGAAGAATCCCGAGCAGCCGGGCCGAAGTGTACGGCCGTTGCAGTCGCAGCAGCAACGGATGCGAGGCTGATGGCATGCAACGTCTCACAAAATGGATCAGTCGGAGTCCTGTGGATTGCTGCGTCGCAGACCGCGGCAGAGAGAACACGCGGAGCGCGGGGCACGACATGGGCCATGCGTGGAGCACGGGTGGGCAGCTTGCACCAGGCGCCGGATGGTTGAACAAGTGCTTCGGAGGAGGCCACGGAAGAGAGAGAGGGGAGGGCAGGGGCGATAGGTGAACGGTGGCGACGGTGGTCGTGACGACGGTGGTCGACGGTGGGTGCACCGCAAAACCACTGACGGTGGATGGAGACGGTGACCTACCGTCCACGGTCACAAATTCATGATCTGGTCGTAGAATTTGTACCTTCAAATCCAGAACGGTCGATCTCATTTTCTCATTGATCATCGGGTTCTCGGAATGGCACACAAGTGCGTAGTTTACTGTGAGACCTGCTTTGTTTGTGGTGCGAAAATAGTTCTGACTGTTCAAAAGTTCATGGTAATCTCTCAAAAGCGCTAGCAGTTTACGATCTGATGGTTAAACCAAAAATGTCAGCCTCGCCAACTTGCTGCCACTCGCATGCTCCTCCAACGAAAAAACAAGCTCGCTCGACCGCTCGTTGACGCCGCAGTGGCACTCCCACTCCGCTGGCGAAATCAGCCACACCTGACGTCTTGCGCTGTAGCAGTCTGGCACTTGGATGCAGTCGTCGCCGGCGCCGCCGTCGGCCGGGCCCCTTCTACCTGCCTCGGCGGCGGCAGGCGGTGTCGTGCCATTGGCGCCCGCACTGAGCTCGTCTCGTGCAGCCGCCGGTCCGCCCGCACCTCCTTCGTCGGCCGTCCTCGCTGCTGCTGTCGACGTGGCATCGAGGTGTATTGAAGTGACGGCATTTCGTTGCCACGCTCGGCCCTGCTAATCTTCTACCTCCTATCTCTCTTGTCCGCTTGGCATCATCCCTTGTTGTTCCCATTTTCCTCCTCGCTCCTCACTGTGTATCAGTATCCCTTGGTTCCGGCCTTCCCTATCCATTGCCATTGAGTTGCGCTTTGCGTACTGCTCGCTTGTCTTAGTGCGCTATTTGCGTCCCGGTGTTCGGCCCGCGGGTCTCCCCTCTACATCCCCTTTCTTTGTCCCTCGCCCCGGTCGTGATGCAGCCACTCCAGGCGCTTCTTCTTGCAGTCCTTCTGTGGTTGGCCGTTCGGCTCGTACGTCGGGCGTTTGCCCCCGCCGGGAGCACCGCCAAGGCCGGCGTGGAGAAGTCGGCGCTGTCTGCGGCCGCCGCCGCGGTCGCCGCCGGCGCCTCCCCCCGGGAAGCCCAGCTGGTCGCCGATACGTGGGAGTTTGCTCCCGAAGCCGACCTGCCGGCCGGCACCGCCGCCGCGCGCGTCCTGATCCTATACGCAACCGAGTATGGGTTCTCCAAAGACGTGGCGCGGCGGGTGGCGGCGGCTTTGGCAATGGGTACCATCGTCGATGATGGGGGGGCCGCCACTGCAGCTGCCGCCGCCGCCTTCGACGATGACGCTTTTGGGGATGAGGGGGCGATGGGTAGCAGTGTGGCGGGCCTGCGCGAAGCCGTCGCGTCGGCTGCTGGGCCCGACTGTGTGTCTCTCCTGCCGCGGGTGGTGAACATGGCCGACTGGCGGGCGGTGTCGCTCGCCCGCGAGGCGGTTGTGCTGGTCGTCATGTCGACCACTGGTGACGGCGTCGTGCCATCGGAAGCTACGGAGTTGAAGGAGGCCCTCGAGGCCGACGGCATTGCGGCGCTGCGGCTCGACGTTAAAAGAGCCTCCGCTGGGGGCTCCGCCGCGTTGCCCCGATACTCTGTGCTTGCGCTTGGGGACCGTGGGTACCCCCACTTTTGCCGTGGCGGGATCATCATGGAGCAGCTCCTCGACGAGGCGATCGCGACAGCAGCCAAGAGCCAAGCCGCCAGTACCGCACCCGGCGTGCCCTCGATGAATGGCAATGGTGTGCTGGCAGTTGGACCGCCGCTAGCGGTGCTCACCGCTCGTCAAGACGTGGACCAAGAGGATTGGGTGGCCATCTCCGAATGGTTGACCAACGTCGTCGCCTCCTTGTCGGACATGCACCGCGCCGGCCAGCTGCCAACGATCATTGTCGGTGGCGGCGGCGACGTTGGCGGCGAGTCGACTATGGAGGTGGACGTGGACGCGAGTGGCGATGACGCCGACTACCTCGTCGACGCCGTTCGTGCCTACGCCGCGGAGGAGGAGCGCAAGGGCGCCGCCGGTGACGGCGACGTGCCAAATCACTACAGCCGCAACGCGCCGCTGATGGCGGCTGTTTCAGAAAAGACGCTGCTGACCGTGTCGACCGCGGAGGTGCCCGACGGGGATCGCAAGGAAGTCGTGCGGGTGGTGTTTGACGCGTCTGGTTCGTCGTTGGCCTACACCGCAGGCGACGCGCTCGGCGTCGTGCCACACAATGACCCTGCGACGGTCGCGGGGGTGCTCGTCGCGCTCGCTGCCGACGGAGGGGAGGAGGTCGGGCCAGTTGGGTCCGGAGCGTCAGGGCCCGGTTTCCCCGCTGCGTCCGGCTCTGGAGGCATGACGACCCTTCGCGAGGCTCTCACGACGGCCGTCGACCTCAAGGTCGTCCGCCCCGAGCTCCTCGCCGCCATTGCTCGTGTCGCGCACGCGCCCGCCGAGCAGTCGCGTGCGGCGGCACTCGCTGCCTCCCCGCCAAACTTGACCGCCTACACGTCAGACCGGGAGGTGCCTGATGTGCTCGCCGACTTTCCGTCGGCGGCGTTGTCCCACCGGGAACTCCTCAAAGTCCTCCGCCCGCTCCACGCCCGCTACTACTCGGTATCCTCCTCGCCCGTCACGTCGCCAACGGCCGTGGCCATCACCGTCGACGTGCTGCGGTATTCCCTCCGGGGGGTGCCCCGCAAAGGCGTCGCTTCTGCGCAGCTCGCAGAGCGCGTTTCAGCGGGCGACCGCGTCGGCGTCTTTATTGCCGCTAACGCCCACTTTCGGCTGCCACCAACTTCATCCACGCCGATCGTCATGGTTGGGCCGGGGACGGGCGTCGCGCCGTTTATTGGCTTTTTGGACGAGCGCCGCGCCGCGGCGGCGGGCGGCGGCGGCGGCCGCAATTTGCTCTTTACGGGCTGCCGCCACGAGCGGCAGGACTATCTGTACAGGGCGGAGCTGTCGGCGGCTGCCGCCGCTGGGGAGGTGGAGGTGTACCCAGCCTTCTCCCGCGACGGCCCGTCCAAGGTGTACGTGCAGCACCGGATGGCTGAGGTGGCCGACGACCTGTGGGCGCTAGTCGACACAGCGGGCGCGCATGTGTACGTGTGTGGCGATGCGACGCGGATGGCGGGGGATGTCCACGCTGCGTGGCTGGCCATCATCCGGCGGGGGCGGACGTGCGACGCGGCCGAGGCGGAAGCGTACATGGGTGATCTGGAACGGGCGGGGCGGTACCAGCGGGACGTGTGGGCTTCTTGAGCGCTCGCGGTCGGGGTGAGGCAGAGGTGGCTTGGCTGCGCGAAAAGGGGGTGGGACGGTAGATCACGGCGTGCGTGCTAAGCTGACTGTATCTCAATTTTGGGGGGCGGGCGCCGCAGGTCTGAGCGTGTGGACCCTGCAGCCGACATGGGGACGGGGGACGTGTCGGGTTGCTCGGTGGACGGGCATGACGGGTGCTGAGGGTGGGCGGTTACGGGAAATGCGTTGCCGGCTGCCGCTGTGCCGGCTGTCGACGACGCGTCGGTGAGCGGTACTGGGTCCGACGGTTCGTGCCCGCCGTACGGATCGGGAGCCTGGTACAGGCAATGGTCCGCTTGCTCCGGGCTGACGGTCGACTGGAGTCTGAGCTGCGGAAGAGGGCGTCGGCCGACGAAGGCGGCAGCCCGCCGCAGCTGAGCGGTGCATGGCCAACTACAAAGGTGTATGCCAACAAGAGTAAAAGGGCGACACAGAATTGGATAGAAATACGGCGAGAGAATGAGTACCCAGGGAAGACGGATCAATTCAAGAGGGAACGCACAGAAAATGTTCCCCTTCCGCCGCGCCCACCGCCTGCTCCACCGCCGTCTGGAGGCGGCGGCCGGGGCAGAACCCCGCCACCGGCGCCGGCAAATCCGTCTGCAGCGGCGGCGGCGCTGCCACCGCCGGTCGGCGGCAGTGATCCGCCTTCACCGCCGATAGGCGGCCGCAGCCGGCCGAGGGGTGCTAGTCCGGGCGGCGGCGGCGCCTGCGGTCCCCCTCCCCAGGTGGGCGCCGGCCGCGGCACGCCGCCACCGCCACCACCGGCCGCGGCGTAGGCGTCGCCCATCGCACTCACCGCCGGCAACTCGACGGGGAGTTGCGGCTGCCAGAAGGGGGCGCCGGTACCGCCAAGGGGAGACGACCCGGCCGGTCCGGGGGCGGCCAAGCCGGGCAAAGACCCATTCGATCCCGTCGTGGGGAGGGTGTAGGCACCCCCCGCCACGCCAGGCGGCGCGTAGCGCGAGGCGTCGACGTAGCGGGCGGGCTCCCCCCGAGCAGGACCACCACCGTAGCGCCCGCCATCGACCGTCGCCCGGGGCGGCGGGCCATACCCATACAACCCACCGCCGTCAGATGGTGGCGCGCCGCCCAGCGGCTGGTTGAGCGGCGGTAAAAAGTGGCGCGAAAGGCCGCCGTTGCTTCCCACCGGCTGGCCTAAAAGAGACGGCGAAGCACCGCCGCCCGGCCGGTCGAGCGACGGGAGGGAGGAGAGGGACCCGCTCGCACCACGGGCGGGGAGGCTCGGCAGCGACTCGCCCGGACCGAGGCCGAGGTTACCGGAACCTGACGACGTCGAGGCGCCGCCACCGAGGAGCGGTGGAAGGCCCGTGCGGCCCGAGGAGAGGCCAACTGGGGGGGGCAAGCCGGACGCGCCGCCACCAGCAGCAGACTGGCGATGGCTAGCACTGTACATCGCAGCCATGGGCTCGGCAATGGCATCCGGTGGCGCTCCTCGTGGAGACGTCAGGCCCACCATTGGCGTCGGAGGAGCAGCCGCGGCCGCGGTGACAGCGCCACCCAACCGCACAGACGAGCTGTAAGGCGCGGGCACCCCGGCGTGGGAAAGAGGCAACCCCCCACTGCCCAATGGAGGAAGTGACGCGGGAACAGCGTTGATGCCTGTCGGTGGGCCACCACGAGCCGCTCCTGATGGAGGTAAACCCGTCACGACCGGCGCCGGTGGTGGTGGTAGTGGTAAGTTGGGCGCAGGCTCCTCCCCCCCCTCTCCGTCGTAGTCATCGTCGTCGCCGTCGCCGACAGCGTCGCCACCACCGACATCCCCACCGCCAGTCGCAGGCAAGGCCATGCTCCTGAGAGCGGCAGCGGCGGCTGTCGCGGTCGCCGCGGCCGCAATGGCCGCAACGTCCGCGGCGGGCGGCGCTACATGTGCCGCTACTGCCGCCTGCGGCGGGGGCTTGGCGGCCGACGCGCTGGCGGCGGCAGCACTAGCGCCGCCACGACCACGGCCGCGGCCACGTCCCCGCCCCGACCCGCTGCGTACCAGCGGCTCGGCGCGGGGCCGCTTGGCCGCCGCTGCCGTTGGCGACGCTGTGCCTTCGGCGGCGGCCGTGGCGGCCGCGGCAGCGGCGGCCGTGGCGGTAATGCCGCCACTGCCAGACAAGCCGCCGACACCACCCACGACCGCCGGCGGGCGGCCGCGGCGGCGCTTGGCCGGCGGTTTGGCGGCCGCCTCCGAGGCAACCGCTGCGAGGGCGCTCGACGAGCTGCTCGCCGCCACTGCGGCGGCGGTACCAGCAGAAGCGGCGGCCGACCGGCGGGGTGCGCGGGCCTCCCCAGCACCACCGACTGGCGGTTTGGACTCCAAGTCTGGGACGCGCTCAAAGATGGACTTGAGAAAGTCAAACGTGTCGTCGGCGTGGACGGTCGACTTGAGGTGCGCGGGGGTGAGCGTCTTGGCGCGGCGGCCCGACGCGACGCCCGCGGCCTGCGTGATAAGGTCCTGGAGCAGCATCTCCAGGGCTTTGCCCACCTGCGCAAGAGAAGGGGGGGCGAGAGAGAGCGCAAGCAGGCGAAGCGCGCCACACACACGAGCGGACCAAACATAGTACGAGCCAGTACGAATCGCAGGCAGAGGGCAGCAGGGTCAGAAAAGATCCCCTCAAGGCTGCGGATCATCGCACACCTCCATTGTGAGAGGCCTCGCAACAGACACCACCAACCGGAGCAACCAGCAGAGCAAGGGAGCTCTTCTTCCACTCCCTTCGCTCCGACAATTCACAACGCACCAATACGGGTGTGGCGGTGGCAACCTTGCCAACGTCCTCATCCGCCTGCATCATCTTCTTGATGCGCGACGGGGGGAACGCGGCGGTAGAAGACTTGCGGCGGCCCATGGCGGGCGACCCGTTGAATGACACGCCAGACCGCGACGTGCGGGCATTTACGTGGGTGGCGGCAGGGGGCGGGACGAAGAGGAAACGGGCCAAAGGGCTGCAGCGGATAGAGGGGGATGCAAATGTTTGCGGAAGGGGGGGAATGAGAACGATGGCGCACGACAGGTGGTTCGTGACGGAGGGAGGATAAGCTCGCTGAGGGTGGAAAGCAGCCAAGTGGAGAGAAAAGCAGGCACGTCGCCGGATGGAAGGTAGGGACAGCGCCCAACCGCCGAAAGAGAACAGCCAGGTGGCCAGCAACCAACGGGAAAAGGAAACGGTGGGCGAGGGAGGGGGTAAAAGACTAGCAAGGGTTCGGAGCTCACGGCTCCTGTCAGAGCCGCGAGCGCGATCGACGACAGCCGCAACCACCGCAGCAGGACCGTCAGCGCTAGCGGCGCGGGCCTGTGCTGCAGCGGACGGGTGGATGAACGGGCGGCGGGATGGAGCGACGGGGTGAGCCTCGGGGGTGGAGCAGCCCGGGCGGGAGCGCGGCCACGGTGACGCAACGCGTGTCGCCAAAAAGAAGGGAGCGCGTGTGCGTCCCGCCGACGAATGGGCCCCCAGCGCCGCGCTGTCGGTCATTCGGGCTTTTGAAGGGGACCGCAGCGGCATTCCGTCGGCAGATTTTGGGCGCCAACCTGACAGAACTGCTCTAGTGGTCCCCCTTATACCATCAAGTTGATACTCCACGTGGAAAAAGGAGGTGAGCCTGTTCATCAAGTACGCCAGCGCGGACTGAGCCGAGTACACCGCCATCGCCGTGCTCCGGCGCTGCTACGAACTTGTCCGGCTGAGACGGTGACACGGAGATTGATGTAGTTCATGAAGGCGACACAGAGAAGAGCCGGGCAGCGTGCTTGGCTAGGTGAGCGGGACTGCAGCCAGTAACGCAGCAAACCAAGCGAACACTGGACGGCAGCGATAAGGGACGCGCTCACCGACACGCGTGGAACGCAGAGAATGTTGCCCAGTGCTCGTGAGGCACAAAAAAGTGAAAAGAGAGATGGAAAGGGGCGGTACTGTAGAGAGAGAAAAGAAAGCAGACCACACGACGCTGTTCACTTGGCCCCACCTGGGGGGCTCGGCGCTCCTGGAGATGACCCACCCCCGCCACCAGCACCCGCTGACGGCGGGTCGTCTGAGTTGGACAAGAAGTCCGACGGGTCAGGGGCATCGACCTTGAGCTGCTTGCTCGCCTCCTCATTAAGCATTGACTTCAGGATATTGTCCTTGACCATCATTTGCCTCACCTGCACCGTGCATGACGATCGAGGCGGAAGCAATGGAAAGAGTGTGAAGTGAGAAAGAGAAGACCAGGGCGACAACGAAACTCGCCGCCGCAAAGCAGCAACGGAGATGTATAGGAGACCAATGGAGACAGTACCGAGCGTCAGTCGAGGTGCTCGATTGAAAGACTAGCACAGCGGCGTCGGTCTGCCACACAGAACCAACAGCCTCCAATCCCGCAGTGCCACAAACAAGCACGACAACAACAGAACTAGTAAACGCTTCTTGTCAAGTGGGCAGCACCGTCGTTGCCACTATTTCCACACCCTATCACCCAGAAGGAAACTGTGCAGACGACGTACCACTTCAACGGTGAGCTCTTTGCATTGCTGCTCCGACATTGTCCGCACCTGCTCCACGTACTGCTTCAGTAGCAGCTGCTGGCTCAGGGTCAAGGATGTCGGTAGCTCATTGCCCACCCCCTCGGGCCGGTCCTCGGATCCAGGAACATACGACGCCGCCGCGGGGGTGCCTTCCGCGCCGCCACCAGCCCCCTCGTCGCCCCCACTGCCACCCTGCCCGCCCTCGGCCCCCCCCTCTCCCCTGGCATCGCCCGGCGTTGGGCCGCCCACGGCCGCCATCCGGGGGGACGCCGCCGACCACCTCCATGATGGCCCCGCCGGCGCGCCCGGCGGCCGCAGGACACCACGCCGGCGTTTGAGCGCCACCGCCCGCCGCGGCCGTGAGTCCATCACCGATGGCGCGGAGGGCGCGCCCAGCCTGCGGTGAGGACAGAGACAGGGAGGGACGCCCGCAACGTAAGCCACGGTGCTCCGCGACGCGCAAGCAGTGGGGAGCGCACTGGCCATGGCGGAGAGAGCAAGGGCGGAGGAAAGGGAGCCAGAAGAGGGCCTCAAGTCCAAGCAAACGCAAGGAAAAGGCGTACAGGGTCAAGGTGGAAGCACGCGAAGCGCAAATCCCAAACCTTGTGGAAAGGCAGGGACCGCCGGTGGCACGGGACAGCGCGAGTATCCAGGCCCCGCCAAGGAGCCCAAGGTGTACAAGAACAGGCGTTCAGGGACTGGTCGGCATTGGCGGTGGTCGCTGCTTCCACAACGCAGCCCCGCCGTCGTAGACACCCGGCCGTGCACCAACGGGTTCGGCGCCCGGGCCGTACGCCGCGGGTCCGACGATGAAACCACCACCCGAGCGCCGGCCGCCGTGTGCGTCACCGGCCGCCGTCGCCCTCGCCGGCCACGGACACCGCCACTACCGGGCCAGATGTCGGCGGAAGCAGCTGAGCCGCTCGCCCACCGGCGGGGCCACCCGCCACCCGCAACCAGGGACCGCGAGGCAGCAGAACGATGGCCGATCGATGACCGCTGCCAGCAACCCCGCCCACATTAGCGTCGGGAGGGACACTCCCATGGAGCTGTGGCGGGCTCAACACGAGAGCCGGCCGAGGGCACAGAGAGATGCACTGCTCAAGAAAGTTTGAACAATTTAATCCTGGCTTTGGGGAACTACTTGCTCACTGGTTTACACCGCGCTTCATGTATTCTGTATCAAGTACAAGCTCGTCACTCATCCAAATGCCCACACGTCATCGCGTGATCCCCGTGATGGCCAGTAATGCGGCGGGCGAAGAGACTTGGCGTCCGTGACGGCCCACCTGCAGTGTCAGTCAAGCGACCGACCAACTCGAACGTCAACAAGTGTGGCGGCAAGCTCTCATGGAGGGGCGAGAGAGCCCAACCAACCGCTGCAAGCTTTGCAGGGTATCGCGTATTCGACGGACGGAGCTGCGGCACGACGGCGGTCCACGCTCGGGGGGCACGTGTCGCGCTCGCCACCAGCCGACGCTCCTTGCTCCCTCGTCGGCTCGCTTGGCCGCAGCCTGGCAGGCGCGCCAGGTGTCCCTGCGCCATATGCCCTGCCCGCCCGAGACAGACGTGTCAGGAGGACGGCCGCAGGTGGCGGCGAACGCCGACGCCAAGCGCTTGACGAGAAGGCGCGCTGTTGTGGTGCGGCGGACCTGTGTTCCTTGCGGGGACGCGTCAAATATTCTGCCTTTACGGTGAAGAGCAGCCGTCTCTCGCCACCCCCCTTTTGGTGCGTCTGTCACGGCAGACACCTGGAAGGGGGGCGGGGACCCGTGAACCTGTACTGCCGAGGCTGCGCCACCTGCGGTGCGGTGCTTTTGGCGCTTTGGTGCGCCTGAGCGTGAGGGAGGCACGCCGTGGACGCTCGGCTGCTACCTACAGAGGCCGGGGGGGTGTGAGTGGGTCCACGTGGCCGTCGCCGTGCCCGGCAACGTGCCCCGTGGTGACCCGTGCGCATGTCCGCCACGACGCGGGCACGCCGGCCCCACCAGGGGTAGCGCCGACCCTGGGGGAAGGGGGGGAGCGGTCGGCGCCGGCTGCAGCCGTCGCCATTGGTAGGGGGGGGGGGGGGGACGTTTACGACGACGGCGCTCGCCGGCGTGCGGCGGGCGCCGCCATGGCCACCCGTGTCGGCTCCTACGTGCTGGCGGATACGGTCGGCTACGGCGCCGTTGGCAAGTGCGTTGCTGTGATTCTTTGCTATTGGTACCCGGCGTGGAGAGAGTACGAATTGGCATGCGAGCATGCACGCGGGCGTGCGGGCGGTGACGTTGTGGCCTGGGTGCGTGGGATGCTCCTCGTCATGGTGACTGGCGGTACTCCCGCGAAGGCGTCGTCATTGGTCTCGGCGTTGGGCGGCATGCGACGCGCGTGAGCAGTCGGGTGGCGGAATGTGCCGTGCAGACGGCAGCGAGGCTGGCATGCCCCCGTGGAGGCTTGGCCGCGAAGACGGGGGCGACGGGCTCTTTGGCGCGACTAGGTCGTGTGAGCCTTCTCCCGGTGCTGCGCAGTGCCTCTGGGATTGCGCGGAGTCTCGTACGGCTTCTCCCGCTCAGTGTTTCTACAGCTGTTGGCTGATTCTCCGACGGTCTGCTGGCGGTGCCGCGTGCGCTTGCAACCTTGTGCCGCACCGGCCTACGTTCGACTCCTATCGCTCTGCGTGTGGCGCTTTTGGCGTCGCTCTGCGGGCCTCGCTGTCGTTGCTGGGTTCTTTATTACCACGGTCATACTGAGCTCGTGTGCTCACAATGACTCTTTTTGGCACTTCTTTTGCTTGTGCTCTGTGTCACTAGTGTTGGTTATGCTGTTGTTCGTGCGCTCGTGAAACAGGGTCAAACGTGGTGTGCACGTGGTCTCCGGCGAGCAGGTGGCAGTCAAGGTGTGCAACAAGAAGGATCTTCGGCGGCGGGGAGAGCTGACTCTGTCCGTCCGCCGTGAAATTGCCACCATCAAGGCGTTGCGGCATCGTAATTTAGTCGGCCTCCGCCAGGTGCACTCCTCCAAGAACAAGCTGTACATTGTCACGGAGTTAGTCGAAGGCGGCTGTGCCTTTGACCGCCTCCTAGCACTCCCACCTCCCACCGTGTCGGACTTGGGTGGTGCCCCCGCCGTAGGTGTCACCTCGGGCGGGGTGCCCGAGGCGGACGCGCGTGCCCTGTTCATCCAGCTCGCAGCTGCTGTTGCCTACTGCCACCGACGTGGCGTGGCGCATCGGTGCCTCAAGCCGGAGAACCTGTTGTTGGGTCCTGGTGGGCGGCTCCTTATTTCCGACTTGGCCGTCGCCGCCCTCCATGGCGCTGCGGACGCCACCGAGCTCTTCATCACCACCGCGGCGACCCCGAACTATGTTGCGCCGGAACTTATCGTTACTGCTGCGGCAGCCGCGGCGGCAGCAGCGAGCGGGGTCAAGAGCTCTGCCGCAGCAGGTGGTGGCCAACCCGCAGCTGTCAACGAGCACGGTGTCGTGTCGCCGCTCGATTACTCGCCTGAGGCAGTGGACGCGTGGTCGTCTGGTATCATCCTGTACACGTTGCTCGCCGGATTTCTTCCCTGGGACGCCCCGTCGGTCAATGGTGTGTTGACCAAAATTACGGCTGCACCACTGCAGTTCCCTCCCCATGTCCCGAGCCCGGCTCGTCACCTGCTGCGGCAATTGCTTGACAAGAACCCGGCGTCGCGGGCGGACTTGCGACACGTACTACACCACCCGTGGTGCCTGGCAGGTCCACCAAGGGAGATGGGCCCATCCTTGTCGGCACCGCTGGAAGCACACCGGGTTATCTCGGACGGTGCTCCGTCGGCCGCCGCCCCCGCTGCCGAGGTGGAGGTACCGCCGGCGGTCACGTCCGTGAGCGCTGCCACGGCCAAGCTTGACGCCCAGATCGCGGCGTCTCGACCGCCTGCTGCGGCGCCGGTCTCCACTACGCTCGATTCATCGCCCCTGACAACTGAGTCGTCACGGACACCGTTGGGTGTGGCCAAGGCAGTCGCTCCGCGCAAGCGGCCGGCTCTCAAGATCACACCCTCTTCAAGCAGCAAGGCCATGTCGACACGCACCTCGCCGACGAAGAAGGCCTCTCTCGCAGACCCGGGCTCTCCCATTGATATGCCAGGCGACGTGGCTGCGACTGCCGCTAGGATGTCGCCTAAGGCTGACGCCGCGGATGCTCCCAGTCCAAGCACGCCTCCTGCTGAGTCGCTGCCCGCCAAAGTGCAAAGTGCGGGAGCAAGCCAAGAGTCACCCCCGCCCCCGCCACAGCCAGAGATGCCTTCCGAGAGGAGCAGCCCACGTGAATCCATGCCGCCAACCTTGGTCCCTGCTGTGGACAAGACTCCACCGCTGTCGGCGGACGCAACAGCCCAGGTGGATGGTGTGGACAAGATGGACATTGCTGTGGAGCAGCCGACTCAGGCCAATCCGTTGCCCTCTGCGCCGGTGCCGGAGGTGGTTTTGGAACCGAGTCAACCGGCCCCGCATGCGCCCGCGGTTTCGAGCACTCCTGACGTCTGGCGGAAGCGCGAGCCGGATGAGGGGATGTTCAGACAACGACCATCCTGGGGTACTTCCCGCCCTCGGCGTCCAGTGATGTTGACCAAGGATGTTGACCCCGGGGATGATGAAGACGACCTGGTCGTGACGGTGGTGTCGAATACCACGGCGGATGGCGGTGTCCTGGAACCGGTGGCAGACCCGACCGCGCGCTCGCGACCAGCAATAGCGCCTGTGGAGACCACACCATCCGCGCCTGCTGTTGTCGACGCCGCGAAACTCAGCGTACAAGAGGCTGTGCCTGCTGTGCATCACCTCCACCACCTGTTTACCCGCAGGATTGAGCTGCAGCGGGGCGGTCCAAAGACCGTCAATGAGGAGGACGATGACGACGAGCCGTTCGTGGACGCGCTGTCGACGCCGGACAAGGCCGCGGTCGAGAACCTTACATCTCCTGCTAGTGCATCATCCCCCGATGCGTCTGCTGGGTCCGATGACCGGGGGCGTCGTGCGCCTTCATTTTCTGTCGCCGGGGACAACACGCTTGCGCGTTCTGTGCAAGCGGCGCCATTAGTTGCGCCTGGGCAACGGCCGGGTTCCCCCACTCGGGTGGTCACCCGGAATGACTTCCACATGCTTCTACAAGCCGCGGCGACGGGCGAACTGCACGACCGCCGGGGTGCGTTGACCATCGAGGCTGGAGTGGTTTCTCCAACCGGTCATCCAGGTCGGGTTGACCCTGCTGGCGGGCAAAGGTCAGAGGCAGCACCGGCAGTGGGTCCGTCTGCTGGCGTTTCGGGTCCCGTTGTTACAACTCGGGCTCTGTCGGTTGTCCGTGCCATCCTGGAGGTCAATCCAAGTTTGTCTGCCACCTCCGACACGGCTGTGGTGCACGTGTTGGACGCATTGCAGCGGGCGTTTGGTCGGCCGGGGAGCAGCGACGATGCGGACGCTCGTTTGGCGGCGGTCAAGAAGCTCGGCGACTCGGTTACGGACGTGGAGCTAGCGACCTTCCAACGGCTGTTGTCGCAATGTCAACAGCAGCTGCAGTCTTGGATGGACAGCGGCGGGTCTGGGTCTGTACCCGCGCGGGAGAAGCTCGGTGCCCTCGAGGCCAAACGCCCTGTTTCCGACGAGCGTACGCGGCCATCCCCCGCGGCCGCCAAGGCACCGTCCATTGCCAGCACCTTGCCGTCGCCAAGGATGCGTGGCAAGTATGGCGGCGGTCTGTTCTCCATTGACCGGGGTCCCCGGCTTTCCCATGCTGAACCCGGGGGCGTCAGCGCTGGTGACGATGGCTCGGATCTGTCGGAAGACGACGAGGTAGTGGCCGTTGACTTTGACGACGACGCTCTCTTGGCGGAGGAGCTCGACCCCGGTAGTGGCTACTTGCCATCTTCCTCGACTGCTCTGCCGCGCGGTTCCAAGCCGTCGTCTGCGGAGGCACCCCCCATGTTCTTGGACATTGAGCCAAACAACAACGACCGCAGCGACAAGCCAGCGCCGGACCTGCCGCTGGATGACGTTTACTCTCACATCGAGTCTCCCGCTCCGACATCCATTGTGGATCTAGAACTTCCATCTCGTCTGCCGGCCGGGCCTCGACATTTCAAGGTCGGCAGGTCCGGTGTCCCGCCCGGCTTGCCTTTATCTACCTCAACCGCGGCCGGTGGCCAGCGGCCCACTGCGTTGGCGGCAGGTGGTAGAGGCGCGAACGGAGGCGCTTCGGCGGACGGTGCCCCGGCCACAGCGGAGCCGACGGCTGACCGTATTGACAGCAACGACGCTGCGGTGCCCTGTGATGGGACACTGTTGACGTGCGGCAGCGCGGAGGAAGCGTTGCTGGTCAGCAAGGACTCGGATGTCGCCCAAAGCCGGGCCGCGAATGCGGCCAGCAACGCGCCCACCCGCAACTACCTAGACTCGTGGAGCCGTGGCAAATCAGTGCAGGCGGCTGTCACGGCCACAGCGAGTAGTCACACCGCGGATGGGACCCCCACCCGAGCTCCACCCGCACCTGGTCCACGGGCAACGACGCTCGGGTCTGGCGACGACGGGGCAGCGGGCGTACCGCTTGCTGGCTATCACTTCCTTTCGTCCCTGCCGCCCATGCGGTGCCTCAACGAGGTCGGCCGTCTGCTCGCATCCATGGGTTGCGACGTCGTCCGCAAGCGCGGCGAGTTCAAGCTCCGCTGCTCGGCCGCTCTCGGCGGCGGTCTTTTGGCCGCGTCGGTGGAGATGGTGTCCCTGCCCGCCGTTGCGGGTGGCAGTGGCGACGGCGGCGGGATGGCAGACAACAGCACCCTAACATCGGCATCGTCGGTGGATGGGGAACCGCGGAGCGCGGTGGTCTTCCGTCGCAGCCACAAGACCGAAGTCGGCGCCCCGGCGTTTGTGGCCTTCTTTGAAGACGTCTTCCACGGGCTGGCGCACGCCATTGCGGGCTCGGCACGGCCTTTGGCCGACGTGGCGGCATCTGTGGCGGGGGGCGGTGACGCGGCGCCGGCGGCCGCCTGAGGGTGTAGCAGCCCGGCGAGGGGGGCGGGCAGGGGCGACGTGGGGCGCAAGATGCGGATGCGTTGCCGAGCAACGGCCGTGGGCGCCCTTGGCTTGACTTTCCTGACCAGCTCATGGCCGCCGCACCCGGCATTGGAAGTGGATGCGTTGCGGTTGGGGAAGGCGAATGGGGACGCGGGTGTTGCTTGGTGCGTGGCCAGGCGACAGCGGGCGACGGCCGCCCCCGCGAACTCTTTTTTTTTTCGACGCATGCGGGGACAGCGACCAACATCCGTCCGCGCGCGCCATCCCCACCACACTCGTCTGTACAGGGTGGTCGGCTACCCCGGCGGTGCCCTGCCCGCCGTGCGTCGCTCGGCCGTCTGCGTGCGTCTAGCCCCCTGCCGCCGCCGCCGGTCCCCCCCCATTGCCCTCCGCCGGGGGCCACCACGCCGGCCGCAACGCCACCGCCAGCCGCCCGTCCCCCCCGCCCAACCGCAGCAGCCGCGGGCGGCCGGCCGCATCAAACGCCGCGTCGGTCCGCACCACCGCCAGCGCCACATTCCCCACCGCCGACGTGACCGCCCCCGCCGGCCGCTGCCGCCGCCGTGCCCGCCGCCCGCCCGACGGCGCCCCGTCACCGCCGCCGCTGCCGCCGCCGTCGCCGCCGCCGTTGCCGCCGCCGCCGACGCCGCCCGCCGCGTCCGTGTCCACCACCACCTCCACGGGCGCGCCCGCCGCCGCCGCCTCCACGTGCACGTCGACGAGCGCGCCCGCCGGCGGCGCCGACGGGGAGCGCAGCAAGCCGAGGGCCCCCCCGGGGACGGCGACCGCCCCCGCCGCTGCCGCGGCGGCGGCGGCGGCCACCGCCGCCGGCAGCGCGGCAGACGCCAGCGCGCCACCCCCGCCGCCGCCGTCGGTGAGGGCGGGCGGGAGCAGCAGCAGCGGCACCAGCCGCCGCCGCGTCACGCCCGTGTGGTGGGCGCGCGCGGTGAGCTCCTGGCCGAGGTAGCAGCCTTTGGCAAAGGAGATGGCGGCGAGGCGGTCGAGGTTCATTTCCAGCGGCAGCCGCCCGGCAACGGCCGCGTCGCCGTCGCCACCGCCGCCGCCGCCGCCGCCGCCGCCGCCGCCGCCGCCGCCGTCGCCGCCGCCGCTGCCGCCGGTGGGGGCGCCACCCGGTGGCGCCGGCGCCGGCGCCGGCGCGTCGCGCGGCGGCGGAAAGTCGGCGGCGCCCTCGGGCACGCCGTGGAGCATGCGCAGGAGCGTCCACGCCGTTTCGGCAGTCACCGCGCCGGGCGGCGGCGACGACGACGACGGGCGCCCGCCCGGGGGGCCCATCCCCCGCACCAGCGGCGGCGCGTCCACGGCCGCCACCGCGCGCACGCCGAGGGCGGGCACCCGCGGGTCGACGCCCACCACCTCTTCGCCCGCCGGCGGGCGGGCGGTCAGGGCCGCCAGCAGGTCGCCCCCCCCC
>Ga0209186_1001438_pt1 | contig 17655 bp, 15 predicted proteins | sample SidtaG_FD_187426 | JGI IMG/M metagenome (GOLD analysis project Ga0209186, IMG submission 187426) | Marine algal microbial communities from Sidmouth, United Kingdom - Sidmouth_Male2 metaG (SPAdes) (version 2) | ecosystem: Host-associated > Algae > Red algae > Unclassified | place: Sidmouth...
CGGGCGAACTCCTCCCCCAGCCTACTGTGCGTGAGCGTGTGGACGCCGCACGTCAGCACCTAACGCACTCGATAGAATGGAAGGGCGAAAAACTCGGTGTGCTGGAAATGCGTCGTCATTATACCAATTATTTTAAAGGACTGCCGGGTATCAAAGCCTATCGCTCGCGCTTGGTGACTGACCTAGAGCCGGAGGTACTTTTTGGGGTTTTGGATGAGGTGGAAGCGCGGTATGCGGGGTATTTTGAGGGGGTTGGGGTGTGAACGTGAAATGGAACGCAGATTTGGCGGATTGTACGGATGACGCGGATTTTTTTGTTTTATAAGATTTGTATTGGCAGCTTGATAAACCAAAAAAATTCCCTATCCTTGGGAAGCATGAGACTGATACACTCATTTTATATAGTTTTTAACTCCATAAAAAACCAACACAAACGAAAATAAAGTCCATCAAAACAGGCTTTTCAACCAACATTAATTTTTTTACACCATTCGTCTGGACAAACGCATTACGCTACAGTCGTGGAAGAAACACGCCTTTCTCCTTATAAATTTCTCGGTATCGCCACGCATATGTCCAAATACCTTTCAGGGTTTGCCTATCCGAGCGTAGTTTATCGCGTGTACGATATTCCTTTAGGTGGTAAAAATTCAGACAATATTCGCCGACCAAGACCATGAGAAGACCAAATTTGAACAGGACATTCATAGCCGGATTAAAAACAATGATTCTCACGCGGGTAGGGATGCGAAGATATGGCGGAGTCGGTGGTTTTACTCTATTTTGTCGGTCGTGCTGTATGCGGGATTTTTCTGCGATCACGATGGGCAGCTTTCTGTGCCGGATACGTTGGCAGAGGTTGTCGTCCTCTCCGGTATGAAAAAAAACCGGGTCAAATCCGCCAACTTCCATAACGGTAGCTTTGGGCAAAAACCACGCTGCGGCATTCACGAATTTTACCGTTCTTAGTCCCTCGCGCCCTTCCCAGGGCTTGGAACGGCGATGATATATTTTAAATCTATAATCAAATTCCTCATCAATTCCATCGTAGTGCATCGGACTAATCAGCCCCAAATCAGGATATTTTTGATGGCATTTTATCAATTCACCGATAGCATCTTTGGCGATATAAGCATCCTGATTCAGCAAAAAAACATAATCCGCCCCCAACTCCTCAAATGCCACGACCATCCCCAAATTATTCGCCGGTCCGAAACCAATATTATGGTCTAAAGCACGAAGATGAATCCCCTCTTTCGGCAGCAAGTCCAACGTCTCATCCGTAGAACAATTATCCACCACAATAATATCCACCGGATAATCAGAGGCACGGCAGGAAGCAATGCACTCCTGAATCCATTTTTTCCCATTATAGGTGACAATGATGATACTGACTTTTTTAAGTTTCTTCACTTTTTTGAAATGTAAAATGTGGTTAATGTAAAATGTAAAATAATAAATCCCGTCATTCGTCGGGACAAGTTGTAAAATGTAAAAGTGCTGATAGTACGCACACGAAGTATTTTATTATTTAAAAATTTGAAAAACAATAAAATAAGGAATGTTTCACGTTAGCTGGGTGCAGTTCTATTTTGTTCCTCAAATAATCTCTAATAAAATGTTGATAATTAATTTTTTGTGTAAAAACCCAAAACCTAAAAAAATGTATGTCATACCGCACGCGATGCGGTATGACATGTACTTTTTTAGGTTTTGAAATATGTTATAAACCATTGATAATCAAAATTTTACACAGGCTTATTTAAAGGGCAAAATAGAACTGCGCCCGTTAGCTCGCGTCCTACAAATTTACATTTTACATTAATTATTTTACATTTTACATTAAAAAATTTACTCATCTACTCATTCTAATTAGTAGCTTCCTGATAAAGTTCCTCATCCTCAAAGCTTTTTATGGGAAACATCAGATACAATACGAAATTCAATATTTTGGTCAATGCGGCTGTGGTGAGCATCATTCCTGCCAACATTGCTTGGTCTATCGGCATACTCGTCTGAGCGGCAACGATAAGGCAGGCATTGATGAAAAGTAGCTCCTGATTGGGCAGGAATGGGATACGGGTTACTACGATTTTTGTTCCCAACATCACCAACCAAAAGCCAATCGCAACATCGGGTATCACCAAGTGCCACTGAAGGGCTTCGACTACATTCATAAAGATAATACGTAACTTGTACAAACCCAATACGCCCAGCGTGGTTTTGAGGTTCATGGAGATGATACGTTTGCGAAAAATAAGTGCCAACAAAACAACAGCCAATACAAGCCCCACAGCTATGTATAAAGTACTTTCATTGATTTGGATAACTTCCAAAAAAGGCACATCACTAAAATAAACAAACAAGGGCAAAAGCAGCAATGCCATGATGGTAGAGGAAAAAGCAGATATGATATTATTGTCCTTGATGACATTGAAAATATGCCGATTGCTTTCACGGAGATGATGCTTTCCCCACAGGTACAGATAACCCTCGCCAGAATAGCTGACAACTTCAGTATTCAGGATTTTTTTCTGCGTAAATGCCTTGAAACCTTGCCAAAATCCCAAACCTTTCCAAGATAATCTGTATATCAAGACCTCCGTAAACGGCAAGGCAAAATGAAGTACCAAAAACAGGATATAAAACCAGCCTGTTTTCGGAAAATTGGTCAGCACTTCTTTCCAGCCAATACCCCAAAGTTGGTAAACAAGAAAGGCAAGAATAAGCACAGTAAGGGCATAATTGACTACCTTAGCCAATCGCTTTCCGCGAGTGCTTTTCCAAAATGTCTGCCATTTTTGTTTTATTTGTTGAAAGTTATTCATCTGTAATGACTGCTTTAGCTGTCAAGTTTAAATTAACTAATTCATAATCAAATACTTATAAAACTTCTTCTAATTCACTTGACAGCTAAAGCAGTCATTACGAGTCCAATTATCATGAAAAAAATTGATGTCATTATGTTTGCGACGCCCAACTTGGATGTATATACACAATATGCAATACCGACTTGGGAAAAATATTGTGCGACACACAGCTATCACTTTTTTCATTATCGTGATGCGTATTATGATGATTTACACTTAGTTTGGTCAAAAATTCGTAGTGTACGCGAGCATTTGTATAACCATGATTGCGACTATCTTTTAATGGTCGATGCCGATACGATTCCAACTTCATTTGAACTTTCTATTGAAGAAATTCTAAGTGAATTTATGACGCACGATAAGCAGATTTTATTTCAAAAAGATGGTTCTAATCGACTGCGCTACCTATATTTTCCGCATAATTTGAAACTTGCTTTTCGTTCCAAGCGTTGGATTTTGCCGAATGCAGGTTTTATTCTAATGAAAAATAATGATGCCGTAAAAGCCTTTTTCGACGAATGGCTCGCCCACGCCCACAGTAGCCCTTACGCCACTCAAGCTCCTCGTAATCAGCAAGTTTTGGTCTATGAAATGCTCACACAAACACAAATTGAAAATATGGTTGGTTATGTAGAAACTTGGGTCGTCAATAAATTCAAAGGCAAACTCTGCCAACATTTTTCGAGCAAAACACCGGAACAAATCGCCGCCCTAATGCAGCCCATTTATCGTGAACTCGTTATTCGTTGATTCGTGGATTCGCTACTCGCTACTCGTTATTCGTTACTCGTGGCTTGTTTTGTTGCGCTCAATGATTTCGCCAAAGACTTTGAGGTAATCCTTCGCCATTTTTTCCCAACTATAATTTGCTAATGTAAATCGTTGAAACCCTTCCCCTTTGTTCGCCAATAATTCAGGATTTTGAAGTAATTCATGGATTTTTTCTACCCAAACTTCCGCATTTTCAGAAGACAATAAGTAGCCATTTTGTTCATTTTTAATGGCTTCTGTAATCCCTTCAATACCACTTGCTAAGACGGGTGTTTTTCGCAGCGTAGCCTCCAAAGCCACCAATCCAAAGCCCTCTGCATCGCCTTTCACTTTGATATTTGGCATCACAAAAATATCGGCTAAGGTGAGCAATGCCATCATTTTTTCGTAGGGTAATGCGCCTGTTTGTAGTACGCGATTTTTGTATTCGTTTTTTTGTAATAATTCAAAAATACGCTCCTCATCGCTAGATGCACCGAGAAATAAATCTATCTCATCCAACCATTTTTTGGGTAATATTTTTCGCCACAAAGGTACACGAAAATCCTGCTTAGAAGGACCTACGATAATGTACAACACATCCTCATTTAAGCGCGGTACAACTTGCTCAATAAACCACGAAAAGCCTTTCCGTTTCACGGGTCTGCCCAAGCTGATAATGGTTCTTTTTTCGGCTAAATTAATATCGTATTTTCGCTGAAATTCATCGACAATTTCGTTTACATTTACTTGTAAATCAGCTATTTCTGTATCTACGCCATTCGGTACTACATGAATTTTATCAGCAGGAAAACCACGCTCCGTACATGCTCGCGCAGTAGCCGCGCTCACGCATATTCCACCTGCATAATGATGGTATTTCGGAATGATTTTTCGTTGATAAATCGCATTAGGAAAGACCACATCCAAGCCATGATACGTCACCACAACGGGTATCGAAGTGTAGGTCTGCAACCAAAGCCCGAAGTATGCCATCAAGCCATCATTGAGATGAATGATGTCAATGTCAGGCTGTTCGCGCAGGATTTTTTTGACTCTTTTTTTTAATCGAAAAAAAAATTGCACCCTATTTTCACGTTCCGCATCATAGACGACTTTATATATCGCGTGTGTTTTTTCCACTCCGCGAATCAACTCATAACACTGCTTCTCCATGCCCCCGATACTCGGCGGATATTTATGTGAAATAAACAGGATTTTCATGGGGTAAAACTAATGAATGAATGAATGAATTTTGAATGAATGAATAGTTTTTAATGAGTGAATTTTGAATGAGCGAATGAGTGAATGATTTGAGTGTGTAAAACATTAGGGGCATTCTAATATATTTTGGCATACGACTATTCAAAAGAAAACTTGCCACAAAGACACAAAGACACAAAGTATAAACAGTAAAATTCTTTGTGCCTTTGTGTCTTTGTGGCAAAATTAAACGTGTACAATAGTTAGGTGTTTTGACATTTCATATCTGATTGCCCCTAATATTTTACACACTCGAATGATTTTAATGCGATAATGTTTTCCTTCATTGTCGCATTGTATCATTATCGCATTGTCGCATTTTATTCACTCATTCATTCATTAAAAACCCTATCATTCTACCTGAATTTGAGGAGAAAAATAAGCGGGCGTTTTGAGTGTGATGGCAGCTTTACTGCGTACAATCTTTCGGAGGTCTTCAAAATATACATCTACTAAATTATCCCAATTCAGTGGCTTAGTAAATTCTAAAGCGTTATAAATTATTTCACTTCTTAACTCATTGTCATTTAATAAATTAAGAATTTTATTATAGTAATCTTCTGTATCGTTTACCGCGCACAGTACCCCTGTTTCCAAGTGCTGAATATAGCTTTTGGGTCCGCCACCATTGGCGACTACACAAGGCAAGCCCGACGCCATCGCTTCTATAACCACATTGCCGTAAGTCTCTGTATCCGATGGAAAATAAAACACATCCGCCGAAGCATAAAGGCGCGACAAATCATCGTGACCAAGTGCGCCTAAAAAGTGTGCCTTCGGCATTTTTCGCTGCAATTCCTTCAAAGCAATGCCGTCTCCGGCAATGATAAAATTGGCAGGTGTTCCCTTTTTCTCGAAAAAATCATATAAGCGCGTCAGTTCATCCAAATTTTTCTCCCACACTAATCGACTGACAAACAATATGTTAGGATGGTCATTCCCTGTAATGTTTTTTATAAATGCAGGGTCTTTTTTGTCAGGATTAAATAGTTCATTATTCAATCCACGCTGCCATAGCTTGAGGTTGTTGCCTTTTAGGTTAGCCATTTTTTTGAGGTCTTTTGTGATTTCTTTTGTGGGTACATAGACTCTTTTGAGGTCGTTGTATAGATTATAGGTGATTTTTGAAACGATGCTTTCGCAAAGTGGGGTCAGCCACTTCATTTTCCGAAAATAATACTTCACATAAGAAATGAAATGGGTATGGTAAATTGCTATGACTGGTACGCCTCTCTCTTTGCCGTATTTTTTGGCATAAGACGCACAGGAAGAGGGACTTGTAAAGTGAATCACGTCGGGTTGAAAATCGTCTAAAGCTGCCCACATCGCTCTCTTGGAGAAATAAGGTATGCCCATTCGATAAGTCTCATTAGAGGGAATCGGTACTGAGGGAAATTGGAATATTTTGCCATTGACCTTCTTGCCGTTTTGGGGCGGCACGGCGGTGAAGTACATAAATTCAAATTCATCGTTTGGAATACGATTCAGAATTTGAAAGACTGTTCTGGAAGCCCCGTCAAAATCATCAATGAGATTTTCGGCAAAGAAGGCTACTTTTATTCTTTTCATGTTTTCGTTGTTGTGATTTATAATTCGTTAATTCACTCTGCATCACAATAATCTGAACATCAACATTTTAGGTACATGTCGAAATGCAGTTTTCACAAAATTTACATAGTTCGTACATTTTCAACATTATAACGTTGAAAAAAGATTAAATTTGGTCTTATTTGTAATTATTTTTAAAAAATATTCTAAAAATAGATTGTGTAGTTAGTCAAACCAAAAGGGTTGAGAATCAAAGTAGTATGTGTAAATTCGGATTTTCCATAAAAAGCACAAACTCTCAATATTCTTACAAAGAATTAATTATCAAACAATTACAAAAATTACGATTTCATTATCTCATCAAAAAGGTTTCCTTTGATTTCGGTTGAATTTTGTGCTTGGTCTTAGTCGCGCAAAAGTAATTCAGTTTTTCGAGTTTTTCAAATTTATGTATAAACAAAAATGTGCTTAATATAAGTTTAATTTACAAGCATCTAAAGTTTTGAAAATGCTTCGAATTGCCATACTTTTACCTGTGTTCTTTGTCTTGTGTTCTAAGTTTTAGTGTTGTTCGAGTAAAGTATGGAATAGTTGGCAGACGAAGGATTTGTCAAAATTGGTGGGTTTGTCCACCAAAATACTTTGTTTGTTCAACTGAATTGTCTGACAACAAGTCAATTTGTTTTAGCTCTCGTGGTTGAAAATTAATATTGATTTGTAATTGATATTAAGTTGGGGATATAAACTTTACTCGTCGGACATTTTTGAAATGTCAGACGAAAACATTAGTGCATCTTATTGACTATTATATTTTTACATGAATAAAATAAAAATAATTTGTAAAAAAATAATTCAACTCAAATTGTGAGTACCTCTCGTCTGACATTTCAAAAATGTCCGACGAGTAGGCTTCCCGAAAATATTAATTTCCAACCGCCAAGCTACTTAGAACAAAGAACGTAGAACAAATAGAACGAATTTTACATGAAAAAATTACTCGCCTTATTCCTATCATTGCTCGTTGCATATGCTGTATCGGCACAAGATGGTAAACGCCTTTCTGCTGCTCAATTTCTCGGTTATGAAGTTGGCACAAAATTTACCCGCCACCATCGTGTAGTGGATTATTTTGAATATATCGCCGACAATTCCGCGCAGGTCAGAATGATGCCTTATGGACAAACTTTTGAAGGGCGTCCGTTGGTGACGGTAGCGGTTTCTTCCAGAGAAAATATCCGACAATTGGAGACACTACGCAAAGGACATCTTGCGCGTGTCGGCTTAAATGATAATACGATAGTACCTGATAAACAACCACTTATTGTATGGTTGAGTTATAATATTCATGGAGATGAGGCAGTGTCGAGTGAAGCGGCTTTATCGGTATTGGAGAAGCTGACAAGTGGTGATTCGGATGTGAATAAATGGTTGGAAAATACCATCATCATCATGGATCCCTGCGTCAATCCTGACGGGCGTGACCGATATGTAAATTGGTATAATGGTGTGCAATTGGTACAGCCGAATGTGGACCAAAATTCGGAAGAACACCACTCGACTTGGCCCGGCGGACGGGTGAATCATTACCTTTTTGACCTCAATCGCGACTGGGCGTGGCAGGTGCAGGTCGAATCTCAGCAACGCGCGGTGCTTTATCAAGATTGGATGCCGCACGTACATGTCGATTTCCACGAAATGGGTATCAATTCGCCGTATTTTTTCGCGCCGGCGGCACATCCGCTACACGAAAATATCACGCCCTGGCAACGTGAATTTCAACAACTCGTGGCCGAAAATCACGCGGGATATTTTGACGAGGAAGGTTGGTCATTTTATACCAAAGAATACTTCGATTTGCTCTATCCGAGCTATGGCGATACTTGGCCCACTTTCAACGGCGCAATTGGTTTTACGTATGAACAAGGCGGTTCGCGCGACGCTGGTCTGGCGGTGCTGAATGACTATGGCGATACGCTGACTTTGACAGACCGTGTGGCGCATCATTATACGACGAGTCTTTCTACGATTGAAGTGGCGCATGTGAATCGCGAGCGTATGTTGCGGGAGTTTGAGCAATATTTTCAGTCGTCGAAATCTAATCCACCCGGCACGTATCGCAGCTATGTAATCAAACATTCAAGTGGAAAAGAACGCGTGGAAGCTATTTTACAATTACTTGATAAACAACGAATTAGATATAATATCGCTTCCGGTTCAAAAAAACCTTATAATGGTTTTGATTATTTAAAAAATAAAAACGGGTCGTTTACATTAGAGGAGAATGACGTTGTAGTGAGTGCTTTTCAGCCGAAATCCGTCATGGTAAAAGTGTTATTTGAGCCAAAAACAATGTTGGAAGATTCGATTACGTATGATGTGACGGCTTGGGCATTGCCATATATTTACGAAGTAGAAACCTACGCGACAAGTGAGCATATTGAAACAAATAAAAATTACGAAAATAAATTTACAGAAAATCCAAAACCAACGCGCCGCCCACCTGCTTATATTGCGGAATGGAACAGCGTACAGGACGTGCGTTTTTTAGCTGCATTATTAAAAGAAAATATTAAAGTCAGATACAATATAAATCCAATGACATTGGACGGAAAAACCTTCGCACGAGGTTCGATAATCATTCCGCGTTCTCAGAATAAAAATGTAGCTGATTTAGACAATAAAATCCGAAAAATTGCCAACACACACAAGCAGCCATTACATTATGCCACCACAGGATTGGCGCAAAAAGGACCGGATTTGGGTTCCGATCAAGTGCGTTATTTGGATGCGCCGAAAGTAGCCGTTCTAAATGGTCGTGGTGTAGATGCGAATGCTTTCGGCGAGTTGTGGCATTACTTTGACCAAACGATTGAATATCCTTTTTCGGTGCTAAATATGGACTATGCAAGTGGTGTAGATTTTTCGGAATATGATGTTTTGGTCTTGCCTTCGGGTAGCTATGCGAAACTCACTACGCAATTATTGGATTTTGCGCGTGGCGGTGGTAAAATTATCGCATTAGAACGTGCTGTCGGCACCTTCGCGGCAGGCGAAACAAAACTCGCTAAAGCCATGAAAGCCTCTGAAGGTAAAGGAGACAGCTCAAAAGAAGATGATAAATTGAAACGCTACGAAGATGCAGAACGTGCCGGTATCAGCAACTATGTTCCGGGTACGATTTATAAGGTGCATTTGGATGATTCACATCCTTTGGCATTTGGTGAAGATGGCAGCATTCATGTGATGCGACGCAATTCGAGGGTATATCCGTATATAGATGGTTGGAATGTGGGTGTGATAAAAGAGGACGGGCATGTAAGTGGTTTTGTCGGACACAATCTAAAGCGCAATCTCGTCAATTCGCTCGAAATCGGACAGGAAAATATCGGTAGCGGGTCGATTGTATATTTTGTGGATTCGCCTGTATTTCGCGGTTTTTGGCATAGTGGGAAGTTGTTATTGGGTAATGCGGTGTTTTTTGAGTAGTAATTTTGAATGATATAAAACTTTAAAAGTTAGCATTGAAAAAAAACGTATTTCTTATTTTTACACAAACTCTAAGCCGCTAAGAGAAGAAAAATAAATAACTTAGACCAAGCTACTATATCTTTTTCTGTTATACTTCATCATTTTCTTCTTACGTAGCCCAGCTATGCGCGTCAAAAACGATTCGTCTAACAAAAAAATATTTCGCATCTTGGTCTAATTTATTTATTCTTCTTCTCTAAATTCCTGCGAATTTATTTTTGTCCTTTTGTAAGGCTTTAAATAACCACGTATATCAAATTCAAGTTTCATTTACATCCAAAAATACTAATTTTATCATTGTAATGTATATTTTAAAACATTTTACCGACAATTTAACCATTTTAGTCTAATTAAATCATTCCTTTATCACACATTATATATCTTCGTGTTTTTGACGAATTGACGAATTGATGAGTTGTTGAATGACATCATTATCGCATTGCATCATTTAAGCATTATCGCATTTAAGCATTGAACCGTTACGATACCATAGAATCCGCACCTGCGCCACCATTGAAGGGTTTATTTGACAGAATTTACCAATTCATGTCAAATAGAGTGGTATATCACAGCCTGTTTTGGATGGCTTACATCCTGATTATGGTGGCATTTCGGGGTCGCCAAGATGGATATATGTTCATTTTTACGAATGAACTGATTAAGAGTATTTTTTATGGAATTGCGGTATATTTCAACATTTATTACCTTATCCCCAATTATTTATCACAGACCAAATTTGTCACATACAGTGCTTTGCTTATTTTGTTGGTGGTGATAGTGACGCCCCTTTCGACGATATGTTTGTATTTTCGGTTTATGAATTATCCCGAAATACAACAAAGCGTGATTGATACCCAACCACAGCTATTCCTGATGACATTCATCATCTTGGGTATCTCTACTATTTTGAAAATAATTACCGATTGGATACGCCACCAAACCGTCAAACGCGAACTCGAAAGACAAACCATGCGTTCGGAATTGCGTTTTCTCAAATCACAAATCAATCCGCATTTTCTTTTTAATACATTGAATAATTTGTACGCATTGACCCTCAAAAAATCGGATAAAGCCCCCGAAATTGTCCTCAAACTCTCGGAAATGATGCGCTATATGCTATACGAATGCAACGAGCGGCGCGTACCGCTTCGCAAAGAGGTCAATTATATCAGCAATTATCTGGATTTGGAGCGATTGAGGCAGGGGAAAAATATGGAAATTGCCTTTTCGCTAAAAGGAAATGTTGGCAATCAGAAAATCGCGCCTTTGATGTTTATTCCGTTTTTGGAAAATAGTTTTAAGCACGGATTGAACCAAGTGTCGGAAGGATTCGTTCATATTCAAATGGATGTAGAGGATACCGAATTGGGGATGTCGATTGAAAACAGCAAACCCGCTATGCCACGCATCAACCATCGTTCGGGTGGTATTGGTTTGCAGAATGTAAAACGCAGATTGGATTTACTTTACCCCGAACAATACGAATTAAATATTGATAATCAGCCGGAAAAATATATTGTTCATCTTAAAATAAATTTAGACCATGATTAACGCCATTATCGTAGATGACGAACCTCTAGCCCTTGATATACTTGAAAGTTATATCGAAAAAATCCCAAACATCAATCTGCTTCAACGCTGCGGCAGTGCTGTAGAAGCCTTTGAAATTGTGCGTTCGGGCGAGGTAGATTTAATGTTTCTCGACATTCAAATGCCACAAATGACGGGTATTGAGTTTTTGAAATCGCTCAAAAATCCACCTTTGGTCGTATTCACTACCGCGTATTCGGAATATGCGCTGGATGGTTACGACCTAAATGTATTGGATTATCTGCTCAAACCGATTCCGTTTGACCGTTTTATGACTGCGGTGAATAAGGCTTTCGACCAACTCGAAACCGCCGAAGTATCTGCTGAGGATACAAAGGATTTTATTTTTGTAAAATCAGATAAAAAACTCGTCAAAGTACGTTATACCGACATCCTGTACATCGAAGGGCTAAAGGATTATGTCATCATCCGGATGACAGGCAGCAACCGCGTGATCACGCTCCAAACGATGAAAAGCCTTGAAGCAAAGATGCCGCATGACAAATTCAAACGCATCCATCGCTCCTACATCGTGGCACTCGACAAAATCGAAGCCGTGATTGGTAATATGGTCGAAATTGAAAAGAAACATTTGCCGATAGGCAAAAATTACCGCGAACAATTGCTGAAAATTGTGAATGAAAATCGCCTCTAAGGATTCTTGATTGAGGGATTTTTGATTTTTGAATGGATAAGCATGTTGACACTTCTTGGATTGTGTACCTACTTGTGCCACCTATTCTTTTTACTCATCATAAAGTAACTGACACCGACTCTTGGGCTAAACAACCATTGGTTGCCCCCATTGATTTTCACCAAAAAAGGTCCTGCCCCAAGGCTTATATTTTCTTCAATGAATCTATTTAATGTGAATCCGAAATTATAAGCAGTATATTGTTGTGGGGAGATTTCCCCGCTTATATGGGCTACAAAGTAGGTATTGTCATTGGCAACTCGTCGGTAATACTGAATACCCGATGCAAATGCAAATGTTAGTTCATTATCGTATCCCGTAAAAGTTGAAGCGGGAGACAGTTGTACAGCCGTTCCTACCGAAAGGGAATTGCTAATAAAAAATTCGACATTCAGCAACAAATTATAGTACAGAAAATCGTTCTTTGGGCGTGAAATAAAATCTCCATACGTACCAAACACAACATTCCCTCTTTTCAAATAATCCTCCGGTCGGTAAGTGATTGTGCCGGAGTCGTCTGTATTAAGAAAAAGCCTGATTCCGAGTTGTGGACGAACAAAAAAATTCGTGAATGATTCGCTCGCATTAAAGCCCCAAGATTTCTGGCTGACCAGCGTGAAAGCATTAACACCAAAGCCCAATTCTAAAGCAATGTTTTTTTGAAGAAAATGATTAAAGCCCAAATTCAGCTTGGGAGACAATACCGTTTGAGTACTCGAATAACTGCGTACAATACTCAAATCCGGACTGATTTGACCATACAGTTTGATAGATTTATTTGGCGTAAAATAATATCTAAAATATGGATTAGGGGCGATTTCCCAAGCCTCAGAATCAGCACGTATATATTGTATATGAATACCTGTGAGGATGTTTTTGGAGAAAAAGTAACCAAATTCGGTAGAAGAAGCGAGTGTGTAAGCATTATCACTAACGAAAGCCAATGTACCACTATTTGCGCTGATAGTCCAAGTATTTTTCTGAAATTGACCGAACGAGAAAGTTGAAAAAAGAAACGTAAAAAGAAGTATTGAGATGAATCTCATAGTAGATGGTCTTTGGATTTATTAAAAATATATACCAATGTACAAATATTTCACGAAAAATCCTAATCTGTGCGAAAAATACAGGAAATGTATCACAATACTCTACTTAATATCATCCAAAAAACCTATCCATTCTATTTAATTTCCCGTAAAAAACCTTATCTTTGCACTCCTTTAATGGGCGTCTGTATTATTTCATAAATTTTTATTTAAAAATTACTTGATGCAATAAACAGATTCTCCATTAATAAACAAGTGATTTTCAGATTGTTTGACATATTATAAATAGTATTTTTTGCAAAAAAAATATCAAATCATACAATTCACAATCACTATACTTCTTTAAGGTAAGAAGTATAATTCACATTATTTTTTAACATTTTTTAAACAAATTCTATCTCGATGGAAGATAATAATTTGGAAGAAGCTTTGCAACAGTCGAAAGAGACTGCCACTAAAGTTATAGAAACCGCAAAAGAAACAGTAGAAACTGCGGTAGAAAAAGCCGCCGAAACAGTAGAACAATTAGTAGAAGCAGCAACCGAAGTTGTTGAAGAAACGGTTGAAAAAGCTGCTGCATCAGTCGAAAAGCAAGGCGATGCAGTTGTTGTTTCTAAGAAAATTGAAGAAGATAAGGCAGATTATAAGCCTGAACTTATAGAAATTGACTTAGGTGAAGACTTGCACGCTGCTACTGCACATGATGATTTTGATTGGGATAAAGGAGCTAAAGACGAGCTCAACTATACGCCGGATGAATATGCTGCACAGTTGAAGCATTACGAAGAGGAGTTGAACTTTATCAACGAAAACGAAATCGTCACCGGAAAAGTCTCATACATCAATGAGCAGGCGGGTGTTGCATTGCTTGATCTCAATTACAAATCCGACGGTATGGTACCTTTATCAGACCTTCGCGGAAAAGAAGCTGAAATTGGTGCGCCGATTGAGGTCTATATTGAGTCACGCGAAGATGCTAAAGGTCAATTGGTCATCTCTCGTCGCAAAGCAAAACTTTTACGTACTTGGGAGTCCATTGTTCGTTCTTTGGAAGAAGGCACTACTATAGAAGGTATCATTGTGAGCAAGACCAAAGGTGGTTTGATTGTGGATGTAGGTGGTTTGGAAACTTTCCTTCCCGGTTCGCAAATCGACATCAAGCCGGTTACTGACTACGATGCTTACGTTGGCAAAAAGATGGAGTTCAAAGTCGTCAAAGTTAATGAGACGATTAAGAATGCCGTTGTTTCGCACAAAGCACTTATCGAAAGTGATTTGGAAGAGCAGCGTCAGAAAATCATTGCAGACCTCGAAAAAGGTCAGGTACTCGAAGGTACTGTCAAAAATATCACCGACTTCGGTGCATTCCTTGATTTGGGTGGTGTTGACGGCTTATTGTACATTACTGATATTTCCTGGGGGCGTATCTCGCATCCGAAAGAAGTACTCAAAATCAACGACAAAATCAACGTTGTTGTGCTTGATTTTGATGATAATAAAAAACGTATTTCTCTCGGTCTCAAACAATTGCAGCCGCATCCATGGGATGTACTTTCTGAAGAAATCGGCGAAGGTTCTACCGTTACAGGTAAAATCGTCAATATCGAAGATTACGGTGCATTCCTTGAGATTCAGCCGGGTGTTGAGGGCTTGATTCACGTATCAGAGGTGTCTTGGAGCAGCCAAATGGTTAATGCAAAAGACTACTTCAAAGTAGGTGAAATACATTCTGCCAAAGTGGTCACTATTGACCGCGACGACAGAAAGATGTCACTCAGTCTCAAGCAATTGACCAACGATCCGTGGAGCGAAATTCAGGAGAAATTTCCAATCGGCAGCCGCCACTCAGGTTTGGTCAAAAATCTTACGCCTTATGGTGTTTTCATCGAATTGTCAGAAGGTATTGGTGGTATGATTCACATTTCAGACCTATCTTGGACAAAACGTTATTCGCACCCAAGTGAGTACGTAAAGAAAGGTCAGAACTTGGATGTAACTATCGAAGAGATTGATGTAAAGAGCCGTAAATTGTCACTCGGACACAAGCAACTCGAAGAGAATCCATGGGATACTTTCGAGACCGTTTTCCCGGTTGGTTCATACCACGAAGCGACGGTATTGCGTGTAGATGACAGAGGAGCGATTGTTCAGTTGCCATATGGTTTGGAAGCTTTCGCACCTAAGAAGCATATGAGAAAAGAAGACAATACATTCGCACAAACAGAGGAGATCCTTTATGTGAAAGTATTGGAATTCAACCGTGACGATAAGCGTATCATGGTTTCTCACTCCCGCTACACCGACGACCAACGTAAAGAAGGGCAAGAGACCGAGCGACAAGAAAAGAGAAAAGAGAAAGACGAAGTCCGCAAAACAATCAAAAAGCAAAACACGCAAGTAGAGCGCGAAACACTTGGCGATTTGGATGTATTCTCGGCATTGAAAGAGCAGATGAAAGACGAAGACAAGGAATAGTGGATCAGTCCATAGTTGCCAGTCCATAGTCCATAGACTTTCGTAATCAGTTGAATTATAATGTTTCACAACTTATTGATTATCAAACTTGGGCAAAATTAGACGGGTAGCCGGAATAGCGATTAAGTTATTTCTTTTACTTCGTAAAAGTATATTTTTAAGCAAAAGCCCTCGGCACAATGTCGGGGGTTTTTGTCGTATATGGGACGTTAATGGCGTTTGTTGTTGGTAAGATGAAACTTATTGAGAAAATGCTACGTTTTTATGGTGTTTGTAGTTTGCTGTACTTCGTTCTATAGAAAACAAAGTGCAAAGAACATTTTCATCTAAGTATCAGGAACAAAACCAAACACAAATATTATGTCAACATCAAATACAAATTTTAAAGAGCTCATTAACTCAGACAAACCCGTTTTGGTCGATTTTTTCGCCGAATGGTGTGGTCCATGCAAAGCAATGGCTCCCTTTCTAACTGAAGTCAAACAAGAAGTCGGCGATAAAGCTACCATCATCAAGATAGACATTGACAAAAATCAAGCACTTGCCAATCATTTCCAAATTCGCGGTGTACCTACCATCATGATTTTTAAGAATGGTGAAATGCTTTATTCAAAGCCCGGCGTACATTCAGCAGTACAAATGAAAGGATTGATTGAGGCGCATATTTAATGCGATAATGATATAATGCGTCAATGCGATAATGAAAATAATGAGTGAATATTTAATGCGATAATGTTTTCTTCATTGACGCATTATATCATTGTCGCATTGTCGCATTACAAAACCTCACCAAAGCCACCGAGTCTCCATGAAAAACATTAAAATCTACATTTCCGTTGATGCCATCCAAGCGTCCGCGATTACCGTATTGCCAGAAAGTCCATTTTTGTTTTCCCTTCAAAGCAGGTGATTTACGTTTATTATAACGGGCTATCCAAAGCGGATATTCATCAAAATATCCGCGTAAATGGTCGTGGTAAAAATCCTGATTGGTATAAATCACAGGACGAACGCCATAGGCTTTTTCGACAGTAGAGAGCCAGATTTGCACCCCCTCTCGCAGCTTTTCAGGCGAAGCTTCATCCATAACTTCCACATCCAGTGCAGGTGGTAAGTCTCCTTCTTTCAGTTTGACGAAATTGATATAATTCTCCGCTTGTTTGCGTACATTGATGGTGGGGCGAAAGAAATGATACGCACCCCGCTTTACTTCTTGTTGTTCCAGTGCTTTCCAATTTTCCGCAAAACGCTTGTCCTTCATTTCCTGCCCTTCACTTGCCTTAATATACACAAAATCAATGTCTTGCGACATCACCATTTCCCAATTAATTTTTTCTTGGTAATGTGATACATCAATACCATGTATCTCGTAGCCTTCCATGCGCTCTGTCGGAGTACGACAACTTAATATAAGTACCAAATAACAAATTCCAAATAACAAACCCCAAAACCCAAAACCCATTCTCTCTATAAAAAACGCTTTGGAATTGGACAAAACGTAGCACGGTGCTTCCAGCCCGTGTCCGCATCCTGCATGAGTCTGTATTTTGGAATTTGGAATTTGGTGTTTGGATTTTGGATTTTGAAATTTCCTATGCAATTTCATTTCTATCAAATAAAGGTCTGAATAAGCGAATAACAAACTCCAAAACCCATTCTCTCCATAAAAAACGCTTTGGAATTGGACAAAACGTAGCACGGTGCTTCCAGCCCGTGTCCGCATCCTGCATGAGTCTGTATTTTGGAATTTGGAATTTGGTGTTTGAAATTTGGTGTTTGGTGTTTGGATTTTGGATTTTGAAATTTCCTATGCAATTTCATTTCTATCAAATAAAGGTCTGAATAAGCGAATAACAAACTCCAAAACCCATTCTCTCCATAAAAAACGCTT
>Ga0209186_1001440_pt1 | contig 17646 bp, 16 predicted proteins | sample SidtaG_FD_187426 | JGI IMG/M metagenome (GOLD analysis project Ga0209186, IMG submission 187426) | Marine algal microbial communities from Sidmouth, United Kingdom - Sidmouth_Male2 metaG (SPAdes) (version 2) | ecosystem: Host-associated > Algae > Red algae > Unclassified | place: Sidmouth...
CGGCCGGGACGCCCCGAGGCGTGTTGCTTCTTGGCCTCTGCAATGGCTCTCTTGGGGGGGTGAAATCGTCCTGTCTCTCGGCAATCATCTTGCCCATGTAGACGGTATCCAATGGTGCTGTTACCTTCTGAGGTGCATCCTGATGGCCTGTTTGTTCATGGCGTGTATTTTTGTCCTGTTTGCTAGGTAGGGCACGTGGCTGCAGCTCAGTGGGGCTTAAACCGTGTACCTTACAGATCTGCGAATCCTCTGCAATGGCGTGTTGCAGCCTGCTTGCAGATCTGGGAAAGTGGCCGCATGAGCCACGAGCAGCATGGTTTCCTGCAGCACACATCTGCGGAGGAGCGCATTGCCGTGCATTTATGCAAAAAAATGGAGGTCCGGTGCTTTTCTTTTATGGAAAGCACCGTGACGGTGCGAGTGACTGGTGCGAAAAAGGTCCAGCATGATCCGCCGTTTTTTTGTGCCTACGACAAGCCTTCATTGTTTTTCGGCCTGCAGAAAATATGCAGGCAGATTGCTAGATCTCTGCGGAACCCCTGTCGCAGCGCTCATTTTCTGCGATGGATATGTGCGAAAAACGCGCTGATCCTGCTACTTGCCTGCCGACAGCGCAACCTCCCTGCCTTTTGTCTGTCGTGGTCGTGCGCTGCTGCACTGCCAGCGCATTTTTCTGCACGCTGAAATCTGCACTGGATGCCGCGGCGATGGCCGTGGCCTGCGCCGTGGAGGACTTGAATGCTGTGTTGTTGTCGGCGGCGCCAAGGGGACAGTGACTTAGTCTCAGCTGGGATGGCGGCCGATCCCGCTCTTTCTTCCGCCGAAGTCGCAGTCGGCAGGGTTGATGACGCCGCCCTCCGTGACGGGGGCTGATGGGCGGGTAAGGACTACATGGTGGGCAACCAAAGGGGGTGGCGGTATTGGCCGCAACTGCTACCGCCCGTCGCCGACACCGCGGAGGGGACTGGGTGACAGTTGCCTCCTTCTTTTCCGCATCGGCGGGGCGACGATGGGGACTGCTAGCCGCGTCAGCGCGTGCCGCCGCTGTGGGGGGTGTGGGGCAGTATTAGGCGGGCTTTGTCTCGTCTTTCTTCAGCAACGAGGTGCACGAGACGTTTTGACCAAGGTCTGGCCTTACGGTTTCAAATCAACCCACGACTGTGGGTCACAGCTCACGCCTGCTGTCACCGCTGGCGGGAAAGCCACCATCGCCTACAGTAGTGGGGCCAACGTTGACGATGAGATCTCAACGGCCACACTCTCCTATGGCACCACTTGAGGCACCTGCCAGCGCGCCAGTACCGTGCTGTCGACAGCCTATGGGGCTGCAGTCGGCGTTCGCCGGTCGACGACATGTCCTCAGCGGCAGCGGCTGCAGGCCGTCACTCCGCTTCCACGGGTATTGGGAAGATGACAAACAAGTAGTATCTGTCCTTGCTGGGCCATGTGCACCCACAACAGTGCTCGTCTGTGCTCTAATGGGGGCTAAGGGGGAGGAGGGTGCTTGGTAGGAATATGCGCTCCCGTGGGTGGGCGCTGGGCAGTGGAAGAAGTCGCAAGAAAAAATGAGGTGCCAGTTTCACGGAACAGACCCATCGCACTCCAACAATCGGTCTCAACGCAAGGCTACCAACCTACCCAACAACGTCTTTGCAGCGTCCGTCATATCCTCGACATTAGTGGAGTTGCGCATGCCCCACCAGGCAAACTCAAACGTCTTTGTCCGCAGCAAGAAGATACGCATGATGGCAATCTGCTCGTGAAGCCGAGCGTCCACCTCAGCCGCCAACGGGGCGGGCTCGCTCTCAGGTGAGGTTGAGTCTACAGTAGAGTAGACTATAGACTTGGCGAATACCAGTGGCAGCAACGCCGCCGGCGGAAAGTACCGGCGCACGGAGGAAATCAAAGCCGCCCTCTTCTCCGTCGTCTTGCTTGAGTGCTGCGGAGCGGGTGACGACGAGGAGGTGGACGATTCGCCGTCACTGGCGTCACTACCGCTCGATGCCGACTCCGTGCTGTCACGAGTGCGCGACGAGCGCGACGAGATAATCTCGTCCCTCCATCCCGAGGAGCCCGCACAGCCACTGGAGCTTGATACCGGTAACGAGTGTGCAAAGGACATGTCCGCGTCCAAGTCGTTCTCAATTGTCATCGCCTCCATGGCCGCCACAGTGGCAGTCGCTACTGCCGTGGTGGCTGCCACGAGAGAGTCTGGTGAAGACCCCACGGCGACCGCCCTGTTATCCGTGACCGCATCGCTCTGCGTGCATACCGCATCCGCGGCCGCGGCGGCTGCCCGCTCCATCTCCGCCACCGTCGCAGCAGAAGTTGCATTGGCGGCTTTAGCTGCCGCTTTTCTTGCTTTGATCGCCGCACGGGACAGGGCAAGGGTCTTGGCGACGCGTTGCGTAGCGGCAAACTCTACGACTGGACTGCGCAGTTGCTTGTCGAGCTTTCCGCAAACGCACAAACGGATCTCGTGTTGCCGCGCTCGCAGACCGCGGCGCACCGCCTCCTTCTTTCCGAGGACCTTGCTTGCGTCCTTTTCCCGCCGCGGGGCGCCGTTCTGGTCGACCTTGTCTTGCAGCGGCAGGGTGATGCAAATGCCTGTTGTGTCGCTATCTTGCTGCAGCGTCAGAGACGAGTCGTCGGTGGCCAGCTTTCGGATGGCCTGGAAGTCGGCGAGACCATCACGACCCAGAGTCTTCCAGCATGTACACAGGCGGATGGACTTGGTGTACACTAAGGAAGACGGGTGGGAGCGAGGGGTTGTGAAGCCAAGAGCCGCGTGTCGCATGGCCGCCATATTGCAAAACAGCTCCGCCTGGGAGGCGTTGTTAGCATGGTTGTGCAGGTACCTGCCAATCCCACGGATATGGCCTTCGATGTTGTCATCCGAAACGTAGGCCAAGTCTAAGCGGGAGGCCCCCACCTGTGCCCGCACATGAGCAATGGGGGCATGGAGGTAGAGGTTCAGCACCTTGGCGTTCTTCGTCTCCGGATCCAGGGGCTTAATCTCCTCGTGTACCGGACCGAGCAAAAAGGCGGCCAACTCCATGCTGGCCGCCGCACCGTTACGCTCGGGCGCCGTTGCGTCCGTGAAGGAGCCCCGCCACGCCGCATTGAGAAGTTGTACAAGCTGGAGCATCTGCAGGAAGACCGGGTCCAGCTGGCAGCCAAGAAGGTCAGGCGTTGCGACCAGAAGGGCGACGAGCTCTCGAAATTCTCGAAAGTAGAGACCAGCGATCTTTCCCTTACCCATGATAGCAAGAAAACTCCGCTTAGCTGCTGCCCTCAGGCGCTCAGGGAGGCAGGCGAGGACGTACAGCACGACCCTCTTGGCCACGGTGCCCGTGCAATGCAGCACCGGCGCTTGCAGCATGACATCTAAATCCAGTAGGACAGGATAGCCACGCACACCACCAGCCAGGCGGCGGGCAGCATTGACGACCTCATTGAAGGTGGTCTCCGAGATGCCCTTGACAATGCGGATGGCCTTGTCGGCGTTGAAGCAGCGGGGGGCGCGGCAGTGCACGATACCACTGCCCTCGACGACCTCGGTCGAGTAGTGGATGTGCCGGCCGCAGAACGGGCAAGCAACGTAGAGTTCGCCCCCGTCGCACGAGACCTCTTCCGAGACAAGGGCACTGTAGTTGGCCACAGTCCAGACGGCGAGCTCCCACTGACCGGCGATGACGTCAAGTGGACGATCGGCGGCGGCCCCGTAGTGAAAACTCGGACGTAAAAACTTGTCCAGACGGCAGCCGACACGAGAAGGGCATCTCCCATCGTCACTTCCCCCCGTCAATCCGCACAGGTCGTGGAGCATGGAAAAGTCACCTACGAAGTTGACATGCACCACAGACACACTCAAATGGAGTCACGGAAACACAAGGGTGGGTGAGTACGGCCGCATCAGTTGGCGCCGCACGAAAAAGCCCGCGTCCGTGCATGCGCGCCGCTACTTTCGTTTCTCAGACGAGGATGCTCACGCAGTGGACGGGCAGTAAAGACGCAACGAGCAATCATCACGTACCACAAACTTGAAAAGTAGGGTGCAGCACCAGCCGGTGGCGACCAATCGCGTCGTCATCAGCACCTTGGGCGGCCGCGACCGGTACCGTGAAGGAGTGTGACAACAGGTCAACAAGGACACCGTTGATGTACGATGCAATGTCCCGGCCGACCCGCTTTTCACCCGACAAGCAGTACACGATGGGAGTCAGGTCCGTCCGCCCGTTCTCCAGGCAAGGCAACGACAAAGACCCGGTAAATGCCGTGACCTCCTTTCGTCGCACAGTTCCTCCATCCGCTGCAAAAGTCATCACCAATGGCGCCTCTGCCTCCACTGCGGCGGCCGTGGTACCCTGCTTCACTGCGTGATTGATAGCGGATTGCAGAGCAGCGAGCGCGTCAAATCCGACCGCAACTACCTTCGACTCATTTCCGCCGACCATGTCCTCGACAAAGGAGTCTGCATTGAGCAGGAGCTCCTCAATGCGTACGGGATCCGTCTCTAGCGGGGCGTAGCAGCCCTCCGTCTCGGCGTCCAAATTGTTCACGTACACGCCGCCGTCTTCGTGCTCCGACTCTTCTCCCGCGTCCCGCCGGTGGTGAGTGTCCCAATGCTTGTTGTTGTGGCTCTTCAGCCAACGCTCCGCTGCAAACTTGTTCTGGTACCGCCGGAGCCCCTCGGAACTCGACCCGCGCACGTAATCCCATAGCTCTAGCCTCCCCAGGGGCGTGGTGGTAAAAAGAAAGTGCCCGGGCACGTCGTCCGCGTCCAGCACGACGCGTCTCTCCGTCCGTAGCTGCTCTCTTGTCGGCAGCATGCGCATTTGAGTTATGCCCCTGGCGAGGCGCAGCCGTGTGGCTCGTCCGCCAGGTCCTCTTGTGCCGTGCTCAAGCCATTTGCGCAAACGCTGGATGTGTCCGGCCGCATGGCTGTCGAGCAGATGACCCCACCGCGCCCGCAACACGTCTCCTCCCTTCTTGCGCCAATCTCTAATGGCACCGACTGACCGACGACGAGTTGCACTCTTGACGGCCATATTGTAAACGGGGTCGCCCAAGGCGTCAATCTCCATGACAAGAGCAACATGCCCTTTGTGTAACCGATTGCGAGCGGATGCCACCGTTGCTTTTGCTTTCTTCAAGATGAGCTTGATGTGCGAGTCCTGGAGATGCTGGCCAGGATCAGTGCCCCGGAACGACGACTGAAACGAGCTGGCGGCGGCCGCAGCAGAGACGCCACTGCAGGAACGGCTGCCAACAACACCGTCGCCAGCGCCACTGCATAGATCCTCACCAGCACCGCTACCAACTCGGCTGCTGCCATCGCCACCACCACTACGGCCGCGGCCACGTTGATGGCCTCCAACTCCGCCACCTCCGAGGTCACTACCTTGTCTGTTGGCACCGCTACTGCCGCCGCGACGACCAAAGCTGTGGCTGCCGCCATGATTACCGCGACCATGACCGGAGCGGGCGTTGTCATCATCGCTACCGCTTTCGTCAGTGCTGCCGTCATCGAGCGGTCGTTCCCGCCGATAGCGTCTCGCGACGGCACGAATGGACGCGTATGCCTCATATTGGGTCTTGTAACACAACTTGGTCAATAATGGAACAGCACGGACGTAGACCTCCTCAGCTGGAAGGAAAGACGGCGCGCGCCAGATAGAAATGGATGAAAGCAGCTCGGCGTCGGTGTTGTAGCCCAGCACCGGTCCTCGAATGCGCCACCGCCGACACTGAGTACCGCCATGCGCGCTGCAACGGGTGTCCTGGACACAGGCACTTGGATGGGGCGCGTCGGCGAATGTCTCGCAGGCAATTGGCTCTTCCTCCTCCAGCTCAATGACCGCGAATTGGCACCGAGCGCGCTTGCGACATCGACGCTTGCACGTCTGGAACCGGCCCGACAGCCCCCGGTCGAACCGTCGTGCCATAGGTGGTGCTGTGCCCAAGGGTGCTACAGCAGGGCACTGGCTGGAGCTGGAGCTGTCCTGGTCTGCATCGGTGGAGGCGTCAGAGTCCGAGGCGACCATGACACAAATAGAAGAGGTAGACAGCCACGAAGATCAGCAGTCCACCAATGTACGGAACCACCACCCACGAGCCGGGCATCAGCAGCTCCAAGCTGTCCACAAACGAGGACCAGAAGTACGTAGGTAAGTCTCGAAAGAAACCCACAGGGGGCGGGCGTGAACGACTCCGACGATGACGTCGTGGCGGTGGCGCCGCCAATCGTGTCGGCGACCAGTAGAAGGAGTGGGGTGCGGAGGCAGGCGGCGGGCGGGCGGCGGTGCCGGTTACCTCACGCGCACGGCCGTCGCCGCGAAGTCGTCTCCTTCGAACCTTTGCCCTCCGCACGTCAACAATGCGCGGAAAGTGCAAATGGTCGAAAGATGGAAGGGAGCCGCCGACGGTCGGGACATTGGCTGCATTCGCGTCCTTGTCCAAGTCAGAATACCACCGGCCGCTGGACGTTCTTGAGAGCCAGACGGACCGTGCGGCGAACGGGGCCAGAAGTTTGGCAAGGCGGCTCCAAAAGAGTCAGAGCACCACCAGCGCAGTGCTCCTTAACGGGCGCTGGACGCATTTGGCGTTTTTTTTTGCGATGGGTCGATGCTGCTGTTGCGGAAGACACACTTTTGCGCAATCGGGGAGCAATATGCGGAGCACCGGCACGGCTTGCGAACAACGAATGCTGGCTCTGCCCAGACAATGTCAGCTTCCCATATCTCGCCACAAGCCAATTGCCGACAGTAGAAACAGGCCAATAGGACCTCGCCTTCGTCCTCAAGGGTAGCCAATGATGGACATGCCCGACAATAATCGCACACGAAGAGTGACGCTTCAGTGCATCAGTGACATGAGTTGACCAGAACAAGTGACCGCCGCTGTGCGTCGGGTTGCGTGCAACTGTCACACACTCGACCGCGCTTCGCAACAGGCAAGTGCAGCGTCCCTCGGATTTTGACGGGCGACACCATCCGCGCGCCCAAACAAGTGGATGGATGAGCGCGTCGTGCCTGTGCTCTCGCGGGCATGACTCCTCGAATTTAACGGACTTGCTGAATAGATGAGGACTGCTTTCTCCGGAAAGCAGCGCACGCGCCCAGAAAACAGAAGTGAACGCCGCAATCATGGACTCAGGCAAACGGTTGTTACACGTTGTGGCAAGCGTGGCGCAGATTGTGGCAAGCGTGGCGCCACCAGAGTGGTGGAAATTCAAAGAAGTGAAGAATGGACACGTCCAGGTGTCCAGGTGGCCCCCTTGGGTTTTCTCGAACTGATGGTCGGTGAGGGGGGCTATCGAAGAAAGTGACAGGTGTTTCGGCAGTCAAAATCAACTTGGGACAAGTCGGACCAGTCGAATTGGTGTGAAGGTCAGTTGGTGGCAAGCCGGCTGTTTTTCTTCGCGACGAACCCACTCTGTCTGACCCAGTGCTCCGCTACGCTAACCTCGTTGTTCTCCATGCCTGTTGCCAGAGGAACCGAGTGCCCTTGCAGTATCTCTGGTGTGATGCCCCTCCCGCCGCCTCTACGCGACGCCAGGTCCGCAACCCATGTGTACGTGACCCCCTTCCGCATAGTGGGCTTCCTCGTCACCACCCACTCACGGGAGTGGGAAGCTATTTCGTGGCGCAGAGCTAGAGCTGTGAGAACTGTCCTTACGTCCACTGTACTGTGTCTCTTAAAATTGACGTGTACGCCGTAGCGGTGGAGATGGTTTGGGGGGGAGCACACGGACTTGGCAGTGACGGCGGTTGCGGCCCGAGGAGTGGTAGGGTCAGTGCTGGTGCACACACAGCGGACGGAGGGCAGTAAGCGGGCAAGGAATGGAATGGAGAAAGAAAATCAGCGTGGTTTACATGGAGAAGGACTACGCCAGGTGTTTTTCATCGTCGTCTGAGAGGTCTTCCTCGACACCAGCTACAACACACAACCGGCCGGCGTCGCGCTTGTGTTCCGGGATCCGCGGCAGCCTCATGTCCGAGAAAAACGAATGACAGAAAGAGTACTTCTCCACGGGCGGCGGCAGCGCGTACTGCACCGTCATGTGCACGTCCACCGTGGCCGTATCCGCGCAAACCGCCGCAGCGACGCCAACGGCGGCGGCGGCCGTCGTCCCGCTAGCGGCGGCCGCGGCCATCGTCCCACAAACAGCGGCGGCGGCGGCCGTCGTCCCGCCAACCGTGGCGGCGGCCGTCGTCCCGCCAACCGTGGCGGCAGCCGTCGTTCCTCCAACGGCGGCGGCCGCAGTTGTCCCACCAACGGCGGAGGCGGCCGACGTCCCACCAACAGCGGCGGCGGCCGTCGACCAGCGAACGTCGGCGGTGGTAGCCCCTCCCACGACGACAGGCTCCCGATCCTGCGACACCCGCGCGCGCTCGTGCACCACGTCCGCCGCGACGCTGCAGACACCCGCGAGGAACGTTGACGACTGACAAGACGACGGCAGCCCCGGGGCCGCACGAATCTTACTCGCCAACGCCAACGTCTCGGGCGTGTCGACGGTGTTCATTTGCGTAACCGTCAAGTGGTACAGGTAGCGGCCGTGTCGGCTCGGCGCCACAGCCCCTTTTGAGGCAACGGACCCTGGCAGCGTCGGAGTGTGCCGCGGTGGAGGCGGCTGCGGCTTGAGGCGAATCTTGAGCTGCACCCATCCCGCCAGCGACCGGTCCAAGTACAATGCCAGTGGAATCTGGGCCGCCCACGCTCCACGTGGCCAGGCAGCGCATGGATCGATGGTCGCCGTAGAGCATCCCGGGACGTCCGCCAAGGCGGGAACAAAGCCAGTAGCAGCGTCAACCGCAGCGCTGCCAGGCCGTGTCGACTTCGGACGTGCGGAAACAGAGCGAGCGGCACGGCCGCGGGCAGGAGCTTTGCGCGAAGGAGCAGCCGCGGCCGAGGAGCGCACCGAGGGGCCGCGCTTTCGGCCCGCAAGTTTCTTGGCGAGCACGTTCTCCGCCGATACTGGCCACGTCTTGATGGTGGTGAGGGCGCCATGCGGTACCTTGAGGAAGCCTGGCGTCAGCTCGGAAACGATGGCAGCGGAGGGGCCATCCGTCATCCAAGGAAAGCCCCAGTCAAACTCCAATCGTGCCATGCGGGTGTACTCCCCACTGGGAGTTAGGCCCTCAACGATCGTGCATCGCGCGTCGCGCGCTGCCACCCGCCCCTCCTCTGTGCCAAGGATAGAGCGCACAAAGGCAAGCTCTGCGGCAGAGAGGCAGCCCGGCAAACCATCGCTCACCCACAAATCAAGAAAAAGCCGCATGATGAGACGGCGCGACAGCCACTGGTGCCCCTTGGCGGGGTTCAGGCGCTCAAGCAACCAGTCCGGGATTGACGGCGGCTGGCCGCCGATCTGGTGGTCAAACATGACACGAGCCAGGAGGAAGAGACCGCGGTCGCAAAGTCCGTACGCACGACACAACCAATGCCACCCGTCCATTGGTGATTCCTTAAAGAGGTCGGAGAGCTCCAGGTGCAGTGCCTTCTCAGTGCCACCAGGGAGTGATCCAGCCAGGAAGGTCATGTGGGAAACGAACCAGATGACCATCAACACCGGGACAGCGACGTCCTTGTCATTGACGGCCGGACCGACTCGAGAAATGCTCCGGAACACCAAGGATAACCCCTTTTGTCGACGAGTGAACGACGCCACAGGTGCGCCAGCCGCCGCTACTTCTGTAATCGCCACACTCGTAGGAGCAACCGTCGAGGAGGCGGCAGTCGTAGGAGCAGCCGTAGGAGCAGCCCTTGAGGACGCAGACGCGAGAGCAGCCGTCGGGGCGACCATCACGGGTGCCGCGGCCATCGCGGGCGGCGAGGCGGCCACCACGGGGGCGACAACGGCTGGCACTGGCGCCACAGGCCTGGTCAGCGTATGCGCCCCGCGGACGGGGGCAGGCCCCGCCGACACGCGGACGGAATCAACAGCTACCGGAGCTACCGGGGAGGTCAGCGCCCCCGCCCCGCGGGGGACAGACACGGGAGCCACAGCCCCCCCGGCCGTCGAAACGGGGGAGGCAGCCGCATCCGCCTCGGCAACGGCGGCAGCCACCACTGGGGCCATAGACACGGAGGCGCCGACAAGTGCGCCAGGGGGGGACGGGGTCGACGCGCACAACACGGGGATAGGGTCGACAGCCACGACAGGCACAGGAGTACCGGCGGTCGCCTCAGGCGAATTTGGCGAGCGCGCCACGCGGACAGGGGCGTCATCAACCGACGACATAGCCATGGGGGCGCCGGTGGGTAGCAGCGGCGCTTGCGCAGGCATCGGTGGCGTCGCCGCGGCCACCAGGGAGACGCGGGTCCTGGGAGCGGCGGAGAGAGATAGCGGCGAGCGTCGTGTCCAGCGTGCAGAAAATCGTGTACTACACCCGCACCCTACACACTCGCCCCGACAATCGCTCAAATCACCCGAGAAGGCATGCATTATAACTTCCAGCATCCGCACCTCTCGCTCCTTCCACAGCCCATAGTTGGCAGAGCGTGCCGCGCTTGCGCCTCAGCGCATGTTGCCGTGGCGCCTGATGGGCGGACTGCCACTGGATGCACAGGTCGGCGCGGGCCTCCACCGGCTCGCCGCAGTCCCAGAAGTGGGTAGCAGCGCCGCATCCGGCGCCAGAGGGCGCTCGTTCAGAAAGCTGACCCAGGAGCGAGAAGCGCAGCACTTCCCTCTTGTGGACCATCCTCCTGGCACCGGTAGATTGGCCGTGTTCATTGCACTGCACGAGGCACCCGTGACCCGTGACCCGTGACGAAGCGTGACGCAGTCGAAGGAATCGTGATGCTCGCAGTCGACCGTGAAATGCACGTTACAGCAAGGCAGACTACAACGTTTGTGCCACCGCCATCCGCCAATGGGAACGAGCCCCTTCGTGGTCAGCGAATCAGATCAACACGTATTGACCGAAATTATCGCACCTGCGTGTCAGATCAACAGGCATGGACTGAAAAATATCGCACATGTATGTGATACAAGCTGCCATTTACTGTCTTTCTCGGGAGGAAGCGACGACAGCTACTGCTCGTCAAACCGAGACCGTACGGGGTGGATGAGGTGACCAAGAAGCGCGGCGCGGCTTATTCGTGCCCGAGAAACAAGTGCAAACGATGTCCAATCGCCACAAGACAAAGTAACTGCCAGTGGCCAGAAACTCCAACCAGCAGCAAACATGAGAAGAGAATGAGAAGGAAAAGAACTCGGCTACGCGACAAGCACCTTCCCCAGCGGGCGGACCTTCTCCCACACGACGGAGACGTCACCTGCGGCGTGATCAGGCGTGCCAGGGAGACTGACAAGGGTGGAGGATACCACAGCCAGGTCCGGGGCGGCCAAAGGCCCTCCTTCATGCCCAGCGACGTGCGCGGCCAGCCCAGCGAGCGGCAGCTCAACTGCAACTGCGGGCGTCGACGGCCCAGCGGGATCGGTACCCAGCCCGACCAGAGGATGAGGGGCCGCTTCAAGCAAAGGCGCGCCCGGGGGTGCGGCGAGCTCGACGGTGGGTTCGACGGCGACCCGGGGCGCGACGACTCCAACGGCGGGCGCGGCGACACCAACAAGGGGTGCCGCGGGCCCAACGGCGGGCGCGACGTGCCCAACGAGCCCAACGGGGTTCGCGCTCAAGCCGCCAGAAAGTGCGACAGGCCCGCGCAGCCTCTCTTCCATGGGGAGCGCGGAGGCGGATTGTGCCAACGGCGCCGTGGGCGCCACCGCCAGCGGGTAGGTGTGTGCTGCAGTTGCCGACCGCGCACGTGGGCGAGCCGGAGTAGCGTTGGTGAGGATCTGCGGATACAGGAGGCCCGCAGACCGCAAGCGCAGCACCGGCGGGTTGAGCAGCGGTTCCCCGAACCGTGGCAGGAACAGTGGCTGCTGCGGGATTGGCTGCAGCGACCGATACTTCGACGCCACCGGCAGGGAAGAGACGGCTGCGACGGCCGGCGTGGCCGGCGACAAAGCGACCGAGGAGGGGACGCTGGACGCATTCTTTCGTGCCTTCTTGAACGCGTCCTTGTGCGCCATCACCTTGTACACGACGCGACGCCCCGAACGTAGCACCATCTTGTTCGTGGCTTTGGCCGCCCGGAGAACCATCGAGTGGCTGGCCTTCGCCGCCCGGTACGCGATCGGCTGCTTGGCCTTTGCGAGAGACTTGGCCATGCTGCGGAAGGTTGGTGGGAGGCGGGACCGACAAAAAGAGTGAGGTCGCCTGTTGAGGCGAAAAGCGGTCGCGCGCTGCGATGAGTGATGGAAAAGAACGGTGAGCGGACCACCATCGAACCAAGTCTCTTATAGGAGTTCTAAGCAGACAGACCCCCACCCCCAGCCGCCCAGCCGCCGCAGCTGTCCGTGTATTGCTCCACGCTCTGCCCCCCTGGCCCCCCCGCCAGCTCCCCCGCTACCCGTAGCCACTGCGCGTCAGCCCCCCCTCCAACTCCCTCACTGCTAGCTCCCCCGCCGCCCGTAGCCACTGCGTGTCAGCCCCCCCGTCACCTCTGTCGCTTCCCGTAGCCACTGCGCGCCAGTAGGTGCAGCTGATGCAGCCACCACGAGTGCGGGGCATCACCGCGGTCGCACAACCCACAACACTGGCCCTCGGGACAAACGAGATTACTGCGACGAGCTAGCCGCTTTCCAAAGCGCCACGCTCACCACGCATTCACTGAAACGAAATGGATAGACGGTGTCAGGCACACACAGCGCGTCGGAGAGGCGGCACTCGGAGGGCCGGACTGAGCGTGGCGACACGCGGTGCAATCACTTGCGGTCGCATGTGGCGGGTCAGGTAGCTCTCTGAGATACGTAACCACACAGAGTACCGACGAGCGGCGTCTGCATCCAGGTCAGTGTCATCGCAAAAGTGGTGGGGCGACACGCGGCGGGCCGCACTCACTCGCGGTTTCACATGTCGCGCCACGGTGGGGTGGTCGGAGGGTCCGTGCACGTCGCAGTCGTCAGGCGGCTCTGTGCGATACGTTACCGCCAAGAATACCGACAAGCGGCGGCTGCATCCAGGTCAGAGTCATCACACTTGTGGTAGGGCGCCACGCGACAGGCCGCACTCCCTCGAGGTTTCACGTGGCGTGCCACTCTACAGCTGCAGTAGCGTCGGCCGACGTATCATCGCTCAGGCAGTGCTCTGCAAATCAAGGCCGTGGCCTCCTGTTCGTTTCTTGGCACAGAACAAGCCACCCACCCACACAGTCCTGGACAGACGACCGGATGACGGATGACGGTGTTCCAGGCAGCTGGTCGCGAGTGTGCAGCTGCATGCAGCTGCAGTGTCCGCGTATTTCTTCGCTTGAGGTCGAGAAGCTGCAGCTGCAGTGGAGCTGCAGGACGCTGTTGCTTACTTGGCACATTCTCGGGTCACCCATAGAGTAGGATCGGACAGAAGACCGGGCGACGGCTGAAGCTCGCTGATACAGACACATTGCCGCATTCCGTGTCATTAGTCAATCATCGCAGAAGCAAGCAACAAGCAGTCAACAATCAGCTACGTCCCGATGCAGCTGTTCTGCGCGCGAGGATACAGACACACCTGAAGGCTGTCATCCGTTTCAATGCTGTACGGCCGCAGGGCATCCGCCTGGCACGAAATGTGGCCCTCTGGCAGCTTACTGAACCTGGTTTACCAAACCAAGGGCTGTGGCACGCAAGACAGTTGACCAGCGAAGCCCTGCACGACCTGGACAGTACCCAGGCGGAGAGCGACCCAGGCGGAGAGCGACCGTGCGTGCCTGCCGTATCTCCCGCAGAGCCACTGCCACAGCCAGCTCGAGCGTCGCGCAGCTGCAGGCATCCCGCCTCGCGCAGAAATGGCAGCCAAAGGGTACATAAGCTCTTCTCATTCGTTCTTCTTCACCCCACCCAACCTCATCACGACACAATCAACGACCGAACCGACGCAGTAGCACGAGAGCAAGCGTCACAGGGCGGAGCGGCGTCGCTGTTACCGCGGCCGGCCCCTGTCACTGCCACGGCCGTCTACCCGCCCCACCACTATCGGCCAAGGCGCGACTGTCGCCTCCCCGCGCATTCAACATCGGCTACGCCCCTGTCGCTGCGACGGCCGTCTTCCCGCCCCACCGCATCGGCCACGGCACTACGTCCGCCTCACCGTGGCGCTTCTCGGCGTGTCGCCATCGCTGCCGTGCCGCGTGCCGCATCCCCGCCGCGCTGCGCGGCGCGTCGCCACCCCTCCGTGCCGCGTCCGCGCGGCGTTGCTCGTCGTGTCGCTACTGCGACCCGCAGGGGTGTCGCCACTCTGGCCGTTTTGCGTTCACGCGGCGTCGCTCAACACGCCGGTGGTGCTGGTCAAGCTACACGTGCCGACGGGCACGCATCCCTCCCGGGACCCACGACCGGCCCCCGCCACCGGATTGTGCGCGTGTCTTTGCCGGTACCACGCTTCACGCTGCCTCGCTCCTTCCACGATGGGCGCAAGGCGCCGCTGTGCTCGAATGCGGATGGTGCCAAACGCCCACGTAGCGACGACTGCGCAACGAGCCTACCGCCTAAGTACGGCGGCTGGCGAGGAGATGAACCGGCCGGCCGCAGACGGACCGGCTGTGGTGGTTGGCGTTGCAGCAGCAGCAGGTCGTCAAGATGCTGCTGCCGCGGTACTTGCTGCGCTGGCGGTGGCTCGTGACGAGCGGCGCTCCCGCCGCGCGGCAAAGAGGCTGCATCGCGCTGGCGCACGCATGGGCTCGGCTAGCGCGCCTGCCCACGAGATGAATGGCGTCGACGACACGACTGTCTGTCGGCGAGACCGTTGTGGTGGGCGCCGGCACGAGTGCGGCGGGAGGCGGCATCGTCTCTGCAGCCGACAACGCGCCTGTCGCCGAGACGGCTGTCGCCGAGACGGCTGTTGTCGCCACCCGAATGTGCCCGGCGGCAGACGGCAATGAGCTCTTGTTTCACGTCGTCGGTGGGGTTTCCATCCCTGGAGGTGGAACGTCGGTCACCCGGCACGACCCTCGAGCGCTTGACTGGGACTTTGTGCAAGTCGATGCCACGGCGACGGTGGAGGGGACGACAGCGACTCACTGCGCTACGCCGGATGGGTTTGAAGGGAAGGCCGGCGGTGGGGCGCAAGGCGATGGGGGCTTCGCCGTCTTAGCCGCATTGGAGCGACGGAAGCGCGCAAGGGGCGGCACGCCCGCTCGTGCGGTAGATGTTGGCGGCCTTCCACGGACCACAACGGCCAATGGACATCCGACGGCGCGAGTGGAGTCAGCTGAGCTCCAGCTTGGAGTCGAAGAGGCTGACGCCATCCCGCTATTTCAACCCTGGCCGTTGACCGCGCCAACGCGAGCGGTGCCACCGCCAACGCGAGCGGTGCCACCGCCAACGCGAGCGGTGCCACCGCCGGCCGTGACGGACTTGACGAGCACCTTCCCGGGCGTAAGCGGCGCCACCGCCGCGCCGGTCGCAGGGACGGCAGCATCCAGCGCGTCGGGGGGCGCGGCGGAGCGCGCGACGGAGCTCTACCTTCATGACCTATGGTTGCGGAACGACGAGTTGCGGGCGGCTACTGAGGATGAAGTGGTCATGCACGGCGTTGCGGACATGGCCTCGCAGGCGGCGTCACAGGCGTCACAGGACGAGCTCGCCCTGGTCGGTGACACTGCGTCACAGGCAAACTCAGAGGCAACCTTGCAGACGCCATCGACGGGGCTCAGCGCCATGGACACGGAAGTGACCTTGTGGACGGCGCTCGAAGCGGCCATCAACTCGCTGAATGCCATATGACGGCGAGTGTCTGGACAAGGCTCAAGCAGGCGCTCTCGTCAGCGCCGACGGACGGGACGGACGGAGAGGACGAGATAGCTTGTCGTGGAAGAGAGTGACGCTCCTGGAGGGGTGGCGACAGTGGGACGAGGTAGCGGTGGTGGTTGTGGGGTGACATGGCGTGTTAGAGAACAGAGGGATGTAGCACGCCAATGAAGGTCACTTTCTATGGAAGCAAATGCCGAGCGACACACAAGAGAAGATGAGAGACGAATGTGTTTGTCAGATCATGTTTATTGAGTGCGTCAGTGTCGTCAACGCGAGCCGTGTGCAGCTTGTGCAGCGAGCCGAGGCTCTGTACAACATTGGTGCTGATGCGAGGACAAAGAATGAACGAGAGGGTCGCGAGGCGCTCGTCTGATAACGCTCAACAACGAAGTGACAAAGACATACTGGAAGGGCGATACGTGCAGGTCGGTGTTGGGGCGTGGGCGTGAGACAGACGAGAGTCAAGAGTGACCGTGAGCTGAGCCAGACGAGAGTCAAGGGTGGCCGTGAGCCAGACGAGAGTCAAGGGTGGCCAAGATGGCAAAGGTCGCCAAATCGGCGGTAGGTAGGTAGGTAGGGGTGACCAAGGCGGGTCGCCCAGGCGGTGGCGAGGGTCGCCCAGGCGGCGTCAAGGGTCGCCAAGGTGGCGACTTGGCGGCCACGGGGGAAGCTTCGGCCGGGAGTCGGAGATGCCTGACAAGCCTTGGCAGACCGCTCAGTACCTCTCAGCAGACCGCTCAGTACCTCTCATTACTGCTACGTTGCAACTTCAGCTGACCCCTGGTTGGATATTACAACACGTGACCAGGCTGATTCTTTTGTCAAGAACTGGTGCTGCGCGGTTAGTAGCACCCCAGATATGTGAATTATGTCACATTCTTTTACTCTTTTTGTCTGTTGGCTGATAATACTTTCAAGTGACACTTGACGATTTTCATCATTGTCGAAAATGCAAATACCAGGATTGACGGGATCCAAGTCGCCAATAAGGTGCTCGTTTTGGTGGAGCAGGTATGTTGTTGGAGAGCAGGCCGAGGCCGAAGGACACTTGTCACCGCCCACGCGCTGGTGAGTGGAGCATAGGATTCTGTCAGTTGACGTGGGACGGACTCGGGACGGACTCGACGGGGGCTGGAGCGCCCTCCACCACGCGCTACGCGAGGCCGCGCGCGGGCGGCGGCGTGCCTGCCACCCCCTGGTCGCCACTACCCTGGCGCTTCCCTCCCGCACCTGCTTGACCCCGCCCTGCCCCCCTTGCCCTGCTCCTACTTCTGCAGCCGCCGCCGACGCGATGGGCGCTGAAGCGCTCGCCACCGCGCGCTACCCGAGGCCGCCGGGGCACGCCGCCCCCCTCACGAGGCACGGCCTCGACCGCGCCCGAGGCCGCGGGAGCGGCGTGCCTCCCAGCCCCTGGTCGCCACTACCCCGGCCCCCACCTCCTGGTCGCCACTACCCCGGCGCCCCCCTCCCGCACCTGCTTGACCCCGCCCTGCCCCCCCGCCCTGCCCCCCCGCCCTGCCTCCCCGCCCTGCCGCTCCTACTACTGGTCGCCGCCGCCGACGGGACGGGCACTGGAGCGCCCGCCACCGCGCGCTACCCGAGGCTGCGGGGGCACCTGCGGGGGCACGCCGCTCCTACTACTGGTCGCCGCCGCCGACGGGACGGGCGCTGAAGCGCCCGCCACCGCGCGCTACCCGAGGCCGCCGGGGCACGCCGCCCCCCTCACGGCCTCGACCGCGCCCGAGGCCGCGAGGGCGGCGTGCCTCCCAGCCCCTGGTCACCACTACCCCGGCCCCCACCTCCTGGTCGCCACTACCCCGGCGCCCCCCTCCCGCACCTGCTTG
>Ga0209186_1001441_pt1 | contig 17631 bp, 15 predicted proteins | sample SidtaG_FD_187426 | JGI IMG/M metagenome (GOLD analysis project Ga0209186, IMG submission 187426) | Marine algal microbial communities from Sidmouth, United Kingdom - Sidmouth_Male2 metaG (SPAdes) (version 2) | ecosystem: Host-associated > Algae > Red algae > Unclassified | place: Sidmouth...
GCAAGGGTCTTCAAGCTGTGCAAGACTGTCTTTCGGGGGCCTCGACCGTCAGGTGGGAGCGGGGATCTGATGAGTGTACCTGTGCTGCGGGCGTCTATTACACGCCAAATGCATCCCACGTTGGGTAAGATGCAGACTCCCAAGACGGGGCAGATGCAGAAACATCAAGATTGCAAGACGCGGACGTCCACATCCGGACCGCGACGCCAACAACCGCGTGCGCTCTGTGCACGCCATCGGTCTCGGAAGGAGGCGACGTTCCAGAATCACCCGTGCTGCAGGACGGAGACCTCGCTGCTTCTTTCGCCTGACTCCATGCATGTTCCACAGGTACTTTATCAAATATGAAGAGAAACAAGCTACCTTGGAAGGCAAAGAGCACCGTGAGGCGGTGCACATCTGGGCTTTCGCCGCGGCCGGCTTGTTCGGGCGGACAGGCGCCGGAGGGCGGCATCACCGCGTCCTCACGTGGGTTCTCTGAGAGCTCGCCGCGATCTTGAAGAGCGCCTTCGACGTGCGGCCGAAGACTTGGGCGCAGGCCAAATCGGTCTGTCGTCGGATGAGTCGCTGGATTGAGAACGACTTTCAGACCCTCTTTGGGCCCTCGCACACAACTAAGCTGTATCGCGCCGTGTCGCATTTTTTGGATGAGTTCATTCTTCGAGGCAACCTCCAGGACGGCAACACAGGCGTCAACGAGGCTCTGCACAAGTTTGTCAAGCAGGCATTTGCTCTCACGAACAAGAGTCGTGACAAGGCAGCACTGCAGATGGTGTTGGCGGAGTAGATTGAGAGCCTCGTACGTCGGTCGCGGCAGATATCAAAAACACCTGCCAAGAAAGCTGCAACGGTGCGCCGCGTGCGTGCTGGTGGAGCGGTCAGCTCTGTCTCGGAATTCGCAGCGACTTCAGGCTTGGTCGCATTGGACGAGGCCTTTCACTGTTCTACATCTGACTACATCACGACTCAATCCGGGGCATTGCTTCCTGGTGCGGGAGACCATCAAGCGCGCGGCGATCGCACTATGCTCTCGGCAACTCGGGACCTTGGCGGACGCCCATGGCATGACTGGGTGCGCTACCGTGCGGACGACGGGACTGTTCGTGTCGGGCAAGCACGGGCAATTGTTGCGGCTCACAACGGCACCCTCATGCGCACTGTTGTTCCGCATCGTGCTGAGTACGCAAGCAGCGTATTCGACTGTCCCTTCACGGCGTATGGGTGCAAGAGGATGCAGTGGTGCAGTCAGGTTCGCGAAGGAAAGGTACGCCCCGACCTTGAGGCCATTGCTTTGCACCAGGTCATCGAGGTACTGTGCGTAGAGCACGACTGGGAGGAGTGGGTGGATCGGGTCGGCGTGTGTCGATTCCCCAAGAGCTTTGCTTCTGATGCGAGCGACTGGCGCGACTATCGCTTCTTCATCAACAACTTTTGTGAGGAGGAGAGGGCGAGGGGCGAGAGTACGTGATGATGTGTACATAAACCTCTTCTAGCATCCAGATGATTTTGCTTACAATGTACTGCATTTGATGACATTGGATGACATCTCATCCGTCTTTGCATTGGATGACATTGGATGACATCTCACCCGTCACACCTCTTCCACGAGTGGAGGCTCGTCGTGTCCTCGCCACACCAAAGACATGAATCCCTGCCAAGCATGTGATAGGGATGCTCTCAGACGGCCTCAAAGGCCCTTTTCCTGAGGCTCGCGCACAGGCTAAGTCATTCGGGAGTGTCTTGGCCGTGAGAGCTGTTCAACCCAGACTCGCGGTCGCATTAAGGACGCCCGTCCTCGCTGTGGGTCTCTCTGGTGGCGTCAAGGAGGCACACCTGCGTGATTGGCGATTTTTAGACCACATGTCCAACGAATCATCTGCAAACAGTCCTGCACGGACTCGGTTTATTTCCTGTAGCCCCCCAGCACGTGGTCAAAAATCGTTCCTCGTGTTTTTTTACAGGCACGGCGACGCTCACGTCGCCACTGGACGCACTGGGGTGGATTGAGGACCCACCCTAACGCTTGAGATGCAGTTGAAAGGATGTCCTAACCGGATCGGAGAACTCCAGCCGACACAGTTGTTGCAGATGGCCGGATGGTAGCACGCATTTGCCTGCCTTTGGTATCATTATGGACTGCCCTTGGGTCGGGTTGGCGGCCAAGTCCTCACGCTCTCAGTCTTAGAATCGACCGGTCGCGGCCGAGGGCATTGCAGCAGAGAAATGACATGCACGGACCAGAAAATGACGACAAGATGCAAACATATATTTCTTAGAGCACGTCGAGAGCTATCCCGATGTCGTGTACAGCGCTCGAGATGCGGTGAGATGCAGAAAATGACATCCAGATGCAGGTGGGCACGGCTGCCGACGATGCCGCTGATGTACTAGCGAGGACGTCCCTCGCGGTGGACCGACGACGCGACGACCCGCTCTGGCCCCGCGTACCAAGGACCTGCAGGGCGCGCCCCGAACCACCTGGTGGCGCCTACCCACTCGGTCCTGCGGCCCGTCCTCCCAACCGCGCTGACACTGTGCGCATGGGCCGGCGGGGAAGCTCGGCCTTGATGTCGGGGCCGTGTGGCGGTTGGGTCCCTCTGGTGGCGGGCCGGCGTGGGCGGCGGTGTACATGGCCGGCGGATCGGCTGTGATGGTGGCTGGACGGCTTTCGTGGGCCCTACGTTGGCCTCGCCCCGCGGCCGGATCGGGGCTGTGATGTCGCCGTCTGATTGGGCCTCGTGCGCTTGGATATCTTGGCCGCTGCTGGTGGCGGTTGTCGGACTTGATTTTTCTTTGCTTGTATTTCGCATTGTTTGGAGGGACTTGATTTTCGCATTGCGGGTGCCCTGCATTGGCCGGCTCCGATTGGAGGCCGGGCCACGGGCTCCCGCGGGTCGCTTGCTTCCACAAAGTTCCGCGGGTTGGGACCGAATAGCGGCCACCCAGCGAAGGCGCCTCGTTTGCCAACTAGGGGCCGGGGTGCTGGCGTGTGTCGTGGCCCGCTGTGGCCCCGCTAGGGGGCCGCCGTGGGGGCTCTTAAGGGGAGGTCTCGGCTTCCCCCTCGCGTCCAGAAGAAAAACCAACCGTGCCTTGGGTCTCTTGCTCCCTCGGGTCTCTGCCGAAATACCTTTGTCCCCCTCTTTGGGACGGGCGTGGACTGCACTTTTCCCTTGCCGGTTCCTTCTGGGCCTCCCTCCTTTGGGGCCCAGGGGTTGTTGATTTCCTATCCGGAGTTAAGAGAGAAAACCGCTACATACTCCATGCAGAGATGGAGAGACACCGGGCACTTCTCGAGACTGCTTTCAATGCCAGACGAGTATGGGATTCCTGCATCTTGGCTGCTTGGGATGAGTGGCGAGCCCTTGAAGGCTGTCAAGTTCCACAGACTGGCTCCGCACCGGCGACCCTCGCCTGCTGTCGACGTGATCTGGCGTCCGAAAAAAGCCCTGCACTCTGTCCGGTCTTCGACCGAGGAGTTGTGGAGACGCGCAGCCCCAAATGCTGTTCTCGCGTTCTGCGGGAAGGCAATGCACCCACACAGATCATTCGTGATCCGAGAAGGGTCGACACTCTCTATTGCTGAGGAGAGGCAGGCTTCCTCTGAAGAACCGAGCTTCGAATCGACGGATTCTGACGCGCAGTTCTTTTCTCGTGGGCATTCCATTGGAAATATTGACGGAGAGCTACACGTCGCCATAGAGAAGTGGAAGTTACCACCGATGGCGCTCTCTGTCCTCGGACAGCCCGTGCTGGTAGCAATCGACGTAGCAGCTGGGGTCGGGATTGCTCGAGCTGACCGTGTGCGGCAGATTGCCTTCGCTCTGCCTTGTGGTCTGCACGACGTCCTGTTCTCCAGGAGTTCGGGATTTCACTTCAAGAGTGGCTAGTTTGTTGCACAGCCTTCCACTAGTCGATGGGACACAGGGTGTAGATGGTTTCTGTTTCGTTCGTCGCTCGCGCGATCTGTGGGAAATGAGTAAAGTGCCATACGACTTCCGTGAAAGTGGATGGCAGACAACACGTTGCGCACTAGAAGGCCACTGAATGGCCCTTCGCCCACTGCATAGAAGACGCAAGGTCCCAAATAACGACAATGAAAAACAACAGAAAAAAATCATTTAGCCCCATCACGACCTCCCATCTTCCCCATCAACCGTTCCCATACTCTGCAGGTGCTCCACCACCGAGGACACGTGACCATTAGCTAGTCTTTGCACCACGAGAGGGACATGAGAATCCACGGGTTGGGTGCCTGGTAGAGGAGTCTTTCGCAGTCGATCATGCTCGCCATCGTAGACATCTGGCGCGCACTCCAAGCAGCAAAAAGGCGCAAACTTAGCCGCTTCATCTCCCAGCTCCTCAATGCACGTCTGGCAGACGACAACGGAGAGCCAAGCCACTTTCCCGCAGTGGGGACATGACGCGCCGTCTACTGAGTAGTCAGTCACCTTTGCGGCATCCTCACCTGGATTCACCAGGGGGTCCTCATTCGTGCCGACAGCATTGTCAGCAATGAAACTCTGCGCAAGCTGTGGAGCGCGATCGAGTGCCACGACTGTTGGCGTCTTGCCAACGCAAGTACGGTGCGCATCCATTTTCATGTAAGCCAGGACGCGGTCGAGGTACTCTGTGAGGTGGGCCACCATCACGCGGAGGTCCCGTCGGAACTCGGCTGGGTCGCAAGCTTCATAGGTGTTCGCATCGCCGACCAACCATTCTCCATCAACGAACTTCATAGCGGCCAACACCAACAGCTTCTCAAATGGGATGAGGATCGCCAACCTTCCTCGCAACTGCGCCGCGTGCTCGATTGAATAAGAAAGCCAGCCAGTGCACGCCAGGTTCACAGCCGACGCCACGTTTTTACCAGGCCCTGTCATAAGTATCGTTTTCTGTTTCGGGTACGGTATACATAAATCGTTACATGTGAGTACGTGTGGCGGCCACCTGTGTCTTCATGTGTACCAATACGAGATATACCTGGAAAACACGGGTACGAATCAATTCCGGAATTGATCGACTCGGATCAGCTGCCAACATTCAGCAGCGCGAAGCACCTATTTAGCCCAAGCATGTCGGAACGGTTCCGTCACGTGAGTGAACCTGTTGGCCGCGTTCTTAACGGCTAACGTGAGAATTCGAACGGGCGCCCCCTGGCGAGCACACCAGGGTTCGGAGATTCCCCGCCGACCAGATTCGCTGTAGCCATGAAATCATGTCCAAACATTAACTGGTACTTGGCGGACGTGAAACATCATAATTGCAGGAGAATGGCAGGCTCTTCTGGCTCTAAGTCCGCTGACGGTCGGAATTGATTGATACCCACGGCTACCTACTCATCTGTTGATTTGGGTGTGGGTGCCAGCCGCCCTGCGGCCCACGGGTACGGGAGTTCAGACACTTACACCCGTAAAAGCACCTACTCACAATATACGTATGGTAGGGCCTGATTTTTTCCTCCGTTAAAGCCACTGTGGGGCGCCCCGTGGCCAGGAACGACATAGTCCCCGACCTCCATTGCGTGGAACCCAACTCTCACTTCGTGAGAAAGGAAGAAATTAGCTGGCCACAACGCGGCCGTCTTCGCGAGAACCGCCCACACATCCCCTCCAGCAGCTTTCAGCACGTTCGGGTCCACGTTTTCTTCCAGGACGCGCACCATCAGGGGGAGTTCAGATCGGGGCACAAAGAATCAGTATTTACTCGCCCCGGTCTGCAAGTACGACACGGACGAGAGCAGGCTGTCCTCCACGAGCCAGATGAAAAAGGATCCCATGGTTCCCATGTACAGCAAGTTGGTATTGACGCCTTCACATGTTGACCCCGCTCCGAGCATACTGTGATGGTTCAGGGTACGCGGGTTCTGCGGTCGGTCGGTGGGGAAGGACTGGTCCACTGCGGCTTTGCACGCGGAATCTCCCAGACTCCTGCTGCACCCGTCCTCATTGTCAGGCGAAAAGTCCGACATGTAGTACACATCAATTGTGTGCGGCTTCCCAGGACCCAATACCGCTTTCTCGTGGCCAACAGAGGTCTCCTCTCGGACCCAGGTCACATTGGTGTCGTTCACGTTCCTCAGGAAGCTCGAAACAGTGAGGTCCTTGTACTGGGATATCATGGCGTTGGTACTCTGCTCGATCCTGGCACTCAGCCGGCTTGCTGACATCCACTTCTGGCCTTCAGCTGGCAGCTGGTTCTGTAGCTCTCTGCCATTTACGCTGCGGTACATAGCACGGCGACGACGGAACGTGTCGCTGACGATAGTCGGTAACTGTGGGAAGCTTTGAATGCGCACCCTGCCTTTGTCCCCGACGAGTCGCTTGGGAGCCCTGCTAGGAACTGCGCGCACCGCGGGTGCAACCACTCGGAACACGTGCGCACCGGAAGTCCGCATCGATGCCACAGCTTGGAGCGAATCAGATCATGCAGTCCAAGCTTCGGAGCGGTATTTATAAAAGTAATTAGAATTCTGTGAAAGTCCATCGGACGCCGCTGTAAAGTGCCCGTCTCGACATTTGGCCGTCCTTCGCGTAGACGCGATGCCTCAAGTGAACCACAGGCATCTCTGTCGGTACGGTCAGGTGCTCTACGTAGCGTTGCTTCCCTCTCAGCGCTAATGTCGCCAGCGCGGTCGCCTGCAGTGGCCCCCGGGCGTGGTACTACACGAATGGCTGCGACACCAGCGGCGCTCGATTCTGCGTCGCCGTCAACCACAGTTCCAGGGCTAGGACCGTTCGTGCGCGCCTCCCCTGAGGCACCGCCACAGTCTTCTGCAGCATTGAATTTAGGACGAGGTGGCACAGGAGCAACGCCGGCGATGACGTTGAGGTCTGCAGAATCCAAGCTATTCAACGCGTCACCACGACGAGACAAGCGACCCAAACTCAGGAAGTCAAGCCCAAACCCAGCCATATCCAACCGCTCTTCCAACCGGTCCCCGGCTCTCATGGCGCCCATTGTGGACCTGGCCGCGCCAGGCCCCGCCTCGGGCGTGGGCGCACGCGGAGACCCCGCGCCGCCATCACTGTGATCATCACCACCCTCACAATCGCCATCTGGTGGGCCTCCGCCTCCTCGACCGTCAACGCCGCCGGACACACGACCACTCCGACCACCGCTACCTTGGTGCTCCCCACGTCCGGGGCCGTCCCTACCTCCATTCCCAGCTCCTTGCGACGCAGCACCGCCCTCAACGCGTGCACCATAAGTGCCGCTACCCCGACCGGCAGCATCCTCCGGAGCACAACCAACGACTCGGGCATTGGGTGCTAGTTGGTCACGTGCGACGCATTGGCGGCGGTCGTCGCGTCCATCTTCATCTAGATGCTCTTGATCAGCACAGACTCGAGCAACACCGCGATCACCACGGGCGCGCCTGCTGTTTATGGCAGAAGCGTCTTCGGCATCGTCACCTCCGCCACAGCTGCCTCCATTGACCGCACCTCCAACAACGTGACCACGACGTTGCTCACCGCGTCCTCGACCATCACCACCTCCACGTGCACCAGCTCGTTCTTCGTCTCCAAATCCCTGATCGTAATCTTCCACTCGACGGCCCGCTGCACCGCCGACGGATACAGCACCCGCACCATCAGCGTCGCCGCGACGAGCGCCAACATCATCTCGATCACCATGTCCAACCAGGGCATCGAGCACTCGTTGGTCACGTGCAACGCGTTGGCAGCGGGCGTGTACGCCTCCATCCAGATGCCCTTGATCAGCACCGAGTTCTGCAGCACCACGACCACCACGAGCGTGCCGGTCATCAGCGCCATCGGCTAGTCGGTCGTCGACACGTCCTCCTCCATTGTCGCCTCCGTTGTCGCCTCCTCCACCACCATGACCACGACGTTGCTCACCGCTTCCTCTAACATCAAGACCTCCACGTGAACCACCTCGTTCGTCATGTCCACCTCCTTGACCATAATCTGCCACTCGGCGGGTCCGTGCTCCCTGCGCAAGGCCGACGGATGCATCACATCCACTGTATTCGTCACCACGACGAACGGCAGCATCATCTCGATCATCATCGCCAACTAGGTCACCAGGCACTCGCTGGTCACGTGCAACGCGTTGGCGGCGGGCGTCTCGTACGCCTCCGTCCAGATGCCCTTGACCAGCACCGAGTTCTGCTGCACCACGAACACCACGAGCGTGCCCGTCATCAGCGCCATCGGCTAGTCGGTCGTCGACACGTCCTCCTCCATTGTCGCCTCCGTTGTCGCCTCCTCCACCACCATGACCACGACGTTGCTCACCGCATCCTCGAACATCAAGACCTCCACGTGAACCACCTCGTTCGTCATGTCCACCTCCTTGACCATAATCTGCCACTCGGCGGGTCCGTGCTCCCTGCGCACGGCCGATGGACGCATCACATCCACTGTATGCGTCACCACGACGAACGGCAGCATCATCGCGATCATCATCGCCAACTAGGGCACCAGGCACTCGTTGGCCACGTGCAACGCGTTGGCGGCGGGCGTCTCGTACGCCTCCATCCAGATGCCCTTTATCAGCACCAAGTCCTGCAGCACCACGAACACCACGAGCGCGCCGATCATCAGCGCCATCTGCTCGTCGGCCGTCGAAACGTCCTCCTCCAAAATCGCTTCCATTTTCTCTACCTCCACCGCCATGATCACGTCGTTGTTCACTGCGTCCTCGACCATCACGACCTCTGCGGGAAACACCTCCTCCGCCGTCACCGGACCGACTGTCGTGGTAGACATCGTCCGAGTCTTGCATGACTGCATCAGAGTCTGCTTGCTCTTCGTCAGACACGTCACGACCGTTGAGTAACTCCTCAGCAGGCTCCTCCTCAGTGTCCATGAGGCCGCCTGGTCGATGGGCGTCGATTATGCGGCGGACAAGGCTACGCAAGCGCCGTGGGGCGTGGGACTTCTCCCGTTGGCTAGTGCCATGACCACGAAGAATGCGGGCAGCGTGTCGCGGCTCAGCCGACAGCAACATCGCCACGAACGCAATCAGGTTGTCCGCTGTCGTCTCTCGCCCCCCCGCCCGCGTCTTGAGCACCGAAATGGGCAGCAAGGCTCGCAAGCCATCCTCAACAAGCGTCGTCTTCCGCGAATCGTCGCAAGTGCGCAGGTAGGTTGTGCATATGGCCACCGTCAACGCGCGGAAGAGGCCTGTCACAACGTGCTCGTCCCACCCTCCCTCACCTTTCTCAACAGAAGAGGTGTCAATCACAGCCAGCGCCGCATCTGGCACGGCCTGATCCGCGAGCGCCGCGCCTGAGCGCACATCGGCGACCACCCGCACGACGGTCTCCCGCAGACCGGTCACAACAATGGCTCACCAAGTTCCACCCGTGCACACGGGCACGACCGTCGTGCCGGCGCTGAACACCAGCCGCTCCACGATCGCGTCACGGACTCGGTAAGCAAGGCGACGATCGCGGGCCACTGAAGCTGCCATGTCATCAGCGGTCAGAGAGGTCAGCACACGGAGACCGCCGTAGCCGCCGTCGCGGCCAAACTTCGTCGGGAACCAAAGGAAGAAACCATCCACGACGCGCCGAGAGAGCGCGTTGCCCTCTGCAAGAGAAATCCTGTCAACCAGGAACAGCTCCAAACGCCGAGGGGACAGGGAGGGGAACAGGAACGGAGGCTCATGGTGAACCCTTGGCGGGGGGGGGCGCTGCAGGCATGCGCCCACCTCTGCGGCAGTAGCATGCCATTGACGTCGACGTCGATGCCGTCCCGCGCTCTCCGTGGCAATCGTCATGTCATCGTCGTCGACGACATTGGCGTGACCGCGCTGCTGTGCGGAAAAGCGCGTCGACCCTCTCTGACAACCTCCCCAGAGCTATTGGGAACAACTGGCCGAACTGGCCCTGGGGCAAACGGGTCCGCCAGTCGCGGCACATCGAGCGGCCGATGACTAGGCGCAGGCAGGCCCCTCGCGAGGCTCATAGAACCTCGCAAGGGTGCCCGGCGTGAATTGGTGTGCGATGGAGCGTCATGGGCGGCTGGCACGGGAGCGGTGCGGTCGGGCAGCGGCCGAGCAGGACTGTCGGCAGGCGGCAGCTCGCTCCGTCCGGCTTGGGACTCGGCGGTCGCGTTCAACGGGCGCGGCCGTGGGTGTCGCATCGTGCCCGCTCGCAACTCACTTGCACAACCGCCATTGCACGCGTGCCACTGCAAGGAACGCTGCACAAATACAGAGGCAGCGTCGGCGGCAATCGGTGCGGAGCGGCTGACGTCGTCTTCCAAGGCCCTTACAGCCGACGACAATAGCGAATCGAGGGCGGCGGCGTCGCCGCAGCCACCGGAGCAGTTGCGCATGGTCCGTAATTGATCTGCGCTGGAAACAAATTGTCGATCGGCAATCTCAAGTGCGCTCAGAACCATCCGCAACTGGGCCGTTGACAGTCCCCCCGTGGATTGCCCAATCAGCGGCCGCCGTGCGTCGTGCAGCACTCCCACTAGTGCGGCAGCCGACGGCCGTGGCTCGCCGTCGCCAGACGCGTCGGCGGCGTGCACCGAGACGCGATCCGACACTGCTGCTGCTCGGTTACGCCCGCGAATGAGGACCGCGTTGCCAGGAGCATCTGGGGCCACACCTGCACGTCCCTGCAGATGCAGGCGCCGCATCGCGCGGTTAGGGGCGCTCTCAGATATCGCCGTCGCACGCTCCGGCGCCGATCCGGTCCGTGACGACGATCCCAGATTACGGTCGGATATTGGTCTGCCTGCCACGACCTTGGCGTGCCACAGTTTCTGAGGGTCCGTCGCCGCCCATGTGAGAGCCGGCCCCGAGACTTCGCCTCTTGGATTTGCCACGGCCGCGAGCACGGCCGCGGCCGACGCCACCGCCATCGCCGCTCGATAGGCCCGCATCAAACTGCGGGGAGCGCACAGCAGACCGCCGCGCGATATTCTCAGCCCGCTGGGCGGCACGGGCCGCTACAAGCATCTGAGCAGCGACTCGCTGCGCCCGCGCGGCTTCGGCCTGGAGCACCTGCGCCTGCGACATCTCCGGCTGCGCGGCCCGGGACTGGTTGCGCTGCCGCTTACTGGGCCCGTTCTCAGTCGGAGCGTCGTCAGACGAGCTCCGGCCACCACCGCTGCCGCGACACCAGCTCGTGTCCCCATCCCCATTCATAACCGGCGTGCGGCTTCCCAGCAATGGATAGTTGACCGTATCAGCGGGTAGCTCCGCGATTCGGAAATCCCTTTCGAGGGTTCCCGGTCCCTTTTGGGAGGCAAATCTCATCCAACCCTTGCAGGAGGCCACAGGGCACGCTGTTAGCCGCGTAGCGAGCACCAAGCACCATAGATGTCACAGTTGGCCGTCCCTTTCGGGATAGTTGGCCTTCCCTTTCGGGGTACTGTGTGCGCTCCACCCTCACGGGGGACCGACACACCGATGGTGATCCGCTTCAGCAGCTGTCAAGCACCGATGACGGCAACAGGTCTTCCCTTTCAGGATACCGAGTGTGGTCCGCCTTTTCAGGGGACCGCAAAGCCGATAGTCAGACGTGCAAGAAGACCAAACAACGCCGATGACACAGCTGGCCGTCCCTTTCGGGGTGCAGTGTACGGTCCGCCCTTTCGGGGGATCACAACGACGGTCGGTTGTACAGCGCAAAGGCATGCACAGTTGGTCGACCCTTTCGGGGAACCGTGCAGCGTCGACCCTTTTCAGGGGATCTCAAGGAAGCGGGGGGTCCCATTCCAGGTAGCGCGCGGTGTCGACCCTTTCGGGCGTGCAGCGTCGACCCTTTTCAGGGGAGCGCGTGGCAGAGGGGCGGCCGTTTCCACGTGCCGTGCGGTGTCCCCCCTTTCGGAGGTGCTCCTCGGTGCCCGACAAAGCGTCAGGCGGGTGAGGCGGGCGGGGGGGAACACGCAGGGTGAACGTACTGTGGCGAAAAACTGAACGCTAACAGCACGAAGGGGGGGAGGAAGGGGGGGAACACGCCGTTGCCACCACAGAGCGGGTGGCACAGAGATGCGGGGCAGTGCGCGGTACGACGACGGTGCGGCTGGCGTCAGCAACCAGTGGCATGTGCTCGGGTGGGAGGAGGGGGCACTGCCTCGACGGTGCCCGGGGATATGGCGGTCTGACGGACGCTTGCGGTGCGCGATGGCGGTGTCCCCTCGTGGCCTCCGTGGCCGTTGGATCTGCGGGCGCCATGCGCGTTTGTGTGCCGGCAGATCCACGGTGGGGGGTGCCGCCGGTCGAATCGAGATCATTCGTCGACCGGACCGATCGGAGCGGATCGTTTGCAATTTCCTGGACGGATGCGGCGAAATACGTATTGGAACATCAATTATCTGTAGTTGCACAGAGATCAATCCACGGCGGGGCCCCCATCGAGGAATCAGCTAGTCTGGACCGTTCGATTCTTGCATCCCCTCGCCGTCCGCGTTGCCACTGGATGCCACAGTAATTCTTCGCCTGGGACTCGTGCGAGCGCTTCAGCGGCAAGTGCGACAGCGCCCCGGCAAGGCAGAGCCCACTGACCTACAAATGCATTTATTGGACGGGTTCAGGCGCCTGCGCGGCGTTATCTCACGGGCGAGCTCACGAAGAGAACTGACCCGTCGCGGACGTCCACCGGACTGGGGCCATTGATCTCAGAAGAGCCAGGGCCCGCAGGCCCTCGTCCCAATGTACCTCTCCTTGCCTCGGCATCGTGCGTCCCGCACCCGTCGTCATCTCTCTTTGACTGCGCACCATGCGTCCCGTCACCCTGGCCCCCCGTCAGAGGCCTCTTGATAACGGTTTCTTGTGACGAGTCTCCGTTGACTGGATCAGCCGTTGACCGCGCCCGTCGCCCTGGTTGCCCGTGATCAGTTTGTTGATCTCGGTTGCTTGTGACGACTCTTGGTCGACTGGGCGAGCCCTAGACCGCGCCTGTCACCCTTGTCGTCCGTGATATGCCTGTTACTCGCTGTTTCTGGTAACGACTCTACATTATCTGGGCAATCCCTAGACCTCTTCTGCGCCGCTGCCTCAGACGTCTCCATGCCTGGAAGTGACGCTGATGACTGTAACGACCTTCCCGGGACACCTGGGCCCAACTCGCCCGCCGTGGACTCCGCGCTGCTCTCTAGGGTCTGGAGCTCTCATGGAGTACGTTTATCCTGTACTTGACCTATGTGACTGCGCGCTCGTCCAGTACCCAGCTTTCCATCGTGCGCATGCCGCCTCTTGTCCTTTCGTTCGTGCCGGATCTGACTCTGACGCTTTCCGTTTATTGACTATGTCTACGGGGTCTGATTATTCGTCGTCTTGCTGCTACCTGGCTTTCCCTCGTCTCAGGATGAGGTCGTTGGCTTATTTGCGAGGTACGGCCAGGCAATTCTCAAGAAGATCAGTAACGGTTCCGTGAGCCCTGGACCGAACGGTCACTCGGTCGACTCGCCCAAGCATGATTGCGTGTCATGGTTAGCGCCTCCTGGACACCTGGAGGGCCCGAACAGAGATTTTACGCGATCCCTCAGAGCTGTGGATAACAAGGCGGTTGAGAAGTGTGTTACCGGAGTAGATCACGATGCAAGCGGCTGGGAAAACCAACGACGGGAGGTGAGGGCGGCCTTGAGAAGGGGCCTGCGTACTCGTTGCAACCGACGCCGTAACTCTGCGCGACTGCTGGCTTACCGTACCTTGGGAGCTTACATGGATGATGACGTCAGTGAGGCCTCTTTTGAGCGTGTGGTTGTGGCGACTGATCCAGGGAATGCCATGGTTGCGGACGCTGCGGTTACCGTACCTGGGACCTCGAGCACTGGGTACAGACTGAAGATCAAGGACGGCGATCGCGAAATGGAGAGAGCACTGGACTTGAACGGCGCTGCGGCCTCTATTTTTGCTGAGCTCCTGTTGTTGGAACCGAGTCAGGTTTGGACATCTGTGCGAGAGGCATGCGCGGCCAGCTTGAAAAAGTATGTGGATGCGACGGAGTACCCCAAGTTCTTGCGCCCAGAGAGCCTCGAGGCCCGCAAAGGCGTGGTCCGCTGCATGCGCGACGAGCTAAGGGATCTTGAGGCGGGTGACATTGACCTTTCGGTTGAGGAAGCCGACTAGATCCCACGCGCGACACGTGATGATACCCCCGCGGTGCATGCTGCGCGTCCAGCATCATGGCTTGGCGCCCACACGGCCTGGAGACAGCGTGAAAGATCATGAGAACGTGCAGCTGCCACCGGTTTATGTCCAGTATCTGTCGATACTCATTTTGTCTGTTAGCATCCTTCTCTTTGCTGGTATTTTCTTGTCCATTTTTTTCTGCTCTTTTCTCTTTTTCTTTCGTTTTATTTTTCTCGTGGGTTTTTATCAAAGACGAAAGCAGACCAAAAAACGTACGTCGCTTCCCAAGATTATCGTGTGCGATCATCGCGGACGATATGAGCGGAAGTGCTCCTCGGATCATTTCTAATACTGTTCTCTTGTTCATTTCTCGGCAGTCCCTCCAGATGAGATACTCCCAGAATCGAAGAGAGAGAGTGAGGGCCGCTCCACGAACCATCTAGCAGATCGTTCCTCTGACCACCGCGGTGATTGCAGTGTGGATTTCCTCTGACGTAGGCTCTGTGATGAACGCACATGTCGTCTATTGTATCGTCCCTATGACCATCATACAAATGAAGTGCAGTACGTGATTGGACACCATGCCTCGAAAAAGGAGACGGATAAATCACAATTTAGTATCTGGAACTGTCTGTGTGGACGCGTAGGGACACCGTAGACAAGGGTATCTTTCTGAATGCATAACGAACGTGCCAACATAATGCTGGTCATCGAGTCTGTGAAATAGTCCCCGATACGTTTTGCAGGATCAGATGCCGTCTTGTTTGGCAAACGGTCCTGGACACAGTTCCTGAACTGATCGCAGGATCATCCTCGGGAAAAAGCTGAAACAATCCCATGATCAAATGACGGCAATTCCGACTGTCACTCGTGGAACTATCCGACCTACCAGGCTGCCAGAAAACCTCGGAAGAAAATCCCACAACCATCGAAGACCTTATCCCCAGGATCATCCATCGAAGAGTCCGGCGGCATATCGCAAATCAGCCTCCTTATTTATATTGGCGAAAAATATCTCAACACATCCTGCGAATTTAATACCTGCACGCAGTCACGGAAGTTCCAACTCTCATTTGTGGAACTATCCTACCAGGCTGCCAGAATAATCTGGAAGATAATCCCACAACCATCGACGACCTTATATCCAGGATCATCCGTCGAAGAGTCCGGCGGCATATACAAATTCAGCCTCCTTATTTATATTGGCGAAACATATCTTAGTACATCCTTTGAATTTAATACCTGCACGCAGTGTCTTGAGTAGGGGTGTCCAATCGGATGGCCAACAAAAATCGATCGATTCGATTTTTGCCGGAAAATCATCGGTTTTAAACCGATTTCGTTCAAGCTGCCCATCTCTGCACGCAAATGTCCCCAGGGTGCTCCTGCAGCGTCAAACGGAAGGGGTGGCGGTTGCATGTGCTCCTGCAGCTTCTGATGGCAGGGATGGGGATTGCAGGGCTCACGAAACGTCGAATGGCAGGGGTGGGGGTGGCACCAGCTCTTCCGGCTGGCTGATTCTCAGACGCAGGACTGTCACGCGCTTTCGCGCGCACACATGCATCCACCTGCTGCTCTCTTCCCGCATCGACCTCCGTTCCAAATCCACTTTCCCTGTCCCTTGTTCTTATTCCTCCCCCATGCTCTCTCCATCCCCCGTGCTCTCCCCTTCCCCTGTGCCCTTCATCTCCCAGGTGTCGAGCGTCTCCCCTTGGGAGCACACCCCGCAATTTCGACGATCGTCGACCATGTCCGTGGCGCCGACGACATGACGTTAACAGGGTTTCGCAGCTTTCTCACAGGAACCGCTCCCCACTCGACCCCAGAATCGGGCCGCCAGAAGGAGAGAGGCGCCAGAGGAAGATTGCCGGCATGGTCAGCTGCCTGACCAGAAGCCAACGGCGTGGCAACGGGAAGTGGTGTCGGCAGAGCGGATTCCACAAGAACTGCGGCCGACCCGGGGGTTGGTGGAGGACAAGGGTGTGTGGAGGACGCCTCGTGGACTAAGGGGGGCGGGGGTGGGGTGCCCATGGCCGGTGGGGCGCGTGGTGCACGTGACTCCCGTGAGGCCATGGTGCTACGTCAGCGCTGCGAAGCGTCCAGACTGACGCCTGGCCTCGAGTCGGCAAGGCGAAACGATTGCCCTGGAAGTCTGAGCGGCCAGCCGTTCGAGCCTTGTCTGCAGGCCCGGGGACCATGCACACACGTATTGACGGATGTGAGGGCGATCCTCAGCCTATCGTTATCTCTGCGATTAACAACGATGCGCTGACGTCGCTCCTCAGATTGCTTCTCAGCCATCCGAGATAACGATAGGATATGCACGTGCCACGTGCAAACCATGTGAGCCACAGAACGTCCGGCCCAATCGTGGCAGATATCTTTTCAAATATTTCGGAGTCCACATCCGGTTACCCCCCCTGTCTGCTGCACGGAATCGCTGGTGCCGACTTTTCTTCGTCTTTTCTGTGATTTTTTGTTATGCTTTTCAGATGGGACACCCGCTCTTCTTGCCTTCTGAATTGAGAAACCCGCCGATTATGAACATTGCTGGGCAAAGACCTTGACGTCGACTCACCCCCCCCTCCGCGCGATCGTCCACAATGTCCTTAACCTCTACGTTTGTTTCCCCAGCGACATGTTGCAGACAATCGCTCCGCCGGCAGTGACGTTTAAAACTACACCTCCCACAGCCCATCGAGCCGCGACCCAGATCCCTCGGCCATCTCTTCCCCTCAGCGCCGCCTGAATGGTTTCTTTCCGCATTCTTTGTCTCAGTACATCCAGTTTGTATTCGCTCAGAGACAGCACCGGAAACAGAAATTCGTCGCTGCCGAAGGTCAATGCTGATATTTCACGGAGCATGGTCGCGCTCGTTCCTTTTTGCACTGCGACCCCCCTCCTTTCTCGTTGTCGGCCCTGGTCTTTTTCTAGGCCCATTGTGCTGGGAACCTCGCCTAGTGCAGAGATTGGCTGTCGACCTGACAAGACTGGCTTGTCAGCGTCGCCAGTGTTTCTGAGATATGTACTGCTCTTGTTCAGGCATGACACCCCCCGTGATCCAGAGGGGCTACAATAATATTTGTGTACTTCACTACCACTCACTTCTTTTCAATGAGAACTGATTGCCGACACTGCTGGTGTAGACACGAGCCGCGTACTCGGCTGTCGACCATGAAGAGCGTCATCGTTGTTGCACCTGTACCGAATAGCCAAGAAGAACGAAGACGAGTGGTACCCCCGGCACCGCCAACGGAGGGGCTGTGCAAGCAAGGTTCGTATTTACCGAAATTTTCGATTCTGGATACCGTTTCCCGATCGGTAATACCGATTTACCGTGTTCCAGTCGGTATGTCGGTATCATATTTTTCGCGTTTACTTCGAAACTGCTGTGGTAGAAGCTCCACTCACGTGTGCACCCTGCTCACTCTTAAATGGCGACGACTGTGTGGGGGAAACCCCCTGACAGGGGAGACACGACCCCCCGGCCTGAGCCGGGGACGGGTCGTGAACAGTCACGCAACACCCCCCTAGGGGGGTAGCGTGGGACAACCCCCTTGGGGGGGTGTCCAG
>Ga0209186_1001442_pt1 | contig 17619 bp, 7 predicted proteins | sample SidtaG_FD_187426 | JGI IMG/M metagenome (GOLD analysis project Ga0209186, IMG submission 187426) | Marine algal microbial communities from Sidmouth, United Kingdom - Sidmouth_Male2 metaG (SPAdes) (version 2) | ecosystem: Host-associated > Algae > Red algae > Unclassified | place: Sidmouth, United...
AGCGACATCGTTCTCGGTAGATTTCTTCTTAGGCATGGAAGCGTGGTCCTTTGGTCCTGATATAAGGGAACGTTGAAATTGGAAAGTGTACTAAACCCGCGATAGTCCTGAAAGCAAACGGAATATTGGCAGTTAAGTTGCCCGACCCGCAGTCGGAAGCTAAAAGATCGACCATGGCAGATCGCGGCCGCCGGGCCCCGTCATCTTCCATGTTCCATCGTCCATCTTCAGGCCAACGGCCTCGAAACACAAAGACGGACCCGTCTGCCGCGAACCGGGAGTCGAGAGAGGTAGTGGAGGTGGTTCGCGGCGGGCTAAGTCCGTCCTATCAGAACGCCTTGGCCCGCTGTAACGTTCAATCTTGGTTCGACATTTTGGATAATTGTTCCCGATGCTAGCTCAGAATCAGGGAGGACTGGTTGGAGTAGACTGTGATTGACGTTAATATGAGGGCGGATTGATCTGAGATGCTTCTTGTCCGCGTAGCTCGCCAAGCCTAAAGCCAAAGAGTACTCGGTAGTCCTCACGAACAAATAAGTTGTCCATCGAACTTGGCTGTTAGACAAATTCCTCTGCTTTAGGATTCACCGACAGAGGATCCGGAAATATGTAGGTAACTCAAATTGAAGATTAAGTTTAAAGCCTATTTACTTGAGAGACTCTCCGATAAGACGGCATGTACCTATCTACTCGCCCTGGATAAAATGCCCGGCTACCTGAGCCGTCACGGCATTCATTGTGGCGATGTTTGGGGAGAGGACTTTTCGCTAGCAGATTTACAGAATGCTGCTAGTTTTGTAAGAAAGGAATCAAAGCTTCCAGAAGGTGGGCTACTGACAGGTTACAAACCTAAAAGCCACTGGTCCAAAGGGTGGTTTGCCGCTGCTGTCACTAGTCTGAAAAATTATTTCGAAGACCCCCAACAAGGTTTAGGAATTACTCAAATGAAAACTGATCCGAAACTAAAAGTACTTGCCAAAGACATCGAAAGAGATCTGCAAAAAGCTCGCTACCGCGATCCGCGACAATTGGCATTACGTATTCTGGCATCTCTTGCCTCGAAACAATTCCTGATATTAACAGGCTTGTCAGGCTCTGGAAAAACGCAAATTGCTGTAGCACTTGCAAAGTGGCTCCTCCCGCCGGCAAAGTGTCAAGATGTGTTCCGGCCTGGCGCGGAAATACAATCTGCCAATAAAACTTACTATGTGGAAAAATCGGATAGCCATTCCGTGGAATTTTGGAACTCAAAAGAAATCGAAGAGGTGATTAAGGTGACTTTGCCAAGAGAAGTGATCACCGAGTGGAGTGACTATATACAAAAGAATGACATCCCTCAATCAACGAGTGCTCGTGAAATCCGGGAAGTGGTGAAGAAGACAAGTAAGTTTAGTGACCAGTTGCATAGCTTTGAAACGCACCTGAAGGCAGCTGCATTCGCGCTTCTTGGCGCCGCTCCGGATGTCATGGCGCCAAGTTATGAGGTGATCTCGGTGGGTGCTGATTGGACCAGTAGCGACAACCTGTTGGGCTATCCCGATGCGCTTCGGGCAGGCGGATACCGGAAGCCAGATAATGGCGCATTGAATCTTATCATTCAGGCTAAAAAGAACCCAAGGGAGCCATATTTTTTAATTTTAGATGAGATGAACCTGTCGCATGTTGAAAGGTATTTTTCTGATTTCCTTTCAGCAATGGAGTCAGGTGCGCCGATAAACTTGCATGACGATGATGGAGCATCATGGGATGGCGTGCCAGCACAGATCACGATCCCCAGAAACCTCTTTGTCTTGGGAACTGTTAATGTTGACGAAACCACTTACATGTTTAGCCCCAAGGTTCTGGATAGAGCCAATGTAATTGAATTCCGAGTAAGTAAGTCTGAGATGCAAAAGTTTCTGGATGACCCCGCCAAACCTGATCTAAAAAGTCTCGAGGGGAAAGGGACTCATCATGCTGAGACATTTATGGAAGCTGCAGCTCAACGGGATACCGAGCTTTCGGAGCTAAAGGATGTCTCAGAAGTACTCAGTGAACTTTTTCCTGCTTTGGAGGAGGCAGCTGCCGAATTCGGTTATCGCACAGCCCACGAAATTTGCCGGTTAGTCCATTTTCATAAAATGTTATCCTCTGCCTCTTGGAAACTAGACCAGGCGATGGATATAGCGATTATGCAGAAAATTTTACCCAAGCTCCACGGGGCAAAAAAGAAATTGGGGCCTGTGTTAGATACGTTAATAGCACAATGCTTGCTCAGTAAGCATCGGGCCGTTACTCCGATTACTGACGAATTGTTGGTTGAGGAGAATGCTCGTTATCCGAGGTCTCTTGAAAAGCTAAAGCGTATGCGAAAACGGCTGCGCCAGCTCGGATTTGCCAGCTTCGCCGAGGCTTAGATATGAGCGGGAAGGATTCCGTTTCTTTTGCCGGGCTTGGCGTCCGGATTCTTCGCGTGAGTGATGGCGAACAAGTTTTCCAACTAACCGAAAACGGGCGGTATGAATATGAAGTCCTTGGTGGCGGTTGGCGCTTAGAAGAAAAGTCAGGCGTAATTCGGAGGAGCCATCTTCGCGGCGACACGGATCGCGGCTATATAGAGCCCGGAAACTATGTTGGCCTTCTTAAGCTCACATTGAAAAACGGGAATCCGGCCAAAGCTAAAATAGCGCACATTGATGTTCGGTCGCAAAAGCTGAATTATGATACAGATTACAGGGCTATGCTGGAGGATATCGCCGACAGGTGCGCTGACTTCTTACTTCAATTAGACTCGCCAGTCGAGCAGCGGCTTTTGCCGGACGACGACAATGAAGCAACACTTGCCCAACGATTGTATTTTTTAAGGGGATTGTTGGGCGGAGTTGAATTCCAACAGGCATTGCAGCGGATTGTTACCATGCCCAATACTCGCTGGCGTGGGGAAGTTCGAAACACAGACATCCGGCGAGCTCGGCGTTTAGGGGGCTTCGAGATCCGCCAGTTCGCGACGGCAAGCCGGCGAGTTGACCTTCCACTGGACCATCCTTTACGCGCCCGAGTGGACACTGTTCCAGAGAGAATCGATGTGAGGGACAAGAGGGACACGGTTGACACGCCTGAAAACCGTTTCGTGAAGCACGCATTATCTTTATTCTCAAACACCCTTGAGTCGCTGCAGGATCGTTTCGACGCAATGAAAAAAGACCGATACCCGGGCTTGCGAAAAGAAATTCGCCATGTCGCTGAGAAGCTGGACGAGGTAATGGGCCATGAGATGTTTAAAAAAGTTTCCCGACTTCAAGCGCTACCCTTGAATAGCCCTATATTACAAAACAAAGAGGGATACCGCCAAGTTCTCAGGGCATGGATGTTGTTTGAACTAGCCGCTAGACTGACTTGGGAGGGAGGGGACGACGTTTACGAGGGCGGGAAGCGAGACGTGGCAGCTCTCTACGAGTACTGGGTTTTTTTTCGAATGCTCGATCTAGTCTCTAATTTATTTGAGCTGGACCAGCCTGCTGTGGCTGATCTTCTCAGCGCAAAAGATCTTGTTCTTAAACTTAAGGCTGGGAAGCATTTGCCGCTCACTGGAACCTGCTCGAAGGCCGGTCGAGAGTTGAGGGTGCAGTTTAGCTACAACCGAGAATTTGATTTTAATCCATACCCTGAATCTGGGTCCTGGACCCGAAAGATGCGTCCCGACTACACCATTTCGCTTTGGCCTGCTGAGTTTAGTTCGGATGAAGCAGAGGAGCAGGAACTAATCACGCACATCCATTTTGACGCAAAATACAGGATTGGGGATCTATCGAAATTGTTTGCGGAGGAAGTGGATCTCGATGAGGAAAAGAAACAGCAGAGAGCCGGAAACTACAAACGAGCGGATTTGCTGAAAATGCATGCGTATCGGGATTCGATTCGAAGGTCAGCCGGAGCATATGTTTTGTATCCGGGAACCGAAACGGACCAGAAACAGTTTAAGGGGTTTCATGAGTTGCTCCCAGGCCTTGGGGCTTTTGCTTTGCGTCCAGGTGGGGCGGAGGACGGGGCCAATTCGTTGGAACGCTTTTTAAAGGAAGTGGTTTCCCATGCCTGCAATCGTGCATCCCAGCGCGAGCAGCAATCATACCACACCTATCGAGTGCACAAAGATATGCCGCCACCGGAACTGCGCGCGATCGTGCCGGAGTCAGTAGATGGTTATCGGGTGAGACCGACACAAGAAACCTATGTAATTCCCGCCTGGTCCAAAGACGCAGGCCATAAAGATTGGTGTGAAAAAGAAGGCCTCTACAACTTCAGGGCCGGAATGGCCAGAGGTTCGCTTCGGCTAAACGAAACAATTACTGGAGCCAGCTATTTGCTATTGCGTGGCAAGGGGCAGCATAACGGCGGAGGGACATTGTATCAGATAACATCAAACGGTCCGAGGGTTTTAGCGAAGGACTCACTGGAGAAAATGGGTTATCCTGAGCCCTCTGGCGAGTTCTATCTAGTATTCGATATTGCGTTACTGAAGCCCGATGACCCTTTATTAAATTTTGAGTGGGACCTGGGGCGACTTCCACAGATACCCATAGGGCGGCAAGCAGGAGTTCCAGGGAAAGGCATACCGCTTCATGAGTTCATGAAAGCGGCCGTTAGTTCGCGATAAAAATTTTCTATCTGATCCTATTGGGAGGGCCGCAATTGGTGATGGATATTTCTCCGCAACATCCAATAGCCCGGTGACAGTCTTCTCACTAATCTCACTGCATAACCAAATCACGTAGATTATCTTTGCCCGCATCACGCAATTCGTCTTCGACGCTGCGTTTGGGCGCCGCTTCGCCGGGGGGGAGGGTTGGCAGTTGCCGCCAAAAATATTGTCGATGAAGTGTTCGGGATGCAATTTGGTTTTTTTATAACCCGAACGGCAATATCGCAAATCCATCTACAGATCGGAACGCTGGATTGTCTTTGATTTCTTGAATCCTCTCCTCGTCTACCCATTGGCTCCAGGAAGGGCTGGTTCGGCCACTTAGGACCATGCATGAATTAGCAAAGTAGAGGCGGTGTTTTTCCCAGGCTTTTTGACAGAGTGGAACTTCGACCAGTTTCTCCACGTAATGGTCATAGTCGTCGTAGTCGAACCCAAATTTATACGTTGCATGCATCGCGCGTACGTCGTGTCGTGCGAGCTCCGGTTTTCGGTCAAAAGTTGGGACAAAACCTTCCGCGACTTTGGTGAGATACTTCAAGTATTTCTCCCGCTCCGGGGCAACAATCCAATCATTCCGATGGGAGCGTTCCTTTTTGGACTTTAGTTGAAAATAGGCATCTGCCACTTCAACTCCTTTCCACAACACCGCTTCCTGTCCCGGTGAAAGGTCCTTCTTTTCGATCAATAGCTTGAATGCCGCCTTGGCGGCGCGGTAGTCCCGCTTGTCAGCCAGATACATGGAAAGTTTGATTACTGGCTCTCCTGCCATCACTATCTGGCTTTTGATTCGTTGGTGGACCTCAGGCTCATTCGGAAAGGTGAGGTCGGCGTTTGCCGCTTTTATTTCATCGTATAGTCGCTCGGCCCAAAAGACGTCATAGCCGGGTCGCCTCCTGGTAATCCCGAGTTCTTTAAAGACCTGCACAAAGGCGTTTGGATCGCCCGCTTTGGCCCGGGCCACCAAAGATAGAACATTGTCCTCGAAAATTTCGGCCTCTTCTTCGGAGAGATCGTAATATCCGATTTCCTCTGCCCCTGGGTCGGGTTCTGGTGCCGGAGCCGGATCTTCTGCCGATAACTCAGCGACGGCTTCCAATTCCACTACCCCAGGTGATTCCAGCTTCTCGGCCGGGGCGGGCTTCTCGCTAGGACTGGAACTCGAGCCGATCCGGGTGAGGGCCACGCCTAGCAAGATGCCTGCTATGAAAATGGCCAAGCCAGCAAGATGGTGTTTTTTCATGGGGTTTCCTTTCGGAGACCTTACCAAAACACATATGGATTGTCATCCGTAGCCGAAGGCCCGTTCGGGAGATAGTCACCCGGTCGTTGCAAAACCGCCGCTCCCGCCTGCTGCTTCCAAGAAAACTTGGAAGGTCTCTACTGCTCGATCAGAAAAAGGCCTACTTAAACAAACCGCGCAGGATATCTTTCCCTGCATCGCGCAGTTCGTCTTCGGTGCTGCGCTTGGGCGCGGCTTCGCCGGGGGCGGCGGGTTTGGGTTTGCCACCGAAGATGTTGTCGAAGATGTCGGGTTGGGGTTGGGCGGGTTGTTGGGGCTGCGAACCAATGGGCTGCCCGGGTTGGACTTGGCCGGGCTGGCGGATTTGGCCTTGTTGCGGTTGGCCGGGTTGCACGGGCTGCGAGCCACCGGGCTGGCCGCCTTGGTTGAACACATTGAAGGGGTTTAGGGGTTGGGCGGGCTGCTGCGCGCCGGGCTGGGTGCCAACGCCGGGTTGCGCGACACCGGGGGTCGTCGGACGCATGCCGGGGCGGTCGGTGTTTTGTAGGTTGGGGTTGGGCTGGGCTTGGTTGTTATTGCCGCCGAGAATGCCGCCGATGATGCCGCCGACGATGTCGTTGCCAGCGCCGAGGTTGTCTTTACCGAGGAGCTTGCCGAGTTCTTTGCCGGCGGCTTGTTGGGCGGCGCCGATGGCGACTTGGCGGGTGAGGTCGGCGATCGCGGCCTTGATCGAACGCTGATCGAGCTTGGGGTTATCGACGGTGCCGTAGATCGGCACGTTGACGACGAAGTTGGTGCCGGCGTAGCGCTGAACTTCGGCCGGAACGAGGTTGCCGGTGAGCGGTACGCGGGCGACGAAGTCGATGCTCTTGTCGAAGCCGACCGAACCAGGACTGTTGGGGCCGCGGCCGCCGATGATCACCGGCACGCCGTCGATGCGGATCTTGAGGTCGCCGCTGTAGACGCGCTGGTTAACCGCTTGGAAGCCCATAATGGTGTTGTCGATCGTGTAGGTGGTCTCACGCACTTTCATCAGGTTCATCAGCATGCGGATGATGCCATTGGCTTCGAGCTGCGCGCCTTGCAGACCGACGCTGCCGGCGAACTTGATCGCCTCGAGATTTTCCACTGGGGCGACGAAGTTGTTCATGAACAAGTCCACTTTGCCGCCGCTGGCGGCGGTGCCTTTGAACACCGGATGCAGCTTGCCGAGCAGGCCGTCGGTCATCGCGCTGGTGAGGGTGAAGTTGGTCAGCACGCTGCTGTTCGGCGGCAGCGTGATGGCGAGTCCTTCGATGCCTTCGACGGTGCCGATGCGCGGATTCACGTTGAGCAAACCGCCGGCAATGCCGCTGCGCAGTTTCACGTCGCCGTAGCCATTGATGACGTTGATCGGCATTGCGAGTTCGCTGATCTGGATGCCGAATGCCTCGATGAAGTCGGCGTGGAACCCGGCCTTGAGGGTGGTGTTGGCGATCATGTTGTCGCCGAGCGTGGTGGTCAGGTTGAACGGCTCCATTTTCTTGCCGCGCATGGTGATCGGCTGGCCGGTGAGTTCGCGGACGATCGGTTGCAAGCGGTCGAGGTCGAAGCCGAGCTGGCCGTCGAGGAACACGGCTTTGTCGTCGCGCGACATGCGGTTGATGCTGCCGACCGCGTTGATTTGCAGCGGCGTGGAAATTAATTCCATGCTCTCCAGCACGAGACGGTCATTGGCCAGATCGCGCTTGGCGTTGGCGTTCAGCTTGACCACTTCTTCCTGTAACAGGGGCTGGTTGTCTTTGTAGTATTTGAACCCGCGGATGTTGCTGGTCAAATTTAAGGTCTGACCCTCACCTTGGCCGGTGGTGCTGATATTGCCGTCGAGCAGGCCGGCGACGCGACTGCCTTCGGGCATGGAGACGAAGCCGCCGGCTTTGGCGATCAGGCCGCCGAGGTCGGCGCGCAGGGTGGCGTTGGCGGCGAGCGATTGCATCGCATTGGACCAGTCGCCGACACTCGCCGAACCGGGTCCGACGCGCAGCAGTTCACTTTGGTCGCGCAGGCCGAAATCGAGGTTGCGCGCGTCGAGGCTGCGACGGTTGAGGTCGGCGGTGATGTCGCCCGCGAGCGTACCGCTGACCGGTTGCAGGACCTTGCCATCGACCACGGCGGAGAAGTTGTTGAACGCGGTCTGGCGGGTGCTCATCGAGACGCTGTTGCCGTTCATGCTGACGCTCGCCTCGGGTTTGAACTGGCCGGCCATCGACAGGGTGGTCGGCATCACGCCGAGGGTGCTGGCGAGGTCACCGAGCGGGCGCAGGCGCAAGTCGCCGTTGACCCGTGTGTTCAAGGTGCGCTGGACCTTGTCGGTCAGTTTGGTGCCCTTCAAATCGTCGATCCGCATCGAACCAAATCCAGCCGAGTTCAGCGTGACGGTGCTGGCACCGGCGTCCATGGTGTCGAGATTGGCGGAGATGTTTTGCAGGCCGAGCGAAATTTGCTCGTCCGTGAACCGGCGGGTGACGCCGTCGCTGGCAAGCGCGAGTTCGGGACGGAAGATGGTCAGGTTTAAATTATTGATGCTGGCGTTATTGCCGTTCACTCCGGCTTGGTCGGCGGAGAGCACGGCGGTGCCGGTGGCGGTAAGTTCGTTGGTGAGCATGCCGGAGGCGCGCAGCAGTTCGACGATCGGACCAAGATAGAACTCGCCCTGGTCGATGTTCGCGCCGGCGCGGCGCACGGTGGGTTTGTCGACGTTGCTGGCGCGCACCTGGCTGAGTTTCACCTTGGCAAGTCGGCTCTTGAGCGCGAGCTCCGGCAGATCGAAAAAGCCCTTCTTCGGGTCGAGCGTACCGCTGAGCGTGACCTCGAGGCGCGGGTCTTTGTAGGTTTGCAAGCGGCCTTGGCTGTCGCGCAGGGCGACCGACATGTTGTCGATGGCGAGGGTGGTCGGATCGAGCCCGATCGACTCGCCGTTGACGTTCATGCGGGTCGGCGAGATGCTGGCGACGCCGCCCATGCTGATGTCCTGTTCGAGCGTGCCGGTGGCGCGCAGCAGCTCGCCGATCGGCCCCAGTTGGAACGTGGCCTGACGCAGGCTGGCGGACACTTTGCGGGTGTCGGCGGAGCTGTAGTTCGAGGCGGTGAGGTTGTCGAGGGTGACGTTGGCGAGGCGGCTCTTGAGGGTGAGCGCGGGCACGTTGACGGTCTCGGCTTTGGGATCGAGCTTGCCTTGCAGGGTGACTTTGAGCGAGGGGTCGTCGAACTCCGCCTCGTTGCCGAGCCGGTCGCGCAGCGCTAGTTTGAGGTCGGCGACCGAAAGGGTGGTGGGCGGCAGCACGATGGTGTCGCCTTCCATGCCGACGTTGAGATTCAGGTTGGCGACGCCGGACGCGGTCACGTCGTTGGTGACGACGCCGAGGCCTTTGAGCAGGTCGACACCGCGTTCGAGATTGAGCGCGCCGCCGAAGTTGAGTCCGGAGACTTCGGACGGTGGTCCGCCGTCTTTGTTCAGCTGGATCACGTCGAACCCGCCGGTGCCTTTCAGGATCTGCGAGTCGGCTTTAATCTTGCCCTTGGTCAGACGCATGGTGTCGCGGTTGACGGTGGCTTCGCCGCCGCCGATGAACGCGGGTTCCTGCAGGAAGGCGGTGTCGGCTTTTTTCACCAATAGCTGATTCATGTTGGCGTTGAAGGTGATGTGGTTTTCCGGCTGGTCGTAGTTGGCGACCCGCGCATCGACCCGGCCTTTACCGGAGAAGTCCCACGGGGCGAAGTCGAAGATCGGGTTGAGTTCGGCGTGGGCTTCGGTGAGGTCGACGTCGAAGCCTGCGACGAGTTCGGCGCGCGACAGGTTCGCGCGTCCGGCGAGAAACGCCGAACTCACGTCGGCGATCACGGTCGGGTCGCCATTGCCGACGCGGTTGACCATGCCGGTGACGATCATCGGCGGATTGATGATAGCGGTCGGGGCTCCGGGGCGTTCGGCGACCAGCGGCTGGTTGAGGCCGAGCGACATCACGGCCCATTGGCGGTCGTCTTTGAGGTCGGCGTTGATGCCGAGGTTGACCGACCCCTGGGTGACGCGCAGCCCGTCTTTGAGGCTGAGGTTGTTGGGGAATTGTTGGAACAGGATCGGCAGGTTCACGTCGAACGAGCCATTCGCCGAGCCGCGGGCGCTGAGCACCTGTTTGAGGATATCGAACGGCGGCAGTTCGGTGTCGATCTCGGACGGCAGCCCGACCAGGTTCGCGGCGAGTGTGCCGTTGAGGTAGGGCGAGGTGACGCCGAGACTTTTCAGTTCGACTTGGGAGCCGTTTTGCACCGCGTCGAAGTCGAAGCGTGCTTCGGCGAACTGCGGCCGGTCGCCTTTGAGATAGCCGCCGCCTTGCAGGTCGACGCCGAGCAAGCTGGCGCTGCCTTTGCCGGAGAAGCCCGAGACCGGACTGCCCTTAATGTCGATCTTGCTTTGCAGGCGGGCGGTGCCGCCGGGCAGATCGGGAACGTAACTTTTGCCGAACGCGAGCGCCGGGGCGAGGTCCCAGTTGGTGCCGTCGACGGCGAGATCGACGACGGAGGCGAGCGGATTGATTTTGTCGCCGTCGGGCAGGTCGACATTGCCTTCGATGACCATTTTGCCGCTGCGGTCGGGCGCGTCGAACGACGAACGGATCGCAAGGGCGCGGTCGGCTTTCTTGAAGGTGGTGTCGAGTTCGAGATTGTGCATGTACGGGCCGACGCCCTGCAAGTTGAGCACGCCGCCTTTGACCACCAGATTGACCGACGCGGGCAGCTTCTCGAGAAGGTTGCCGATTTTGAGGGGTTCGCTTGGCTCGCTGGGTTCGCCGCCTTGGGAGGCGTCGTCGTTCGCGGGCGGGGGGGTGCCGACGGTTTTATCGGGTCCGCCGCCACCGCCGGAGGTCGCCGGCGCGCTGGCGGTAATTCCGTAACTGCCGGCCGGCACGAGGAGGTGTGGTTCGGTGAGTGTGAGCGTGAGGTTCTTCTTGCGGGTGATCAGATCGAACAGACCGTAGGAAGCGTCCACCTTCTTTACGTCGGCCAGCAGGGTGCCGTTTTCGTCGGTGTATTTCACCCCGGACGCGTTCAGTTTGCCGAACCAGCCGACCGACCAATCGTCGACTTCGACGGTACCTGGGGCGGACTCGTTGACTTTGCTGAGGATCTTCCCGCGCGCCCAATCGGTGGACGCGAGCATGGGCAGCACGGCCACGGCGATGATGAGAAGCAGGAGGAGGAGCAGCAGAAACTTGAGTCCACGGCGCGTTTTACGTGGTTGGTTACGTGGTTGGTTACGTGGTTGGTTACGGGGTTTGTTCATGGTGATTCAGGGGGAAGATCGATGGGGTTCACTCGGTATAGTAGTGGGCTGGAAAGTCTTTATAATACTGGCATTCTGAACAATTTATACTAGGCGGGTCGAAACTTTTACGAGCCGGGAAGGCTCTTACTCGGGCCTGGAAGGCCCTTTACACTCTACTTAGAGGCCAACCTTAATGGTTAAATTCATCAGCAAACTCTTTGGGAAGAGGCCGGACGACGATCGGTCACAGGGGCCCAAATCGACCGGTTCGGGTGAACCATCGAAGAAACCATCCAACAATCAACAGTCCGAGTCCGGCAAATCTTCAAAATCCCCGAAAACTCAGGGAAAAACGGAGAAAAAAGACCGTTCGGCGCAAGAAAATCGCCAATCCGACCGCGCGCCCAAGGGCGAAGGCTCGGGTTCCAGTTCCGAAAGCGGCGATGCGCCGAAAAAGCGCCGTCGTCGGCGTCGTTCAGGCGGTGAAGGCCGTTCGGGTGACGGCCGAAAAAACCGCGAAAATCGCGGTGAAAACACCGCTGGCGACTCTTCCGCTGGCGGCTCTCACGGTGGCGACGCTAACGGTGGCGGATCTGGCGAAAACAAGTCAGGCGAAGGCCGTCGTTCCAATGAAGGCCGCCGCGAAGGCCGCTCCGGGGAAGGTCGTTCGAGAAAATCGGGCCGTTCGCCCGATGGTGCACGCAAATCGCGCGACGATCGTCCGCCGCGAAAACCGCGCAAGTCCGACGCCGAGGTCGCCGCCGAAGCAGCCGCCGCCCACGCCGAGTGGGACCCTGCTTCCTACGACGTGCCGGTCGAGGAAGGCAAAACCCGCTTTGTCGATTTCGACATCCCCTCCGAAGTCTTGCACGCGATCTCCGATCTCGGCTTTCAGTACGCGACTCCGATTCAGGCCGAGATTCTGCCCAGCATCATTGAGGGCCGCGACGCGGTCGGCCAAGCCCAGACCGGCACCGGCAAGACGGCCGCGTTCTTGACCTCCTTGTTCACGCACCTGATGCGCAACAAGCCGTCCAAAGAACGCAAGATCCGCACGCCGCGCGCGCTGATTCTCGCGCCGACCCGCGAGCTGGCGCAACAGATCGAAAAAGAAGCCCGCCAGATTGGCAAGTACACCGGCCTGCGCACCATGGCTGTGTTCGGTGGCATGGACTACGTGAAACAGAAACGCATTCTCGAAGACGGCGTGATCGACGTCATCGCCGCCACGCCGGGCCGCCTGATCGATTTCATGCGTTCGAAAGATGTGATCCTGCGCGATGTCGAAGTGCTCGTGATCGACGAAGCCGACCGCATGCTCGACATGGGATTCATTCCCGATGTCCGCCGCATCACCCGCGCTACGCCGCCGGTGGAAAAGCGTCGCACCATGTTCTTCAGTGCCACCTACACCGAAGTGGTTCACCGCCTGGCCGACTCGTGGACCAATGATCCGGTCAAGGTGGAGATCGAACCCGAGTCGATCGCGGCCGACACCGTCGACCAGACCGTGTTCATCGTGACCAACGACGAGAAGTTCGCGATCGTGATCAACCTGCTGCAGAAGGAACAGCCCGAACGCGTGTTGATCTTCGTCAACCGCCGCGACCAAGTGAGTTCGTTGTACCGCAAGTTGTACAGCTACGAGATCGCCGTGGCCGAGATGTCGGGTTCGGTCCCGCAGAACAAACGCCAACGCGTGCTCGAAGATTTTCGCAGCGCCAAGATCAATGTCATGGTCGCCACCGACGTGGCCGGCCGCGGCATCCACATCGATGGCATCAACTACGTCATCAATTACAATCTCCCCGACGACGCCGAAGACTACGTTCACCGGATTGGCCGTACCGGCCGCGCCGGCGCCGAGGGCAAAGCCTTCAGCTTCGCGACTGAAGATGACGGCCTGCTGATTCCGCCGATTGAGGAATACATCAATCGCGAACTCCCGTGCAAATACCCCAAAGCCGACTGGCTAATTTTGCCTAAGCCCACCCGCAAGCCCCCGCCGAGCAAGAAGCGCGACGGTGGCGGACGTGGCGGGTCCGGCGGCGGACGTGGTGGGTCCGGTGGCGGACGCGGTCGTTCCGGCGGCGGTGGACGCGGTCGCTCTGGTGGCGGCGGTGGCGGACGCGGTCGTTCCGGCGGAGGCGGCGGACGTCGTCGCAGTTCGGGCGGTGGTGGCGGCAGCAAGTCCGGTGGTTCAGGCGGCGGCGGCAAAAAGTAGGATTGGAACGAAGATTTAAGTGGGAGGCCGGCCCCGCCCAGGCGACTATCCGCAATGCACGCGATTGAGTGCTCGGGGGTGTTCATAGATCCTCGCTTTGTCGATTCGTGACTACATGTTTAATGGTGCGTCCGGCCAAAGAAACCAGGCAGCAGATGCCTTCGGAGTATGAGGCCGTTCCGACCGGACATGAAGCGAAGAGTTCGTGCAGAGGGGCAGACCGGTCGGCTCAAAAGGCTCTCAGTTACCCCGGGTTCCGCTCGGTCCTCGCTCCACCCGGGGCTACTTTCTTGCCACCACTCCGTGGTTCGTCGTAGAGGGTGCGGTGTTGGCTCGTTGCGCCTCCGATGACCTGAGAAATTTCAAATCTCTTTGGCTAGATCTTTGCTTTGTCGATTCGTGACAAAATGAGTCAAACTTTTCAGATTTCGTTGGTCGAAAGGATCGTTCAACATCAAAAACCTGGAGGGCGAGGAGCCTCCCGAGCCGGTGCGGTTGAGGACGACCGAGATGGCAGCAGACTTTCGTTCGGGTCATCCCATTCGCTTGGGATCAAGCGGGTCCGTAATTTCAGGATGAAATGGACTCCGTGGAGTCAGTTGTCGCAGGTGGCACCGTCTCTCCGAGCGGTGTCGGGCCGCCTCTCTCCAGAGAGGTCGGCGCTCGTTCTGATGGTGAACCCCGAAGAGGGTTCGGCGTCGGTTCGATGACCTTCGAAATTTCAAATATCTTTGGTTAGGAGTCTGTCGGACTTCTGCCCTTAGTTAGTAGACCGCTCCGCGGAGGCAAAAGAATGTGGGGCAAAGGAATGGCGGCGTGCGGCTTGGCCGGTGGATTTCGGATGAGAGATTCCGCGTGCTCCGCGTTTTTCTGCGGTTCATTAAAAGGTCAGCAAAGAGTCCGCCCTTAGAGGGGGGAAGCCCGGTGCCCGTCACCTTGCTTCAAGCTCTTGCTCGAACGCGCTGGCTTTGGTTCAATTGAGTCATGAAGCTCACCGCCACTCTACTCCTGTTCGCCTTCCTGCCTGTACTCCATGCCCAAGAGGCCACGTTCCCCTCGCTCGCCAGCGAAGTGCTCACCACCTACGAACCCGCTGAGCCCAAAGACTATACGGCGGAAGCGATGGCGGCTTCGGCCAAGAAATTTGTCGCCGCACTCACGCCCGAGCTACGCGAACAGGCGGCTTTGGCATTTGACAGTAACGAGAAGGCGCGCTGGACCAACACGCCGCCACGAGGCGAGCAGGGCGGCGTTCGAATCGGCGATCTGGACAAACCACAAATGAAACTCGCCTGCGACCTGCTGCGCGCGGTGATGAGCGAACGCGGCTATGCCATCTCCCGCAACGTGCCGCTGGCCGACGATACCTTGCTGCGCGACGGACGCGCCCGCCCTGGCTTCGGAGCCGAGAACTATTGGCTGGCGATCTTCGGCGAGCCGTCCGCGACCGAACCTTGGGCCTTGCAGTTCGACGGCCATCATATCGCGATCAACCTCGCCATTCACGGCGACAAGATGTGCATGTCGCCCAGCTTTCTCGGCACCCAACCCGCGCGATTCGACTTCACCGGTAAAAAGATTGAAGTGATGCAGGAGGAGCTTGCTCGCGCATACGCCTTCATCAACGGGCTCAAGGAGGACCACCGCAAGCAGGTCGTGGTCAGCGATGAACGCATGCGTTTGGTTGCCGCGGCCGGCCGCGATGGCGTCGTGCCCGAACCGATCGGCTTCAAGGTCTCCAGTTTGGATACCGCCGACATCCTTCGTCTGTTCCTCGTGATTGAAGCCTACGCCGGCCTCCTGCCGCAGCCTTATTCGAAACGTCGTCTGGGATCGTTGCTCGGGGAAGTGGACCAGATGACAGTGGCTTGGGGCGGACCGACCGCGCCCGGTAGCGACATGTCCTACCGGATTCAATCGCCCAGTTTGCTGATCGAATACGCCGGACAGGATCTTGGGCGGGACCCGCTCAACCACATTCACGGCATGTACCGCGACCCGTCCAACGAGTACGGCGCCCGACTGGAAGCCGAATAGTCATCAAAAACTGAAGGGTCCCTCGCCCTCCAGGTTTTTGATCCAGAAATTCCAGAAATATAAAATTGCAGCCTGTCGGACTTTGAGGACGAGGATCTTCACCACAGGCGGCGCCGTGTTTGGCGTGCACGCTGAATGTAGCGCGGGCTTTAGCCCGTTGTTTGGTCTGCGGGCTTTAGCCCGCAGGACGCGAGGCGGAGCCTCGCTGTGTGGACCTGAGTCCACACTAAATTGCGACCATGTAGACTGGAGCGAACAACCGTTAGCGAGTCCGACAGGCCGGTACGTATAATCTAGTCCAAATCGGTCGGTCACAGGCGAACCTGAATTATGAAGTTGCTCCACCTGTGCCTCCTTTTCGTTCTGCTTGTGTCCACTGCTGCCGCCGAACGCATCCGTGTCACCCCGGACGGCAACTGGCGCGAGCGGCTGACCGGCCACGGTTTGAAACCCGGCGACGAACTAGTGCTCGCCCCTGGTACCTATTCGCACCGCGCCAAACTCGAACTCAACCATGTCGGCACCGCCGAAAAGCCGATCGTCATCCGCGGCGAGAAAGGCGCGATCATCAAGCGACCGGACGCGCGCCAGAACACTTTAAACCTCGCCGGCACCCAATACCTTACCATCCGCGATCTTGAAATCACTGGCGGTTCGGCCGGCATCCGCATCCACAATGCCGGCGAGCGGCAGGCAAAATTCGTTACCCTAGAAGGACTGCACATCCACCACATCGGCGGGGTCGCGATCACCTGCAACCATGCGGGCAACCGCTACGAGGGCATGCGCTTTCGCAACAACCACATCCACCACACCAGTGGACACGGCGAGGCCTTCTATCTCGGTGGCAACGAAGCCTCGGCGATCTTCTTCAACGGCGTCGTCGAGGGCAACTACATCCACGACCTGAACGGCGACAAGATTTCGCAGGGCGACGGAATCGAACTAAAGCAGGGCAGTTACAGCAATTTGGTCCAGCGCAACGTCATCGTCGACACCAAGTATCCTGGCATCATCGTGTACGGCACGCGCGGCAAACCCGCCAATGTGATCCGTAAAAACTGGATCATCGGCAGCGGGGACCAAGGGATCCAGGCCGCGTCGGACGCGGTCATCGAAGACAACTTTATCGCCTTTAGCCGCCACGACGCGATTCATAGCAAACCGCATCAAGGGGCGATTCCAGGCCGGCTTCAGATTCGCAACAACCTCGTCGTCCTCGGCAAAGGAGGCGGTCATTTTCTCCGCGTGACCGGCGACAAGGGACTCTCTGGCCCCATCCGCGCCACGAACAATACCGTAGCGAAATTGCATGACGGGGCGCTGCTAAAAATTCCGGCCAAGCTCGATATCGAGGTCGAGAATACCACCCTCAGAGCGTCCCTCCGCGAACTCCCCCGCCCATGGCTTTCCGGCGAACATATCGCTTGGCAGCACACCACACCGGAGAAATTGGTGGACCGGAAATGATGGTTGGTCTCTCGTTCGTGGTCGTCTAAAAGCGATCCCGAACGACGCTCAGTAATTCAGGGTTGAACCCTTTGAGGGTTTTTGCCGTTCGGTGAGCCACCACTCCTTGGGGCCTTCGGTCTCGATTTTCTTCCAGACGTCGAACAGGGCGCGCTTCAGCTCTTCGGTCTTTTCCGGATGCGTCGCGGCGAGGTTGTGTTCTTCTTTCCAATCTTTTTCGATCTCAAACAGTTGGAACTCGGTGAGGACATCATTGCCGACGATTTTCCAGTCGCCGATGCGCAGGGCAACGCGGTCGCCGACTTGGGAGACGTGGGTGCGCCAGAACAGCGGGACGGTTCGCTTTGCGGGGGTTCCGTTCAAGGCTGGCAGCATGCTAACACCGTCGATGGTGCGATCGGCGGGCAGAGGCAGGTCGACCATGTCGAGCACGGTGGCGAACAGATCAGAGCCGATGACAGGGGTGGTGCAGGTCGAACCGGGTTTGATGTGTCCGGGCCAGCGGGCGACGCCGGGGACGCGGATGCCGCCTTCGTGGCTGCTACGCTTGCCGCCGCGCAGACCGCCGGTGGTGCCGCCGAACCTGGCCACCGGGCCGTTGTCGGAGGTGAAGAAGAGGAAGGTGTTGTCGGCGACGCCGGCGCGGTCGAGGGCGTCCATGACCT
>Ga0209186_1001445_pt1 | contig 17614 bp, 26 predicted proteins | sample SidtaG_FD_187426 | JGI IMG/M metagenome (GOLD analysis project Ga0209186, IMG submission 187426) | Marine algal microbial communities from Sidmouth, United Kingdom - Sidmouth_Male2 metaG (SPAdes) (version 2) | ecosystem: Host-associated > Algae > Red algae > Unclassified | place: Sidmouth...
AGGGGGGTGATGGGCGTTGAGGAGATGGGCGGGGCGGACTGGGGGGACGTTCGGGTGACCCGGGAGATGCGGGGGAGCGGTGTCAGGGGGAGGACGGGGCCGCGCCACGCGCGCACTTCTTCTCAGCGCGTTGAGGGCGGATGCGTGGTGCGCGTGCTGCGTGGAGGGCGGCAGTTCTCGCTGCAAAATCTCTCATGGTGCACGGCTCTGTCGCGTGATAGGGTGTGTTTTTTTCAGCGCCGATCTCGAGATGGGCGCCGCGCCTGTCGGAATACGTCCGCCGATGTCGTGCCGCCCATCAGATGACAATTAGAGGACAAATCAACCAATGAATACGGCAAGAAGACAAATGCGCGATGCGGCTCCGTAGTTGTATGGAAGGGTGCTTCTTTGGTGCACCCGTCTGCGCTGCGCAGTGGCCACTTCGGCGTCTTCGTGGCGACCCACGACGTGTCTTTGTCGCGACGAAATCGTGGCCAAAAGACTTTCCGGTTTCTAAGAACCTTTCTCAGCAGCTTACTCAGGCACGGGCTTTCGGACTTATATACTTTACCTAGATTTCTCCAAGAGGATCTGCACCCAATTTGAAAGGAATTCCCACAAGTGAGTGCCGAACAGGCTCCCTCGAGGACTCGACGCAAGTCTTGTCCGCCTTTGTGAAGCCGGAGGTAACTGCATGGATGCGTTGCTCTACTCGCGACCGGTATGAGGCGCGAGGCCAGCCGCCTCTTACCCCCCGTGTGCCCCTCTCTCAACGTTTTGCACGTACGACTCCGCCAACGCAGTGACCGGGACCATGACGCACCTCCAGAGGCAGAACTCGCTCCCTTGGAGGGTACATGCTCTCACCAACTCGCAAATCTCGACGCCTCTCGAAGAGCCCACGAGAATCTCTCCGAGGTCAGCTCTACAATGAGCTGCCCTCGAGATACACATACAAGTAATCGAATCACCCTCATACAGAAATGCATGTCAATGGCACAGCAAAACAAGCCGACGACCGCCTAAGTACTCCTGAAATTATCCGGGCCGTCCGCTGTAACTCAGAATTTCCTGCGCGGGCTTGGTGGGCTGCCTCAACACTCCCCTCAGCGTCGTACAGTCCGCGCCTAGGATGCTGCAGGGCGGCCACAGCCCGTCTCGACCAGTGAGAAATCTCCCGTTAAAATCCGCGATCGAAAAAACGCCCAAGTCGATCCACAGGTCCCAGGTGTTACTACAGGAAAATCGACCTCCCACGAAATCGCAAAAATCACCATCGACTTGAAGCAGACGTCGAGGTGAGTAAATAGCCTTCGGGAGCGTATCGAGCGGAGACGATCCGGCGCACCGGCGGCCCGTCAAAGTGTGGTCAGGACACGGCTCATCAACTCAGCCGAAATCAGGTCGACCCGTCGAAGAGGTAGGCCTACTGCTCCGGTCAAAATCGACGAACTATCGCTAAAATGTCAATTCATCAGAAATCACCATCGACGAGAAGCAGACGTCGAGAGCAGTACAGCGCTCTAGGTGCCGCCTCGACCGGAAACGATCCGGCTCCTCGGTGGCCCGTCATTGTGTGGTCGAGGCCCGTTTCTTCGACTTAGCCAAAATCCGGCTCGAGCCGTCGGAGCATTCGGCCTACTGCTCCGGGTCAAAATCGACCAAATTCTACTTCCACCAAAATCGACTTGGGCGCGACCAGCCGACTAGGCCAGACGCTGGAGGACTGCAGATGCGGGCCCAACACCGCAAAAATTGACTTGCACCTCAATCGACTGGACCCGTCGGAGCAGTGTCCTACTGCTCCGTGCCAAAATCAGCTTGCACCAAAATCGACAAGGGCGACAACGCCGAACCTGCGGCTGCACCACTGGACGCCCCCAGCTGCGCCGCAGCGCCCCAGGACGGTCCCCACAGGCCGTCTCCGGAGTCGACGCCCCGCGCAACGGCGCCCCATTGCCGTTCCCAAGCAAGCGGACGGTAGCGCAACCGTCCACGGCCGACACCGGCCCGCAGCAACGTCGACAGAGGTTGCTGCCGCAAAACCGGGGCTGCGCCACTGGACGCCTCCAGTGGCGCCATAGCGCCTCAGCACTCCCCCAACAGGAGGTCGCCAAGGTCGGCACCCCGCGCAACCGCGCCCAGGTCTTCATCAACCCCGACGGCAGCCCGGAAGGCCGTGAAAGCCGGCGATGGCAGCGGCTTGGTGAGCCCGTCCGCCGGCATTTCGGCGCTCGGGAGAAAGCAACAGGCCACATGTCAGCGCGCCTGGTAGTCGCGAGCGATGTGGCAGGCGACGTCGACATGCTTGGTCCGCCCCGTCGCTTCGGGGTTCTTGACCAGCGCGAGGCACGATTGGTTGTCCTCACCCATCGGCAAGGCTCCGCCATCAACGCCCAGCGCCGCCATCATTTTCCGAAGCCACAGTGCCTCTTTAGTCGCCATCGGGGCGAGCACGTATTCAGCCTCGGCCGTCGACGTCACTACCGTCGACTGGCGCTTCCCCGCCCACGAAATGGGCCCGCCGTTGAGCATGAACATAAAGCCTGTTCTTGAGCGGCGGCCATCGGTGTCTCCCGCCCAATCGGCGTCAAAATGCCCTTTTGGCGCTTCGCTGCCGCCATGCATCACACCAAGGCGAGTACTCCCGCGAAGGTAGCGCAGCACACCCTTGGCCGCGCGCATATGGTGTTCTCCGGGCATAACATGAAGCGCAAGAGCACGCCCACGGCGAAGGCAATGTCCGGCGTCGTCGTCGTTGACACGTAGAGTAGAGAGCCGACAAGCTCCGCGTACCGGTTGCCGTCGGGAAGAAGGTTCTCCCCCGTCTTGGTCAGATTGACGCCCGGCGCCATCGTCATCTTGTTGGGCGTGCACGTGTCCATCCCAAACACCTGTAGCAGCGCTATCATATGGCCGGGGCTACTCAGCGTGAGTTTCTTTGCCCTTTTTTCGTGCATGACCTTCATGCTGATAAAGTCTTCGACCTCCCCCATGTCGCGCGTTTCGAACTTAAATGAGACGCCCCTCTTCATGGCCTCCAAGACAAAAAAGCTCTCGCCCGCAACAAGCAAGTCTTCGACGCACACGAGGATGAAGACGCGTCCATGAACAGTGTCGTTCCACTTGTAATGGCACGGGCCCACCGTAGACCGTGTGGCTCCCATCTGATCGAGCTCGTCAATAAGCTTGATGCCCCACAGTCGCCCCTCTTGTTTGGTCCCATACAGGGCCACGTTGACCCGGCGCGCACCCTCAGGCTCGCGCGACTCAACACCGTCAGGGAGCTTGATGTGCAGCTCTTTTTCAATCTTAGCGTTGAGGAAGACTGTCTTGACGTCACTGTGGTGGAGCTTCCACCCGTTGGCTGCTGGTACGGCGAACAGGGCACGTGACGTCGCCGTGTTGGGTACACGCACCCACGTCTCGTCAAAATAGCGCCCAGGAACTTGCTTGAAACCTTGGGCCACCAGGCGTGCCTTGTAGCGCGTCTTCTTACCTTCGGCGTCGTGCTTAATGTCGAACACGAAACGTGTCTTGACAGACTTGTGCTGTTTGTTGCGGCACATGATCGTGGACAACGTGCCGAGATTCTTGTGCGCCACCACTTCTTCTTTTGTGGCGTGCTTCCAAAACTGCCAGTCCCGACGAGCGCGTGCCTCTTTCTCGTGGTCAGGGGGCTTTGTAAAGTCGCAGCTATCTTTGGCCGCCGACTCGGCCCCGATGGCCTGGTATGCCTTGGCGTCCTTCTCCCACCAAGTCACCTTGGGAGCTGGCCAACGTGAAGAGCGTCGAGGCCCCGGAGCAACATTGTAGACTTCAGAAGGAGAGCTACAGACCGGAAGCAACGAAAACTTCTGCCCCGGGTCTTCTCGTCGTCGTTGTCGTCAGATAGGCTGTCAGGAGCGCCGTCATCCTCTCTCTCGGAGTTCTCGACAGACAGGTGCTGCGCCCCGACATCCCCTTCGGCATCTAGGATAGTCATTGACCCGTCCACGCCTTCATTGTTGCCGCTATCGTCGGTCATTGTCAGCGGGGGACCAGCTCTTGAACTGTCGGCCGAAGCCCCGGCCTTGGCCGGCTTCTCTTCCATCAGGATGTCCCGACGCTCTAAGACTTTGTTCTTCCCGTCCTCGAGGATTCGGCAGGCCTTTTAACCAACCGTGCAGCAGACAAAGCGGCCCACGTCGGTCCTCGGCTCCAGCTTGCGCTGCTGCTTCTTGGGCTTGAGCTCCCAAACGCGGCGCCCCCAGACGCGGAATCCCGACACGTTAAGGCGTGTCCCCGTCAGCGCTTCCAGCGGTGTCACATCCAGCACCACCCTGGGCGACCAGTTGAGGACCTGGACGACGGAAGCCAGGGCCTCAGCCCACAGCTCCTCTTTGGCCCCGCCATCGAGCAATTCAGCATGCATGTGCTCCATCAGCATGCGATTGGCCCTTTTTGCCTTTCTGTTCTCCTGCTCCTTGTATGGCTCCGTCGTCTCAGATGTGATGCCTTTGTCGTCGTACCAAGCCTTGGGGGCATTGGTAAGGTCCTCCTTAGCACCGTCGTGACGGACGCGTTTGACGTTCACACCAGTCAACTTCTCGAGCTGCTTCATGTGTGTCTTGAGCACTTGCGACGCCATCCCCTTTGTCTTCTGGGCGTCGCCGTAGTCAGAACAGTGCGGTCCTAGAGCGCAGTGATGAAGTAGATGGAGCCACCTAGTGACTCCGTGAGAGGTCCACCCATGTCGGTGTGGACCAGCTCGCACTTGGTTGTCTTGGTGGAAGTCCGCGAATGCGGTGCCTGCACCATCTCTCCATCCCCACATGTCACACACACAGTGCCGAACACACGCCCAGCGTCGGCCACCGACGACGTCATCCCATCGACAATACTGGACGCTCGCTTGAGGTTCGCAATCCCCAAGTAGTTGAAACGGCGATGCCAAAGCTCTGCTTTACATGCGATGCGCGTGGCCGCTGCGTTCGCCGGCACCTTAACCGGCGTCGCCTTGAGCACACAATGCGCACGGTAGTTGACCTTTCCAGCGATCGACGCCTTCTTGAGCACTCCGGTCGCATGAACGGCATCCCCGTCGCTGAGGATGTAGCAGGCGTCCCCGACAAACACCACGGCACCTCTGCAGCGGTCGACAGCCCTCACTGACAGCAGGTTGCTGGTCAGGTCTTGCACCAGCATGGCCTCTGCTAAGACCATGCGCGCCATAGTGCTCCCCTTGCCAAGGTCTACAGAGACGTGGCCGTGACCCTTGATAGGGAACTTGTAGCCATTGCCCAGAGTGATCTTGGCCCCGTTCCCCGCCACCACGAGGGTGAAGCCCTTGTCCCCGGCGGCCATGTTGTTGGTCGCCCCGGAGTCGAGCACGAATGTCGACGACCCGTTTGGGCTCCCGTAAGCCTTTACGGAGCCGGGTTGACCGGCCAAGGCAGTGTATGCCAGAGCGGCACCAACCTGGGGCCCGCCCCCATGGCCGCCGTCACGGCGGCCGCTACCGGAGTTGTTCTTGCCCTTGGCCTCGTCATCTTTCCGCTTGTAGAAGTCAAGATTCATGTGCCCCTCCTTTCAGAAGTAATAGCAGACAACCGAATTCTTGTCGAACGGCTTCTTTGGGGCCACTATGGTGAAGGCATCCGACTTGACACCACCAGCTGGCTTCGATGAGGCCCAAGCAATGTTCCTCTGCTGAATTTGAAGCAGCTTAGCTGTATCGTCCGACATGACCAGCTTGACGTCCTTTTTCTCCAAGACCGTCTTGAGCATCCCATACTCGGACGGAAGCCCAGTCAAGACACGCAGCGCGAGCGTGTTGTCGTCCACCGGGTTTCCGAGCATGGACAGCTCGTCCCGGATCATCTTGTCGCGCGATGCGAACTTGATGATGTTCTCGTCGTCGCCATTCTTCTGGCCGCTGAGCTCTTCCATGAGCCGAAGCAACTGAGCGCTGTCGCGCCCCTCGAACATGACCTTGAGCGCGTCCCACGCCTCCTTGGCCGTGTCGACCGACTTCACCGTGTTCAGATGCACGGTCTTAGCCGACATCTGGATGGGGGCAAGAGGCGCCTCATTCATGGCGTCCCACTCTTCGACCACCGGGTAGGCCTTTTTGTCTTCCGACGCAGAAGCCGGACAGTCCGTCACGACCGCCTGCCACAGCTTCTCCTTATTGAGCTGCGCACGTTGAGGCGCCGCCCACACTTTGTAGTCGTCGTCCAGATGTGCAAACCTCGGGCCGCCAAAGCGTCGGCGGTCCGACATTTTGAAGATCTTGGCACAGTCCGGCGCCTCCCTGTCGACGCTAGAGGCTGTATCCGCCCGACTCACTCCGGGACACACCGCGGCTCGAGAAAAATAGTCCTCCTAGCGACAGTAGGAGAGAGCAATGATGACCACAGGCGACAACTGGGCCCAAAACCTGTGCAGCGGGAGGTAGTCGGTGGATGCGTTGCTTTACTCGAGACCGGTTTGAGGCGCCAAGACGGCAGCCTCGTACCCCCCGTGTGCCCCTCGCCCAACGTCCTGCAAGCACACCACCGCCAACGCAGTGACAGGGCCCACGACGCATCTCCCGAGGCAGAGCTTCCTCCATTGGAGGGTACATGCGTTCACCAACCCAGAAACCGCGACGCCCCTGAACGAGACTACGACAATTTCCCCGAACTCAGCTCCAAGATGAGCTGCCATCGAGATACAAGTATAAGTACATACATCACCCTCGTATAGCAATGCATGTCAGTGGCACAGACAAGCGAGCCAATGACCGAATAAGTACTCCTGCAATTATCAGGACTATCCTCGCTAACTCCGAGTTAACTGCGCCGGATTGAGGGGCTGCCTCCACAATGACCAAAGAAGCTTAGGTTCAAGACCAACGGACCCGAAATGGTACTACAAACCGATGGACATTGGTTTCTGGTAGAGAGCCGTAGGGTTCTCCGCACAGTGGGCAGTGATCATGTCACTGGTGACCCCGCACTACCGGTGCGGGGTGCCGAATGGACCCGTGCCCCTGGGGCACAACCCCTCTTTATAGTGAGCGACCAAATTAAGGAGTGCCCTGAAATCGTATTCGAACAAATTCAACCATGGTTGGGATGATGAAGCACAATTTAAGGTCCTGGTCAAGATGTCCGGTTTCCGGAACAGGAAGCCACGTGGAAACTCTCCTCTTCTATCCCTAGGAAGCAATTCGTAAGAATTGCCTACGTAAGCGTGTTAAACTCCCCGTCTTAGCGCGGGACGGTGTGTTGCCCTCTGACCAAGTCTAGAGACGAGCCATTGGCTTTGAGGGCTGGATCCAATACACAACCGTCGTCCGCGCCTCCGCGGCGGCCGCCACAGACCCCGCCCAGCACATCGCCTTGTGGATGGCACGCTCGTTCTGCGGGACCGTGTCCGACGGTCAGCGCTACGCCGTCGATGGCATCGCGGAACACGCCACGCTGCCCAAAGAGAAAGGCCGGGTCCAGGTCTACCGGACGGGGTACCCCCATCCCACGTTCATGGACGCCGCCGACGCGCCGCACGAGACGCTGCGCGTCAACCTGCGGCGCGCCGCCCGTCCGCCTGGGGCTCGCCCACACTTTGCCCGACCCGAGCCCGCCGGCGGATGCCCGCGTCGACACCCCACCCGCTGCTGGCACTGGCGTTCCCTGCGTGCTGCCGCCGTCCCCGCGCGACTTACCCGGGGGTCCAGCGGGGTGGGCCGGTGGGTGCGAAGGGGGGGGGTGGTGGTTGTGTAAGAGGGCGCGGCGGCCACGGTGCTCGAGAGCGCGGTTGTGGGGGAAAAGGCAGCAGACGAGCACAGGCTGCGCCCAAGGCTGTACTCGGAGGGAACGACAGCCTAGCGCTGCCCTACTTATAATTCCATGGGCGGGCCACGGCGGCTCCCCGAGCGACGGTACCACACGTGTACACGGGGCACGGGGCGCCCATACAGGAGAGCGCCAACCTCAATCGCGGCAGCGTTACGCTGGCACGTGGACGGGGACTCCGGCTTGGCGCAACACGCGCTGCAGGGCATCGTGTAAACGCTTTTCCCGTGTGCGGCGCTCAGTCAAGCAGGGCGGCATGACGGTAGCCAGCCCAAGCCGGGCGTACATGACAATGGCGCCGGATATCTCATGCGGACCCAATTCGGCCCAGTTCAGTCCCTGCTATGGGTGTTCGCACACAACCTGTTATCTTCAAGGACGAGTACCAGGCCAGCGCTACTCGAAGACTTCATCGGGTCATGGAATACACCCGCATGCCCGTGGAGAAATCCAGAATATACTTCTGGAAGAGAGCAGAGCGAGTATGACATTCCCATGGAGTGAGAATCATAGCGGCCACTGCTATGAGTGCCGGCTGTATCCAGTGAGCAACAGAACCAGCAGAAATGTTCACATGCGTCAGAGGCCGCAGTGCAAAGGAGAAGCTATAGAGGACAGGCCAAAACCAGTCTGAGATTGCTAACAGGAAGCGCCTGAGAGACCAACGGGCATCCAGCAGTCTGCCATATGCTCGCCAGTGAGACTGTAAAGTGCGTCGCGAGGACTAATCATTCTGGAGAAACTCGCGATGGTACCTGAACCAGGTCTCCTGTGAAGAGACAGTCGGGAGCTTTGGCAGGACGTGCATTTCGCTCTTTGGTTCCCATTTGCTGGCGTCTTTCATGTTCGGCACGCTTTGAAAGCAACTTGATGCTACCTAGAGCTGGTTGGCCATTAGCTGAGCAGAATGTCTGAGCGGCAGGCCGTAACCAACCCGTGTCTCTCTGGAGCACGAACGTTCGCAAAACGGATCTTCCATAAGATGCGCCGAAAATGTCTTCGGACTAGACCACCAATGCTACGTATTAAGAGCACTGAAGCATCATGAGGCCTGTTGTCCAAGAGCAGATGTGCCGGCACCTCGGAGGTCTCAGATCCTTTTCGTATTCCGGGGCGCGAATGGGAACGAGAACAAGTCTTTCCAACAGACTCCGTCGAGGCCACATGTCAGTTTGAACAAGAACGATCATGTTCGCGGTGGATAATCCGGCAGGGGTCTGCGGGACAGGTGCGAAGATGTGCGTCTGAAGGTAGGCAGCAGCAGGATGGGAGCCCCAGTTCCCCGTCAAGCACAGCATGGCGGAGGGGAGAACGAAAAGCACGGCTTAGATGGTTCCCTGACTCATCTCATAGTGCCCCTTCGAACAGAAAAACGTTCCAAGACAGTTCCAGAGAGCTGCACAGTATGCTATTCCACATGCGTCCACCAGCAACATATTCAGACGACGTGTGCCCGCTTCTTATAGACGAAGCCCACCGTGCTCTGAAGTGTGGACAATTGAGTATCAGTACTTACGACAGGCAGCACCATCGTCCCTGCTACCGATCGCAAGTGCGATTTTCTGGAAGACACCCGAGTTCACAAAACCTCCGTACGAAGCTACTCAAGCCGAACTTTAGTAACCACAGTACGGCGTGGCGCAGTTGATGAGAAGGCCGAACCCGGATATCGCCCAGACGCGCTGAGACTCCAGGGAGTGCTGGGACTTCGTGGCTGTCACCCGGGCCCGCGGCTCCCACGACGGGGAAAGTCACCTGTCGTGCACGACATCCGGCTTCCCAAAGACGGCAGTCGAGGTGGGCCCCACGACCACGAATTCCATCAGCAGCTCCGGCGGACCATGGTCCGCCCGGACGGCGCGCGTACCGGCATAGCCGCACTTGTAGCCGCATCCCCAGGGATGCGTTGCAGCGTGGGCGTTGCCGTCGCTACAGGAATAGCACCCGCCGGCTGGCACGCGGTCGAGGCGCCACGGCTCGCCGCCGCGACCGCCGCAGGCGGTATCGCCGCTATCGGAGCGGCCGCCGTCCCGTCGGGAGCGGCGCTCGTCGTCACCGCTATCGCGCAGCACGCGGCAACCGCGCTTCTTTGGCTGCTACCCTTCGGTGTCACGGCCACCGACATCGCTGCCGCGGCCGCTGCTGTCGGGCTGGCGCCACGCCCAGGAAGCACGCCCGGCACCGACAGGGCTATCGTCGGAGTATCCCCCGTCTGCGTGGCTTTCATTGGCGTACCTGCTGACGGGAGGCCGGTCGTTGTCGTAACTGCCGCCGGCGCGACGGACATGGGCGTACCTGCCGTCGGAGAAATCACGGCCGGGGTATCCGGCGGGGTCATGGGCGCGTAGGCCACCGGCATAACCGCCAGCAGCGGATCCACCGCTGCCGTCGAGACCCACAGGCTCGCCCTCGCTAGCCTTTCCGGCGGCCCCGTTGGGGGCGATCGCGCGGGCGGAAGCGGGTTGCAAGGCCCGGTGGGGCGCCACTGCGGAGGCGACCTCGCCCTGGGCGCGACGGCGTACAGCTCGGGACCACCAGAACCGGAACCGCCTTGGTCAGTGCCTGACATCTCTGCACGACACCGCTTCCCGGCAGGTCGGCGGCCGCCGAGCTCGCCTCCTGAGCCGACGGCGGGGCGCCGCCCGGGTCGGGCACGACAGTATCCATGGGCACAGCCCAGTATTCCCACGTTTTGGGCAACTCCGGTGGAGCGACGTCGGCGAGCAGGGGCTCGGCCAGCAGAACGCCCATCGGGTCCCTTGGGGAAGTGAGCACGCTCATCATGCGTCCGTAGGGCCAACGACGGTCGGCGATTGTACCCACACGGTGGGGAACCAGAGTGCTTGCGGTGGACAGAGCCGGATCGTGGTTGTACGGCAGCCGGTCCTGGACGGCCGCCAAGGAAACCTTTATCACTGTGGAGTCGTACTCCCTCAACGCGTCGGCGGCGAACCGGTCACCCGACGTGAGTTTGGCGCCCGTAAACGCTTTAGACAAGGCATGGTAGCACGGAGGCGGCTCTAAGACGCGCTGCGTCTCCAGGGAGGCGCGCGGCAGCGACGACACGATGGCAATCGTCAACATGACGTAGGCCGTTCGCTGGATGGGACGCCACGGGGACGCTTGAAGCAGAAAGTGCTGCTGGTTGATGACGGGCTGGTACTCTTACGTCAAAAGACGCAAGCTCACGCATCGGGCGGCCATTTCCGGCGCCAGGGGCGCACTCGAGGGCACCAGCCCGTGGCCGGTACGACCGCGGAGAAATACAGCCCCGTTTCCCGCCCGCCGTGAGCGCACACGTTCCCCGCGCCCCCGGCGCGCGGCCTTCAACGCCAGGTACGCGGCGGCCGTCGGCGGCCCCGAAGGGGTTCGGGAAAGCAGCGGGCCTACTCCTTCGACGTTTACCAGCTTCACGGAGCGCCCGAAGGAAACCGCAGGGCGGAGACGCAGACGATTCTTCCAATCTTCAAGGTAGGCGTTATATACCTCACCGGAGAGGAAAGGCAACCAGGCTGCTGGGTGCGGCGTCAAGAGCAGCCGCCCCGGGGTGCACCGCAACATGCGGCGTAGCCTTTCCGCGCACGCGCTGACGGAGCGGACGAAGCTCGTGATGTCGTTCTCTTTCGCAGGGCGGGTATCGAACCCTGCCACCGACGCGAACTCCCGGAGCGCCTCCCACTCAGCGGAGCTGAACGAGGCATTTCGCGAGTTCGCGGCCTCTAAGAAGTTACGGAACAGCGGCCAGTCGGCCGCGGCTAGCGTGGCGTTCCGCCCGAAACGCCACGTGCGGACGGCGGACGGCACCACCCGATGTGGCAGGGCGGCCGCAACCTGCCCGAGCAGGGGTGGAAGCTCGGGCGGCTTGACGTCCGGGACGTCGGGGCCCGTCTCGGGTGACGGGAGTGCCCCTGCTACGCTAGCGACAGGGAGCCCCACTATTGTGGCGCCCGCGGGACGCGGCGGCTTCCGCAATTCCCGCCTGTTGGCATCGTGGTGCCAGCGCAAATCCGGCGTCAGTGGCGCACGGGTGGTCCCGAGCGGCCGCACCTCTGGGGCCCCCGATGTCTACGTCGCCGCAGGCGCCGACGAAGCGACAGATGGCGCAACCATTGCGGGGCACGCGCAGTGCTGGCATTTCCGGTGGCGGGCATCGCCGAGGACGGCTCCATGTTTGCCGAAGGAGATGTTCTATTAGGGTACGGCCGACACCAGGGCCCCGCGGGAGCGTCGTGGAAGTCTCGGGGCGCACGGCACGCCGGAGGGCCGTCGGGAGGACGAGCGGAATGGCACGCGGGGCTGTCGTGTCCCAGAGATGATGGGTCCCGCCCGCCATGACGTGGCCGGCACAACGACTGGGGGGCCCCGGGCACACGCCCCGACTGGCCTGCGTGCGCAAGTGTCTCCACCGGTTCCGCCAGAGGCTGGGCGTGCGCTGGCGGGGCAGCCGACAGGCGACCAGACGCCATGCGCTGGTTGCAGAATGCAGCGGTTGGAACAGTTCTCCTCTTCGTCTTGAATTCATCGCTTCAGGGGACTTGATTTGCATGCAGGGAGTTATCTGCGTTGGTTGGTGGCAGTTAGGGTCAATACCAATTCGTCAACCTGATCCCGAGCGACGGTTTCCGCTCTGTTAGGACGAAGGGCGCCGATCATGTAAGGCACTGTCGTCGCCGGCAAGTAAACCGTTCCTGTTTGTCTTGGCGCTTCGATCAGCCTGAAGTTTTGGACCCCGAGTCCGAAAGTCGTGCGAGCGGCTAGGACGGCCGTTTCTTTCCTCCACCCTAGGTAACCGCACGTTCTGTGGTACTACATTGGCGGTTATCGCATATCGCGGCGCCGATCCGCACTCCTTTGTTGGTTCGGATATCTGGGCGGCACTTTGGGACGGGGATGACGTGGATTGCTTGAATAATCTGATTTACAGGAGGGGAGTCCATTGGTGTGAATTCCGAGAGCTTCGCCTGGAGACGCTTGTTCGTGGGATTCGCGGCCCTTTGGGTCTGCTTTCTCGGATAGCTTGAGGTGACCGCGGGGCGCCCCTTGCCCGGCTTTCCCACCAAATTTAATGTTCGTTCTCACGCCTTTCCTCCATCTTTAAGCATTCGGCTGTAATCCTGGATGACCGCGTGGCCAGGCAAGAGTACAGAAAGGGTGTGCGGGCGGGTTTGTTGAGCTGGGCGGGTGACCCTATCTGTTCTGTGGGCTCGGGTGACAGGGAGCTCTCGCGCCAAATTGGTTGAGCAGCCGGGGATCTGGCTGACATCCGGTGCCGATACGCGTGTAACGGACTATCGCTCCTGCGGACTGTGTGCGCTCTCGTGCGAATGGTCTTTTCCGGACTGGATGGAAATCTCCCGACTTGCGTCGGGATTTCCACCATGTGCCTCGTTGCCACCTTTCTTCTTTATTGTACGTGTCTCCTCGTTCCTCTGGATGTCGAGAGCCCGAAATCATTATGCCGACCTCAACGTTCTTTTCTGGAGAGACGTTGCCCCGGTGTACATCAACGGAAAAGCCCCCGACTCTGGCAGGCTCCGGGATACCTGTGACCTCGGGACTGGTGCCACCCCCGCCAACGCCGGCCGACGTGGCTGGGCATAGTTGTTTGTCACGGTTGTCCGCGACCGTCAAAACCGAGATCCTGCGACCCGCGGTGGCTGACACCGGAACGTCCATGGGCAAGGAGGAGCGGACCCCGCCTCCGTCTAGCACTGGTCGACGTCATGCGACTGGTGCTCACCCTGATGTCACCTCCTTCCCGGCCCTGTTTTCTTTCCTGGAACCTCTCCGCGAGGACGTCCGGGTGAGCATGGCTGGGGCGGTCGAGACGCTTGCTGCGGGGCGCACACCCGGCAATTTTGTCAAACTACAACGCGCTCTTCTTGGTGGGCTCCTTCCTGACGAGGGCAGCCGCCAATCAGTTTAAAACGATACTTCCAGGTACGGCAGGACACTTCCCGGGCCGGAACGTCGCATCCTTCCATGAGGCGGAGCGCTGGATCCTGGTCAGCCAGCCGGACTCCATAACCCTGAACCAGGCCCTGTAGGACGTAAACCGGTCTTCCATGGGCGCCCATGAGGTACTCGACGCCTCCGCTGCCCGCATTCGCGACCTGGGGGAGGCATTCAGCAGCGTGTACGGCGACGACTGGCTCAAGTTGGCATTCATGCAGGGCCTCACCAACGAGGGCCAAGGTGGGTAACTAGAGCTAGAAATATCCGCACTGTATACTCAGATTCATGCATATTCCATGCCGTAGCTGCGTATTCATAATGTTCTCCGTCCATGCACCGACAAAAATAATGTGCTATATTTATTCCCTGAGGACAGGATGTATTGAAATCAGAGTGGAGTTACTTTTCCTGAGTTTATCAGAATTCATCAATTGGCTGGGCGCCACACAAGGAATCTGGCACAGTCCTTGCGACGGCGCAGGCGGAAAAGATGCCAATGCTGCTCACAAGCTCGGAGATAGTGGCCGAAACGTCGCAACGACGAGGGCCGTGTACCTGGCGCAACACAGCCGGACACCTGGACCACGGTGTGAGGGTGATCAATTATGAGCGGCTTGTTCCTATCGTCTGAAGGTGAGGAGCGGCCATGCCCTCTTACTTCTCGACACATGCTTACCTCGCCACCTCGATGTCCCAATACCCACCGGCGTCCAACACTGTTGCACTGCGACGGGCACTTCTCCTCACCAGGGGGACACTGCCAGCAGGACCACAAACCCCTCAGTGTTCAAGGACGAGATTGTTGCTTTTGGTCATCACGCTGGGGTCGTGCCGGCTCACCGGAAATTTCCAAATTTGCAGCAGACTCAGAGCACCTCGAGCCGTACAGTGGCTGGCTCCAGAACGTTTTGTTGTCGGCGACGTCCGACCACCTTTCGTTTTCACAAGCGCCGATCGATATGTGCCCGGAACCGGCCTCGGACGGATTAAACTCATTCTAGGTGCACAGAGTATAAATAAAATCGAAGCCATAACATACTGGACTAAAATATTGATCCATACTCCGACCGGAAAAGTCAGATCCAGATCCGGATACATGACATCCTCAAAAACTGAAATCCGAGTGCAAGTCAGTGGACGTGGAATACACTCGAAAGTTCTAGAAAGTGACTGATTCCAAATCTCTTGCTCACCAAGAACTTTCAGATAGTCGCCCAGCAGTACAGCGTCCAGTTCAGGGAGCACACCTTGCAGCAGCTCGCGGCGTTCATCCAGGGAAAGAATGAGCAGGTCAAGGCGCTCGAGCGAGTCCAGCCGACACCCCCCAAGATGCATCTGTCCCATCCGTAGAGTCGGCCAGGACCCAAGACGCCGGTTTTAGACTTAGGCGAGTCGTCCTCCCAGGTCGGCGGCCCTCTGAAGGACTGGCGAGGAATTGTCACACCCTCTAATCCCCGTTTCAAAGGGCGGTGGGAACGCCCAAACAGGTTTCAAGCGTGCTTGTTGTGTGACACGGAGGACCACATCGCGGCAGCCTGTCCAGAGAGGCTCAAGGAGCTCCAGGGAAAGCTGGTCCGGCAGGGAAGCAATTTCACCAAGGCCGTGCGCGGAGCCGACTGGAAATCAAAGCGGGCTTTCCCTCGTCCGCGAGAACCAAACAGTTTGCACAAACTCCGAGTCTCGACCATGCAGAGTACCCAGAAGAACCTGTAAAAGAAGATCCCGGAACACTGCAACTCCCATCTGGAGAACGAGACGGCGACCACTGATTATTCGGGATCGGTAGACGAGGTGGGGAAGGTGCGCCCGAAGGCGCCCTCCCATCTTTCACAAGCACCGGTGTTCCGGTGTCGGCCTTCGCTGCATTCCTGGGCCGGTGTGGTCGTCAACTACGCGCCGAGGCTGCCGCCTAGACACTTCGTCCCTATCGCGGTACCCCACGTGACCATCGAACGGAAATCTTCAAGGTCAAGACCACCTTGCGTTTGTGAGAGGAGGACCCTGTTTCTGTTGCCGCGGTGGCCGGCACAGTGGGCGGACCCAGTGGGGTCAGCGAGCACGTTTTGCCGCCGGGTTGGCGCGCGCATGCGTGGCGTACGATGACCCGTACTCTGATCGAAGATGTCACGGGGGAGGCGCTCAAGGCCTTTCCTCGGCTCCCCCGCACTCTACAAGTACTCCTGAAAAACACATATCTCCCGTTTATTGTTTTGAGGCGCCTTGTGGTGCAGCTCTTCATCGGGTGTGACTTCCCGTGAGAGCACACCAAGGCCGTTCTGCCCCTGGACGGCAAGATCAAGTGCACAGCGGGCTCCGGCTCGGCCATATCGGGCTCCCAGCTCGGTGCCAGGGGACGACAATAAAAGGCACCGGCCAAGCCCCATGTCCTCGAAAACGAGCCGACACTGGCGGCTGCAACGGTCCTTCCCCCCGGCACCGATACCGAGGTCCAAGTGGTGACGCAGTCTACGGCGACTTGTTTAGTCAAGGGCTGGGTGGAATTCCTGGCCAATCCCGAGCTGCACTCTGCCCACGGGCATTACCAGAAGGAGAGCCGGCACGAGCCCTCCTCAAGTTTCTTTTCTAGCATAGAATGCACGAAAAAGACGTTTTCCAAAGGCAACCGAGTGGTGATCGCACAGCCGCGAACCGGCGAGGCGCAACGTATCTCCGAGGAGACCCTTCTGGAGGCTCGACAGGTGCTGTCGGAAGGGCTACAAGTGGAACCGGAGACGATGCAGCCCAATTCAGACGCTCAGCCGGAGCCACCAGTCGTCCCACCCACCAAGGAGCCGGAGACTCCAGAGCTGAACTGGGTAGGCGTGCCAACTACCCTCATAGCAAGAAGCGCAGCCTTTTGGATCAGCATGTCCGGCTGACTGTGAAGCGGTTAGTACAGTGAATGGTGTAGCATATCTCCTTAATATTCGGATATTGGGCCCGGTAGCCCCCCTGACCGGTCAGTATTCACGTGGAAGATTGAACTGAAATGTGGCTCGCCCTTTGGGAGGCTACTTCCGTCTTGTATATCTGTCCTATCTTTTATCGTCTCTATTTTGGTGGTTATTCGATATTCATGATCGCTCGGTCGATCGACCCCACCCCTTTCCCGTCTGATAATAAAAGCACCATGGGACCGGGGTTCGCCGTCGTCGGCACCCCCGGTTCCCCATCGGATGTTGCACGAACGAATATTCTTCTTCCTCGCCTCTAAGGCGATAGCGTTCGCTTTATCGCGCGTCTACGGTCGGTCGCCATTTACTGGTTAGTTAACCAACGTCATTAATCCCACATTTGGTGGAGCAGCAGGGGATACTCTTGCCTGCCGCGTGCATCTGCACGCGGTGCCCGAGCGTTGTCTCTTGTTGCCAAGTGGCACGGTGACGGGTATTGCACCCATTGGCTTGACGCGCGGGGCGCGTCTCCCACTGGTGTGGGCCACGACGCTGGGCGTCGTGGGTGGTGATCTCCAATTGGAGCGCGGGGCGCTTCTGTTGGCACTTTGCCGGTTGAGCAATGACCCCTGGTGGTTCCGACGGGCAACGTGGCAATGGGAAGGCTAAGGGAAACGCCCTGCCTTCCGCCTACGTCCCGCCGGGAGGCGTTCGTACGAACAGGCGAGACGCCAACACCCTAGGTGGTTCCCTCTCGGGATCACCTGCGTTGAACGCGGCGGCCTCTGGCCAACCGCTCAACGCGGAGAGCCTGAAGGCGGATGTGGAGGCACTTCGTCTCCGTCTGACGGCCCAACAAGCGACTAACCGCTCGTTAGCGGAAGCCAACGACGAACTGATTGCAAGCGTGGAGGCTATGCGCCAGGAGGACATCGAGTCCGATGCCCGGGCGACAAAGTCGCG
>Ga0209186_1001446_pt1 | contig 17610 bp, 4 predicted proteins | sample SidtaG_FD_187426 | JGI IMG/M metagenome (GOLD analysis project Ga0209186, IMG submission 187426) | Marine algal microbial communities from Sidmouth, United Kingdom - Sidmouth_Male2 metaG (SPAdes) (version 2) | ecosystem: Host-associated > Algae > Red algae > Unclassified | place: Sidmouth, United...
GGTGACTATCACAGACTCAAACGGTTGTCAAATAGTTTCTCAAACGACAATCACCGAGCCTACTGCCTTAACTTATACAGACGCTGCTACACCACCACTGTGTTACAATGGGGCAGATGGATCTGCAACAGTGACACCTGCTGGCGGCGTCCCTCCTTACACTATTACATGGAGTGATGGACAAACAGGACCAGTTGCTAACGGATTACCACAAGGACCAATCACAGTGGATATTGTAGATGCCAACGGTTGTTCAATCAACGGTATAGCGCTTACAGTGCCAAATCATCCTACTGAACTCCTTGCTAGTACTGCTCCTACGGATGTATTGTGTTGGAACGAAGCAACAGGTGCAGTAGCAGTTGGTGTGTCAGGTGGTACTCCTGGATATTCATATGTGTGGAGTAATAACGAAACCACACAAGATATTAACAACGTGCTAGCTGGAACATACACCGTTACAGTAACAGACGATAATGGTTGTACGACTGTACTCGCTGACATCGTTAATCAGCCTGACAATGTGAATCTAAGCCTGTTGCCAGGTGGTGCTGTTTGCTTTGGTCAGCAAAATGGATCAGTTGAAGTCGATACAAGTTCTATTACTGGTGGTGTTGGCCCATTCTTGTATTCTATCAATGGGGTTGATTATCAAATGAGTCCTACTTTTACGGGACTTGGTGCAAATACTTATACCATCTTTGTGTCTGATGCTAACGGTTGTGTTGACTCTTTCAGTTCCAATGTTGGAGAGCCTGATGAGTTAACTGTAGATGCTGGACCAGATATCTTGGTAAATCTCGGTGAAAGTGCTGAAATTACACCTACGGTAACACCACCTAATGCACCGGTAATTTATTCTTGGAATCCTGGAATCTATCTTGACTGCACAGATTGTCTGAATCCTTGGGTGACACCAAATGAGACAACGCTTTATGAGATTACTGTTTTGGATACCATAGCGGGCTGTACAGCAACAGACGATATTTTGGTAACTGTATTGAAAGATCGTCACGTATTCATTCCTAATGCCTTTACTCCTAATGGTGACGGCGTTAACGATGGCATGACAATATTTGGAGATCCTAGTGTCACTAACATTAAGACATTCATTCTTGCTGATCGTTGGGGAGAGATTGTCTTTGAGAAATTTAACTTCGAACCGAATGATCCAGATCTAGGATGGAATGGTGTTTTTAAAGGTAAACTCATGAATAGTGCGGTGTTTGTTTACTTCGCAGAAGTCGAATTTGTAGATGGAGCTGTCCAAGAATTCAAAGGAGATTTCACACTGATTAGATAGAAAAATTGAATAATTAATATAATGCTGCTCTGAACATTCAGGGCAGCATTTTTTTTGATTGATTGTGAACAATATCCCTGAATGGAAGGAGTTGGGAATATTTTGCGGCCTGCTTGCAGAAGAAGAAGAAGAAGAAGAAGAAGAATGGTGAGCCATGTCTCAAGCGTCAGCTCCACAAACGCCACTACTGCAACACTTTCGTCACCGCGCTATTCGAAACGCTTTACGCTGCAATCCCGCACAAGGCATTGCACTTGCTACATTCAAACAACACCTACTATCGCTTGTCCGCGCTGAAAATAATTGAGGAAAGCGCTTTGTAGTAGACGGTACTGTTCTCTCTCTAATGAAACCGTTGTAAGTTTTACTCCCTCAGCCTCTAGGGCGCCGTTTGCAGCGTGATAACGGAAAAGTAGAGGTATATTGTGCCAAACACAATCAAGGCCAATACGTCCGTCCTCTGTGCCGAAATACACAATGTAAGTATTAACTACAATTCGGTTTACAGTAAAAAACTGTTAATTGTAAATACTGTAGTATTCATGATAGCGCGCCGGATAGTAGGTGCGGATCCCTGCCCGGTTGTTTGAACGTAAAGGTGCCGGATAGCCGGAAAACGCGCCCAAATTAAAAACCTAAAAATCAAGAGTAGATTCATCTTTTATCTATTAGCGAAGCGTTAACTATTCATTGTTCACTAGCGAAGCGTTAATTATTCATTATTCCTTGTTCATTATCATTCAACCTTGTAAGACTTTTTTAGATATAAAGTATTCTAATACAATAAACTATGCATCCAATTGGGGATTTTTGATTATCTTTAATAGAATAAAATCAAATAGTCTCTAGATGAAAGATTCCCAATTATTAATCCTAGCCATCTCTTTGGTTCTTTTTACGTCTAGTACACTAAAAGCTGATATCATTCTCCAAGAATATTTTGTGAGTAGTACGTTGTCTTTCAGTGGTAGTTATAGCAATCAACAAGGTGCGACAAAATGGTGGTTCCAAAACAGTTTCATCCCAGGAATGCCGTCCGGTAATGTGTATGTAGTCTTCGACGATGCAGCACTGCGATCAAGTGTTACACCAAATAAAGTTAGTTTGACAACCAGATCAATAGATTGCAGTACACGTCCCTATCTTTACAGATTTGGAGTAGTGTTCAGACAAGCAGATACAGTAGGAAATGTAATTACTCGAATGTTGGTTTAATTTTATTTTACTTTAATTGTTTATCTTATGAACCGTATTATTTATCTAAGTGTTTTCCTAGTCTTATTTTTAAGTCCTCTTTTTGTTAAAGCGGATGTTTTATTACAGGAAGATTTTACAATTGGAAGCTTACCAAGTTTTCCAAGCAGCAACTTTCCTAGCAATTGGCGAAATAGTTCAATACAAGGTAGTGCCATATGGACTTTTCAATCAAATCCTTCCTTTGGGAGTACAACAGGAGCAACCGGATATGCTATTTTTGATGATGCCGCACTGGGACCTAATGTGACTCCAAATGAAGCTTTTATGGCAACAAAAGTAGTAGATTGCTCCAACTTGCCTAATGTATATGTTTCCTACACCCACCATTGGTTTGGAGTGGAATTTACCCATGGATATGTGGAAGTTAGTACAGATGGTGGAACCGTATATACACCTGTATTTGATTACCATACCAATACAAGAGGAAGCCTTTCTGCACCACAAGACACGTCGATCAACATCAGTGCTTGGGCAGCGAATCAACCGAGTGTGCGCATACGTTTTCGATATACGGACGGTGGTCAAACTGGTCAATTCTGGTACATCGATGATCTTTTTATACACACAGGAACGGATGTTGCTCTTACGCGAGTCGTGCCGGAATATTTAAGTTGTAATCAGAATTATGGAGCAGCAGAATCTGTAACTGTACGGGTAGAAAATCGAAGTATAGAACCAATAAGCAACATTCCGTTAGGTTATAACATTAGTGGAGGCGCAACGGCTAATTTTAGTGAGATATATACTGGCACTATTCCACCTTTTAGTTATATAGATCACACCTTTACTGGAACAATAGACATGTCTTTCGATGACGTTTATATATTTGAGGCTTACACGAATCTCTCTGGGGATGAACTACTTTCAAATGATACGTTGCTCACAGATCGTTCTAGCGTGGTTTCTAAAGGAAGCTATCCTTATAATCAAGATTTTAATACGGAAATGGGAGGCTGGGAAGCACAAGGAAGTGATGCTGGTTATTTCACCTATGGAGACCTACCTTACCTCAACGGAGGACAAGGAAACGGGAAGTGTTTTTATACGGAAACATTTTTTTATGGAGGATCTGGTTATTTTCCTTATTTGGTCAGTCCCGTTTTTGATTTAACTACGGTGACCGATCCAACCCTTAGTATGGATCTGAAGTTTAGCATTCTGATGAACAATTACATGCAGATGGAAGTCACCGTAGATGGTGGTAACATTTGGGAAATCCTAGGAAGTTCAGATGATTCGGACTGGTATAATTCTCCCAATAATCGATGGACTGGTACACAAGACAATTGGAAGTCGATGTCTCAAAATCTCTGTGAATTTAGTGGCGAACGCTGTGTACAATTTCGTTTCAAATATCGGTACAGTTCTTATGGGATTAATTCCCAATTTGCCTTCGATAATTTTAAGATTTCAGGAGGAGAGGGAGATGATCTACAGGCCATGCAATTTTTTCTACCCGATGCGGGAGACTGTGCTGGTTTTACCTCCACCGAACCTATCGGCTTAACCATTCGAAACAATACCTGCCGCTCCTTGACTAATATCCCTGTTCAAATTGATGTGACGGGGCCCGCCAGCCTTACTTTTAACGAAATTGTAGATGGACCAATTCCAGCATTTGGTTATTATCATTATGAATTTGCCCCTACGATGAACATGACGGCAGTAGGCAGTTATTCCTTCAAAGCCACCATAACGAACAACTTACTTGGAGACTCTACTGATTTCTATCAAGATACGGCCTTATTAAGCAATGAAATTACAGAAACTCGTATGCATACCCCAATAAACACCTTCCCTTATTTTGCTGATTTTAATACAGACAATGATGACTGGGCCTCTACAGGTGTTAATCCAGAAACTTTGATGGCCAGAGACACATTTACGATTATGGGAGGATCAGAAGGCTATGGGGATTCCTGGTTTTTGGATGATGTTCGAGTTGGTAATGCGCCCTATATATCTTCTTGGGTGGAAAGTCCAGTATTTGACCTAAGTGCAACTTCAAACCCGAATTTGTACATGGATATTAAATATTACCTGCCTGGTGGTTCTCGTTCAGGACAAATGGAATATTCTACTAATGGAACTACTTGGTCTGCCTTGCATGATTACGGTGAATATGAACCGAATTGGGCTACTAGTTATCTTGGTTCTTCTTGGGTAGATGTTGATACTAGCTGGCACCAAGTCCAATATCCACTTTGTGACTATAAAAATGCTTGCATAAAATTCCGAATAAAAGTTACTAAAAACAGCATTTATGTCCAGGATGAATATAGTTTTGCATTTGATAATTTTGAGATCAGAGACGAGCCGGATGCTGGAGTTACTGAATTTGTCCAACCCTTTGATCTGGGATGTTTGTTTAGCGAAGAACAGGAAATAAAAATTGCAGTCTACAACTGGTCGTGCAGTCCGATGGTCAATGTGCCTGTTGGCTTTGGGATGACAGGAACTGGAACCGCTTCCTTTTCTGGTATTGTACCGGGACCAATTCCACCCTATGATTCGATACATTATTCGTTCACAAATACAGTGGATATGACTCCGGTAGGCGTTTACGACCTTTCTTCTTGGGTTGAAGGCAGTTTTGACAACAATCCTCGTAACGATACCTTAAAGAAAACGTTTTATGTTACCCGACCAAAAATAACCACCTTTCCCTATGACGTTGACTTCGATATTACTGATGAGATGTGGGTAGACACTAATGAAACCGCTGACAAACAATTTCATTGGGGAACACTGCCTTACCTAAACGGTCCAGAAGGCAACGGAGATTGCTGGTATACCGATTTTTCCGGCTCCAATGGGACCAAGGAAGTATGGTTAGAATCACCTGTTTATGATTTTAGCAAAAATAGTAATCCAATCTTGTACATGGACCTGAAATTCGACTTGCCAAATGGTGCAGATGCCATTGTGGAGTATAGCATAAATGGAGGTGTAGGTTGGTCCAGACTTGGCTCAGGAGCAGATTCTAGTTGGTATAATACAACTTTCTTTTGGGGAGGATTTCAAGACACCTGGACCACAATGTCAAAAGATTTATGCGAACTAAGTGGAGAACCCTGTGTGAAATTAAGAATTGTAGTGAGCACGTATTATCCTAATACGACCTTTTTTGCAGTAGACAATTTCCGAATTACAGGTGGCAATGGCGATGACTTGGAGCCTGTTCAGTTGTACCTCCCTGATGCTGGTAGTTGTAGTGGCTTTGCTGCAAACGAAAAACCTGGAATCAGCCTAAGAAATAACTTTTGTAGACCATTGACCAATGTCCCGATTTCTATTAGCATGGTAGGCCCTGACTCAACCGTCGTCTTGCTTGATACTGTCCCTGGACCAGTTCCAAGATTTGGATATTACCACCATGCTCTCGACCAAGAACTAGACATGAGTGCTCCTGGCGAATACAGTTTTGAAATTGAAGTGTTTTCAAATATAACTGGTGAAGGACTAAGTTGTATCAACGATACCTTTGCAGGTAATAACATCCTTATAGAACCGAGATATAACGGAGCCATTGATTCTTTCCCTTATTTGGAAGACTTTGAATCTGGAAAAGGGGGATGGGCAGCAGACCCAAGTAGCAATGTTCAACTGTTTTTAATGGATTCTCTTCCTTATATGAATGGCCCTGAAGGCTATGGAAACTCCTGGTTTTTGGAACGGGATAAGAATTTATTGGGAACCAGAGTTTCTTATGTCGAAAGCCCGGTTTTTGATCTTACAGGTATGACAAACCCTCAGTTGTTTATGGACATCAAAAGGCAATTGCCCAGTTCCAACTACTATGCTACCATCGAATTCAGTAATAACGGGGGTAGTTGGACGGTGTTAGGCTCAAGCAGTGATCCGAATTGGATGAATGGTCCTTTTGGAAGATGGATAGAAATAGATACTTCCTGGGACAAAGTTCAATATTCTTTATGTAGCCTGAAGTCTTCTTGTGTGAAATTTAGACTTAAGGCTTATTTCGCGAGTGGCGTCCAATTTTTTGCTTTTGACAATTTTGAAATTCGTGAAGCACCAGATGTTGCTCCTACAGTATTCGTAGAACCAGCTCCCTCTGGATGTTTATACGACGTCAATCAACAGGTAAAGGTGGCAATTTACAATTTTGCCTGTACCGATGCTGTAGATATCCCTGTCACTTGTACCGTCACTGGGTCAACTAATTCAACGTTTACAGGGGTTATGCCTGGCCCAATTCCTTCAGGAGATACTGCTCACTATGTACTTCCAGGAACATTTGATATGACTCCACTTGGGTTTTATTATTTTGAAGTAACTACCAATTTGGCAGCAGATCAGGAGTTTTACAATGATAAAGCATTCGACACCATCGAAGTTGTTTTACCAAAAATTGCAAACTTCCCATATTCGGCCAATTTTGATAACTCAGATGAACTCTGGGTCAATTTGGGCAGTTCAAACAGTAACAATGAATGGGTCTGGGATTCCTTACCGTATCTGGGAGGAGCAGAAGGGTTTGGGAAAAGCTGGTATAGCAATACGCCAACCTCTGGAAATAACGTTCACTTGGAAACGCCAGTTTTTGATCTTTCCAGTCTCAGTAACCCACAAATGTCTTTCGATGTAAAAATGTCTTTGAATGGTCACCCTGTGTGGCGATATGTAAGAATGCAGTATTCGCTTGACGGAGGAACAACCTGGCAAATTTTAGGGACTACAGGAGACCCACAATGGTATGAAACACAACCACTAGGTAACTATTGGTGGTATGGTCTAAAAGACTCCTGGACTCAGATGACCTATTCCTTATGTCAGCTGACAGGAGAATCATGTGTCAAACTTCGATTTGATGGAGATTTGGAAGGTATCGCTGCTCAATTTGCAATTGACAATTTTTATATTGGAGACTATGTAGATATTGCTCCAGTAGCGGTGATCGCTCCAATCCAAGATGATTGCTTGTATACTGCGGCTGAAACCGTAAGTGTCGAATACTACAATTGGAGTTGCAGCACGATTTACAATGTACCGGTCGGGTATGAAATCTCAGGACCAACCACTGGTTTTGCAAATGAAACGATTGACAGTATTCCGGCGCAATCCACTGTTCAACATGACTTTTCAACAACGATAGATTTGCTTCAAGTTGGTACGTATGAGATCAAAGTATTTACAAGCGAACCGAATGAATATAACAGACTTAACGATACGGTTCTTTCTACGATAACAGTAGATCACCTATTGATAAATACATTTGATTATTTTGAAGATTTTAATGCTTCCGGTTCTGGACTTGGAAATTGGGTTCAGTATGACACTACTACCACGAAAAAATATCTTTGGGGGCAAGTCCCTTATCTTGGCGGCCCAGATGATAGAGCATCGAGTTGGTACGTTGATGCTACACAAGGTGGACATGGAATGCCATTTTATTTAGAAAGCCCAGTATATGATTTCTCTACTGCAACTAATCCTGAATTGTTCTTGGAATTAAAGTTTAACCTGCTTGGTCATCCTAGTTACCAATACGGTAAAATTGAATACACAACTGACGCAGGCACTACTTGGACAACTCTTGGTACGACTTCTGACCCAAATTGGTATAATGCAGGAACTGAAGGGTTCCCTGCAAGTAATGTTTGGTATGGAAATGTCCCTGAATGGACGTTGTTCCATCACGGATTATGCCCATTGATTGGAGAGTCTTGTGTTAAATTTAGATTGGCGATTAATTTAGTCAATACAAATAATGGATATGGAGATTTTGCCATAGACAATTGGCACATTACGGATACAGAAATCGACGCTGTTGCAGATTTAGTTTACAGTTGCTCTGGCAGTGAATATGAAATTGAGTTGACGGTAACAAACAGAGCTTTATCCTGTATCACAGCACCCGTTTTAAATGATTTGGAGGTTGGGTATTCGGTTGATGGCGGTACACCTATTACACATAGTTACAGTGCCTTGAACATTGCCGAAGGAGCAACTGATGTCATTATCATTCCTAATACAAATATCCTGGGTACCAACTCAGTGGTAAAGGTGTGGATATATGATCCCAATAGTTTGAACGATCAAATTTTTGAGAATGATACAATTATAATCAACGCTGACCAATGGCCCAGTTGTAATGATCATTGCAGCAATGCCCAATTCTTAACGATTGGATCAACCACCACCTCACAAACCAGTAATGCGACTCTGGAGCCGGCAGAAGACCCCACTTTTTCAAATTGTGGCGCTATAACGATTGAAAACACAGTATGGTACTCCTTTATGACGGATGCCCAAGGAGGGTTTGTCACTGTCGATTTTGAAAATATTTTATGTTCGCCTTCAGCTAATGGCATCCAAGTGTCCATTGATGAGCTAAACGGGCCACCTTGTCAGACTAGTTCCTTCAATAATATTTATTGTAACAGCCCAGCGGATACACTTCCCTTCGGGTACGGACCTGTGTTATTGCCTCCAAACACAACTTACTACATCGTAGTAGACGGTTTTGCAGGCAATAGCTGTGATTTCGATATTGTATTAGATGGTGCGATTTTCAATCCAAATCCATCCGGCCAAGTTGTAGTCAACAACAATCTCGCCTGCAACAGCGACAACAGTGGTACCGCAACAGTCCTTGCGTCTGACGGAACACTCCCATACACTTATGCGTGGGACAACGGTGAAACTACCCCAACAGCAACAGCGCTATCAGCAGGTACACACACCGTAACCGTTACCGAGGCGTCAGGAAACACTTTCACAGCCTCCGTCCAACTCACAGAGCCAACAGCAATCACTACAACAGTCACTGCTAATTCAACTGTCTCCTGTAATGGCGGCAATGATGGTACTGGGAGCATCTCCGCAACAGGCGGTACACCAGGCTATTCCTACAATTGGGACAACGGAGCCACTACAGCAACAACAACTGGCTTAACAGCTGGAACGCATGCCGTAACCCTTACAGATGCTAACGGTTGTATTGTAGTAGAAAGCATAGTGATCACAAGCCCAACTGCTATTGAAGTCAGCACAACAGTCATCAGTAATGTCTCTTGTGACGGCCTTAGCGATGGCGCTGCGAGCATATCAGGCACAGGCGGTACGCCAAGCTACTCCATTCTATGGGACAACGGAGAAACTACTTCTACAGCAACTGCTTTATCAGCAGGAGCGCATATGGTAACACTAACAGATGCTAACGGTTGTTCAGTAGTAGAAAGTGTAATGATCACTGCTCCAAGCGCTATTGCTGCTAGTACTTCAGTTATTAGTATGGTTTCCTGTAATGGATTGAATGACGGCTCTGCAAGCATTACAGCAAATGGCGGAACACCTGCCTATTCTTTCCTTTGGGATAACGGAGAAACAACAGCAACAGCAATCAGCCTAACAGCTGGAATGCATAGCGTAACCCTTACAGATGCTAACGGTTGTGCAGTAACAGAGAGTATAATGATCACAACACCTTCTTTGATGACTGCCGACACTATTATTGCTACGGAAGTCAGTTGTAGTAGCTCAAACGATGGAACGGCTACAATTACGATTACTGGTGGTACAGCTGGGTACACGTATACTTGGGACTCAGGTGCTACGACAGCTACAGCGACTGGTTTATCGATAGGCATGTATTCGGTAACAGCCACAGATGTTAATGGCTGTTTTGTTGTCGCGACGGTTCAGGTACCGGCTTCTTCTGTTCCGGATTTAGTTGTATTTACGCAAACAGATGAAGTCAGTTGTGGTGGCATGACAGACGGTGTCGCGATCGTTTCTGCATCCTTCGGACACATGCCTTATTCTTACTTGTGGGACGCTAATGCTGGCAATCAAACAACAGCCACTGCGACAGGACTTGCGATTGGTGTGTACATGGTTACGGTAACAGACAATAACGGTTGTTCTTCGGTAGATGGGGTTTTGATTGCTGAAGAAGCCTGTGATTATTGTCAAATAGCAGATGACAACAATACAGACATTTGTGTTGTGCTTACCGCTGATCCTAATGATCCGCTAGCGAGTTTGGATTGTGATGGCGATGGTGTCAGAAACTTTGTTGAATGCAATGATACGACTGACCCGACGGATCCTTGTGATTTTGTTGAGGCGAATATCACAGAACCGATTACTGCGGATCAATCAGGTTGTATCAACCTATGTCCGGATTTAACAGTGACGACAACGCTTTTACCTGGAAATATCTCAGGGCTGTCTGCAATTTCAGTCAAAATAGATGTTACGGAATTGAATTTGGTAGATGCGGGTCCTGGACCAATTACAGTAAGAATGCCGTCTGATCCGAGATTGACCTTCAATTGGAATATTACTGCAAATCCAAGCTGGAACTACTTAGGGAACACAGGAATCTTCCACACTTTTACCTACAATGGTAATAACGGAATTTTGTTTGGCGGCACTACCGAGTCAATTCTCATTTCTCTTGCTGAAGGGGTGTATGATCCTCAGGGCACTGAAGGTAGGACAACTATTACTGCGAGTGTGATTCCATTTAGTGGAGGAGAGTGTACGTTGTTTAATAATGCGGATGCGGAGACATTGGTGTATTTTCAGTAGTTGGCTATTTAAATATTGAATGTAATTTATTTTAAAAAATGAATAATTCTACTTAGAACTAAAATTAGTTGGTGTAAAATTAAGTCATAAAAACTCGTTTATTATGAGGTGTATTTGTTATCTAAGTCTTGTGCTCGTCTTGTTTTTGAGTCCTCTTTTTGTTAATGCGGATATTCTTATGCAAGAAGATTTTTCCAGTGGTTCATTGCCTGCCATTTGGCTCAATCAAGCCCAACAGGGATCAGCAAGATGGTTATTCCAAAGTACCCCTGTTCTTGGGAGCCCTTCAAGCAATGGATATGCGGTATTTGATGATGCAGCACTCGGTCCCTCGGTCACTCCAAACGAAGCAAGCTTAACTACAAAATCAATCGATTGCAGCGCCCGACCAAATGTTTATGTCTCTTTCAGTCATTTTTGGTTTGGTGTAGAATTCACTCATGGATATGTTGAAGTCAGCAATGACAATGGCAGTACATTCTCAACAGTGTTTGACTATCATACGGTAACTCGAGGTAGTATTTCAGCAACGCAAGATACTACGATAAACATCACTCCCTGGGCGGGAAACCAGCAAGATGTAAAAGTACGATTTCGCTATACAGACGGTGGACAAATCGGTCAATACTGGTATGTTGATGACATAATCGTACATACTGGTGTCGATGTTGAAATAACAAACGTTGTAGCCCCTGAATATCTCGGTTGTAGTCGAAATTATAATAATGCAGAACCAGTTACTGTTCGAATTTTTAATCATGATATTGTTCCAGTTAGCAATGTACCGATTTCGTGTGTTGTTTCTGGAAACACAACAGCTTCGTTCAATGAAACGTTTACAGGAACCATCCCACCGCAATCCTTCGTAGACCACACCTTTACTGGAACCATCGATATGTCTGTAGAAGGAATTTACTATTTCGACGCAACTACGAGCCTTGCTAATGATGAGTATACTGCAAACGATCAACTACTAACAGAGCGGTGGGCAATCATTACAAAAGTGAGCTTGCCCTACACAGAAGACTTTGAGGCAGGATCAGGTGGATGGGAAGCACAGAATACACCATCTGGAGGATTTTTCTATGGCCCAGTGACTTTCTTAAGCGGTCCTTCCGGAAATGGGAATAGTATGTATACAGATATGCCTGGCTCAGTCTACGCATTCTCTTATTTAGTCAGTCCTGTATTTGACTTTTCTAATGTGACAGAACCACACATTTCGCTTGATGTTATGCACGACATGTTCGGGAATCAACCCTATGTTTCAATGGAGTATAGCTTTGATGATGGTGCCAACTGGACAAGATTAGGCAATCGTAATGATAATAACTGGTACACGCCCACCAGAGATTATTGGGTAGGTCTTCAGGATCCCTGGAAACGGGTTTCAAGAACGTTGTGTGAATTAAGCGGCGAATCTTGTGTTAAATTGCGTTTTAAATTTAGCATGAGAGCAGGAGCTAAGGATAATTTCGCGTTAGACAATATTCATATCACCGAGGGCATTGGAGATGACCTACATGTCTTTCAGTTTTTTCCTCCTTTAGCAGGAACATGTACTGGTTTTACTAGTACTGAAACAGTAGGCATTACCTTAAGAAACAATACTTGTCGCCCCCTAACCAATGTCGCTGTCCAGGTCGATATCACTGGACCCAATAGTCTTTCTTTTACTGAAATTATTCAGGGACCAATTCCGAGATTAGAATTCTACAATCATCAGTTTACAACTACAATGGATATGTCGACTGTTGGGACCTACAATATGCAAGCCGAGTTACTAACCAATATCACTGGAGCTTCAACTGATTTTTATAATGATACAGCACTTGCGAACAATATAATTATAGATACTAGAATCAATGGACCGATTACAACATTCCCTTATTTGGCAGATTTTAACACCAATAATGATGGATGGGCTTCTGACGCTGTCAACAATATTCAAATGTTTGCCCGTGACACCCTCAAGACGATGGGAGGCAGTGAAGGAGAAGGGTATTGTTGGGCAGCTAACCGAAAAGCGGGTTTTAATGGTACTCAGCTAACTACCGTTGTTGAAAGTCCAGTTTTTGACCTTTCTACAACAATAAACCCTAATTTGTATTTTGATATCAAAGAAGATTTTTTTTATAGTAGTTTTAATAACTGGGCAAAAATGGAATACAGCGATAATGGTGGCACTACCTGGTCAAGTCTTGGGAACCTTACCGCTCCAAATTGGTATAATGGCACAAATGCTAATGGTAGTTGGAATCAAATTGATACGACTTGGCGCCAAGTACAATTTCCGCTATGTAATTTCAAAAATAATTGTATAAAATTCAGAGTAATAGTTTATAGCTCGAATCCCGGAGATCTTATGTTTGCATTTGATAATTTTGAAATAAAGGATGAACCAGATGCTGGAATTGTTGAATACATTGACCCCGTTGATGTTGGCTGCTTGTTTAGTATAAATCAGCAAGTAACTGTCGCAGTTTATAACTGGTCTTGCAATCCAATGACTAATGTGCCTGTTACGTTTAATGTTACAGGGTCAACAAACGCTACTTTGTCTGGGACAGTGCTTGGACCAATACCTCCAATGGACACCGTGCATTATACCTTTCCAGGGAGCTATGATATGACGCCGCTTGGATTCTATTATCTTTCTGCTCAGGTAAATGGATTTGATAGCAACCTGAGAAATGATACCTTAAAATCTACGATTAACGTTACAAGACCAAAAATAACCAGTTTCCCCTATATCGAGGATTTTAACTCGAATGATGGCTATTGGCTAGATACCATGGAGACTGCAACCGTCCAATTCATACATGGCCCCGTTCCATATCTCGCAGGGCCACAATCTAATGGAAATAGTTGGTATGCTGATGTTTCATCAACAAGTACAAGTCCAATGTATTTAGAGAGCCCGGTATTTGATTTTAGTAAAATTAGTGAGCCATATCTTTATGTGGATCTAATGTTTGAATTCCGCACTACCTTTCAAACAAGAAATTACGCAAGAATAGAATATAGCATCGATGGTGGATTCAACTGGGCAACCCTTGGGGAAGATGATAGTACCTGGTACAATGGTACATATGATAGATGGATTGAACTCCAGCCAACCTGGAAAACATTTTATACAGATTTGTGCGAATTAAGTGGGGAACCATGTGTCCAGCTTCGATTTGAAACACAATATTACAGTTCAGGAAACAAATATTTCGCTTTAGATAACTTTCGAATTACAGACGGAACTGGCGACGATCTTCAAGCATTACAACTTATATTGCCAGATAATGAAAATTGTCCAGGAGGCTACACCAATAGCGAACCAGCTGCTGTTTTGATTCGTAACAACTTCTGTCGTCCATTAACAAATGTTCCAGTTTCTGTTACTATGAGTGGTCCTAATAGCCAGGTTCTTATGGACACGATACCTGGACCAATCCCAAGATTTGGGTTCATTTACTATGAATTAGATCAAACACTTGATATGAGTTTTCCAGGAGAATATTTCTTTGATGTGGAAGTATTTTCAAACCCAACAGGTATTGGTACAAGTTGTTTTCTAGACACCTTTCCTGCAAATAATATTTCAACAGAAAACAGATATTCAGCACCACTTTTTTCCAGTCCGTACTTTTCAGATTTTGAAACGAATACAGGAGGCTGGTCTTCTGTTAATGGGGATGACAATGCTTATTTTATTAGGGATTCCGTCAATTCTATGGGCGGTGCTCAAGGCTATGGTAATTCATGGATGCTTGAGGATGACTTAACGGAGCCAGGGTTTATTAAATGTTATGTTGAAAGTCCTTCATTTGATCTAACAAACTTTACGAACCCACAGTTGTCATTTGATTTAAAATATTTGAATCCGAATAATAGCCATACAAGAGTTGAGTATACTACAAATGGAGTTAGCTGGATTTTGCTTGGTTCTCAAAACGATCCAACATGGTATGACGATTTCCAAGCATGGAGAGGAGTAGATACTGTTTGGCATAGGGCACAATATTCCTTGTGTAATCTTACTAATGAAAGCTGCATCCGATTTAGATTCAATTCCGGACGAGGTATTTATTATTCACCACATGAATTTGTATTTGACAACTTTGAGTTAACTGATGCAACAGATGACGTTTCACCTTTAAGCCTTATTGATCCTTTGGATGATGGTTGCTTGTATAGTACAAATCAACAAATCACTGTCGCTGTATATAATTGGACCTGTTCGGATGTATTTAATGTAGATGTCTCTAGCACCGTTAGTGGAACTGCAACTGGTACGTTTACCGGTAATATACCTGGACCAATTCCGGCTCAAGACACTGTGCATGTAACATTGAATGGTTCATTTGATATGACACCACTCGGAATTTATTACTTTGAAACAACGACAATTTTAGGAACTGATAATGTAACATTTAATGATGTACTTAGAGATACAATAGATGTAACACTTCCTAAAGTTGGAACCTTTCCACATCAAATTGATTTTAATAATTCTGATGAACAATGGCTGCCAAGTAGCACATTGGCTGAATTAACTTGGAAATGGGATACACTTCCTTATTTGGGCGGATCATCCTACGGTAAATGCTGGTTTACAACAGACTCTACCAATAGCAACGCAATTACCTATCTGGAAAGTCCTGTATTCGACCTTTCAGGATTAACGAATCCCTACATGACCTTTGATTTAAAGTTCGATCTGAATGGTTATACTTTTGTATTCATGGAATCCTCCGAAGATGGAGGTATAACTTGGCAACGACTAGGTGGTTATAACGATCCTAGATGGTACGCGAACAGCACCAGATGGGGAAGCCTGACTGAACCTGTTCAGGATGATTGGCTACAGGTATCACAATCACTTTGTGAATTTATTGGTAATTCATGTGTTAAATTCAGATTTAATGCAAATTATAGCTCCAACAGACTAGGACAATTCGGATTTGATAATTTTAAAATTAGAGAAATTGAAGATGTGGCTCCACTAGAAATCATTGAGCCTATCCAAGACAACTGCCTATACAGTGCTTCTGATACAGTTAGAGTGGAAGTGCATAACTGGAGTTGTCATACCGTTACAAATATCCCAATAACCTATCAGATAACAGGTCCGGTCAACTCAACAGCAACAGAAATCATTGATAGTATTCCAGCAGAATCCAATTTGGTCTATAGTTTTAACACAACAGCCAACCTCATACCTATTGGCAACTACAATATTACTGTATTTACAGACGTCTCAAATGAAACCAACAGGATAAATGATTCGATCAATGGTTCATTTATAGTTGATCATTTGCTAATTAACACCTTCGATTACCTGGAAGATTTTAATGCTGGTCCCGGGTTTGGGAACTGGATTAATTATAACAACTCCAATGATACTACCAGAACATTCTTATGGGGACAAGTACCCTACTTAGGAGGAGATGAAGGCCGTCAAAACAGTAGGTATACCGAGGCAACAACTGGTAATAATGGTGCCTTCTATTTGGAAGGTCCAGTCTATGATTTCACCAATGTCACCAATCCAGAGCTATTCTTGGATGTAAAATTCGATTTAACAAATTACCATCTAGCAGAACATAAAATCCAGTATTCGATTAATGGAGGTAATAATTGGTATACATTAGGTTCTGGGGCAGATCCGAATTGGTATAACCATCCTAGTGGTTGGAGAGAAGACATTCCAAGATTTACAAACTTCAATACAGGTTTATGTCATCTTATCGGTGAACCCTGTGTCAAATTTAGAGTAGAAGCAAGAGCACCAGGAACTAATTTCGTTTTTGCAATGGACAACTGGCACATCACAGATACCCCAATTGACCTCGCAGCTGAACTCCTTTACAGCTGTTCCGGCAGTGAATATGAATTGGAGCTTACTGTAACCAATCGGAATCTGGCATGTATCACGTCTCCAACCATCAATAGCTTTGAAGTTGGTTACTCGGTCGATGGCGACGCCCCAATTCTACATAGTTATTCAGGATTAAACCTTGCTGAGGACAGTTCCATCACCGTTATTATCCCCAATACACTAATCCCTAATACCTCCTCAGTCGTCAAACTCTGGATTTATGAGCCAAATGGCTTATTAAATGATCAGGTTTTTGAAAACGACACCTTGGTTGTAATTGCCGACCAATGGCCAAATTGTAATGACCATTGCAGCAATGCTATTGAATTAACCATTGGAACAACAACTACCTCGCAAACCGCTAATTCTACTATAGAATCTGGAGAAGATCCTCTATTTAGCAATTGTGGACCAATCACCATTGAAAACACAGTATGGTACACCTTCATGACAGATGCACAAGGAGGAATGGTCACTGTCGATTTTGAAAATATTTTATGTTCGCCTTCGGCTAATGGCATCCAAGTGTCCATTGATGAGCTAAACGGGCCATCTTGTCAGACTAGTTCCTTCAATAATATTTATTGTAACAGCCCAGCGGATACACTTCCCTTCGGGT
>Ga0209186_1001447_pt1 | contig 17598 bp, 10 predicted proteins | sample SidtaG_FD_187426 | JGI IMG/M metagenome (GOLD analysis project Ga0209186, IMG submission 187426) | Marine algal microbial communities from Sidmouth, United Kingdom - Sidmouth_Male2 metaG (SPAdes) (version 2) | ecosystem: Host-associated > Algae > Red algae > Unclassified | place: Sidmouth...
CCCAAGGCATCCGCTCAATTGATCCCGCCATCCTCGTGCCTCAAGCTCCTCCCATGACAGAGGCGGAAGCCATTGTCGCGTCCGGTCCGCTACGTGGCGAAGCGAGCTTAACCAAATGGGTGACCGGCCCCGATGGTCGGCTAAAGACCGCGGACGGAAAGGCAACGGATGTTTCAGACTGGATGGTTGACCAGACTCGGAATCATGTTTCGAATCAAGTGGTTCGCCTGCGCGAGGAACAAGACCCCGAGCTGCGCCAAGCTCTGATCGAAAACATTACCAAGCATTATAGCGAAGCGGATACCTTGGGCAGTTTGGACTGGGCCATGGGCTTAACCGACGAGACGGAACGTGAAATGGCAGTGGAACGTATTTCAAAAAACATCATCACCGGGGTTGGCGTCACCTTGGCTCGGAGCGAAAGCGGGCTCCCGCTGGTCGGGTCTGTCCTCAATACTTCCAACGCAAAAAACCGGCTTCGAGCCGGTGACCAACTCCAGGGAATTCATGACGAACAGGGCGCGTTTCACGACTTTAAAGAACGCGAAATGAAGGACGTGGTTTCTCGGGTGCGCGGCCAAGCCGGTTCCATGGCGAAGCTACGGATTTTACGCGATGGGGTCAGCATGGATGTCGAGGTCGAACGTCGCACCTTGGTGCGCTCGCCGGGCGATACATCGAGCCGCGTATTGACCGAATGAACCAACGATCCACCCTTGTCTTTCTATGACCTCACAGTGTAAAACAAAGTATGAAACGACGGACCTTTTTACACTCAACCGGCGCTCTGGCGCTTGCTTCTGGACTTGCACCCAACTTCTGCCCAACAAAAGCCTTAGCCGAATCTACATCTGTCAAGCCACGCTTTGAATTCGGCATCCAACAGTACACCTTTCGTCGCCCGATCAAATCGGGAAAACTCGACGTGCTCGACTACCCGATGCATTGCAAAACCGAACTTGGAATCTCGAACATCGAGTACTGGAGCGGTGGGCTCAAAAAGCACAAAGAAGCTGGGTACCTCGCAGAACTAAAAAAACGCTCGGTCGGAGAAGGACTAAAAAATATTCTTATCTTGGTGGATGGAATTCCACAGATCGATTCACCAAACGCAAAGGTCCGCGCCGCCTCAACCGAAGGACATAAGCCTTGGGTCGACATCGCGGCGGGGTTGGAATGCGAATCCATTCGGATCAATGTCAATGCAGGTGGCGACGAAACGGAGAACCTCAAGTACGCCATCGCGGGCCTCCCTCCCCTCCTCGATTACGCGCAAAAAGCAGGCGTACGAATCTTACTGGAAAACCACGGTGGCAATTCGAGCAAAGGCGATTGGGTGGCCAAGTTGATGACCGCGGTAAAGCACCCCGCCTTCGGAACCCTCCCCGATTTCGGAAACTTCAAGTCCTACGACCGCTATAAAGGCATCGAAGAGATGATGCCTTGGGCTGGCACGGTTTGCGCCAAATCGCACGCTTTCGATGACAAGGGCGACGAAGTGAAAATTGACTACTTCAAGATGATGAAAATCGTCTGCGCCTCGGAGTACAAAGGCGTGATTAGCATTGAATACGAAGGCGGAGATCAAACGCCCGAAGCCGGATCCATCGCAACTCGCGAGTTGCTCAAACGCGCTGCGGCTGCGGCTGGCGAATCCTTTGCTTAAGTAGGTCGGTTCGATCTACAGTCAGAAAATCGCCTTTTAGATTGAGCCGGAATACACGAACACAAAACGGCCTGCTGCCTCGTAATGAAATTAATGAAACACGAGACCAGAGGCCGATCTACATTTCTTTTTCGCAGCTTGCTCTTGGCCATCGCGATGAGTTTTAGCCTCCCCAGCCAAGCCGCAGAACGCCTCAACATCCTGCTATTTACCGCGGATGATTTGCATGCTGAATCACTCGGCACATACGGAGGTACCCCCAAGGATCTCACCCCACATCTCAATGCCTTTGCGGCCGAGAGCCTGCAGTTTGACCGCGCTCATGTGAACGTGGCCATCTGCGCGCCTTGCCGAGCAGTCATCGCCACCGGACTACTCAGCCACAACTCAGGCGCCATGGGCTTCATGCCCGCGCGCGAGGACGTTCCGGACTTGATCAACACGGTTCAAGCCGCTGGGTATCGCGCCGGCATCTTAGGCAAGCTGAGCCATTCTAGCCCAAAGAAGTCGATCCAATGGGACGAAGCTTTCGACCAAGCCGAACTCGGAAATGGGCGCGCCCCGAGCATCTATTACGAGCGGAGCAAAACCTTTTTTGCCAACTGCAAAGCCGCCAAAAAACCTTTTTACTTTATGGTAAACTCGCACGACCCTCATCGCCCTTACTGCGATCCAAAGCAGCTCACCACAGGCGCTGAAATGCCCTCCAAGATTTACCAGGCCGAGGATGTCGATGTCCCCGGCTTCCTTCCCGACCTGCCTGGAATTCGCGAAGAGTTGGCACAATATATGAATTCGACTCGCCGTCTTGACGACACCTTCGGTCGGGTGATGCAGGCGCTCGAAGAGTCGGGCCAAGCCGATAACACCCTGGTGCTGTTCATCACCGACAATGGCATCGCAGTGCCCTTCGCGAAATGCAACGCATGGTACCACAGCTCGCGAAGCCCGCTTCTGGTTCGCTGGCCCGGCACAGTTCAACCCGGGACGCATGATAAAAAACACTTTGTCTCTGTGGTCGATTTCTTTCCCACCTTCATGGAAGCGACCGGGATCAAGGGCCCCGAAAAGCTCGATGGCCGTTCGATGCTATCATTATTCAAAGGGGAAGCTCAGGCGGGCCGCGACGATATGTTCACTCAAATCGATTCCAAAGCAGGCGGCGCAGCGGTGCCGATGCGCTGCGTGCAAAACGAGACTTTCGGCTACATCTACAACCCGTTTAGTAACGGGAGTTACTGGTATCGAAATAACAACGAAGGCCTGTCGATGGCGGCAATGAACCAAGCCGCTAAGACCGATCCTGAAATTGCAGCTCGGGTTGACCTCTTTCGTTACCGGGTCCCCGAAGAACTATACAACCTGAAGAACGATCCAAACTGCCTCGTGAACTTAATCGATGAGGCGGCACATCAGAATAACCTAAAGAGCATGCGGAACAAACTTGCGAAACACATGACGTCTAGCCACGACCCCATGCTCAAGGCCTTCCAGCATCGCGATGATCGCAGCATCGTCGACCAGGTTCTTGTCGACACCTACGGCCCACAAAAAATTCCTAAAAAGAAGAAACGAAAATCCGGCAGGAATGCCGCCAAACAGCCGGGGCAAAAGCAGAAAACAAAATAGCCGGCTACGTTTTCAAGAGCCGGCTACCTGTTCAAGAGCCGGCTACCTGTTCAAGAGCAGGCTACGTGTTCAAGAGCCGGCTAGGCTTCTGGCACGAGCTGGAACTCGCCCTTTTCATCCGCGAACATCAGGCGAGCCCGAATGATACTGAAGTAAGCGCCTTGGAGCTGAAGACTTCCACTTTCAACCGCCTCGCGCACAAAGGGAAAGCTCATCAGGTTTTCCAAAGACTGCCGCACCGTCTCGAGCTCCATTTGATAGGAAACCTCTTCTTCTGGATGGCCAGTTGCTAGCACACGGTCACGCACCTGATTAATCAACGACACCCAGCGCCCAACATAGCCTGCGTTGTCATCGTGACCCATACCATCTAAACAACCTTGTACCCCGCCACAGCTTTCATGGCCAAGCACCACAATCCCGTCGACATTAAGGTTTCGCACCGCGTATTCGATGGCAGCCGAGGTCCCGTGATACCCCGAGGTTTCATCCAAGGGCGGCACAATCGCGGCCACGTTGCGCACGACAAACATCTCACCGGGATAGGCATCAAAAATATCGGATGGATCCGCGCGACTATCGGAACAACCGATCAACATCGTCTTTGGAGTTTGCCCATGCGTTCCAAGTTTCTCGTACAAGGCTTTCTGTTCAGGATAATCCCCTGCCCGAAAACGTTTGTACCCTTCAACCAATTTAATTTTCCACTCTGACATCACGTCCCTGTAGCAAAAACGACCTAGTGAATAAATCCAAACCGAATACTTTTCGCATGGGAACAGGTAGATTAGAGCTCGGATGATTGACACCAAGACCGAAATATCTAAGAAGAAAACATGAAATTCGGAATCATCGGCGCCGGCATGATCGGCCAATACCACGCAAAAGCCATTGAAGCCATGGACGGAAGTTCGCTTCAATCGGTCTTCGACCTACGACAAGAATCAGCAGACCGCCTCGCGGGTCCCAATGGAGCCACTGGCTATTGCGATATTGACGCTTTTCTTGCCGATCCAGAACTGGACATCGTCACCATCGGAACGCCTTCGGGAGCGCACCTCGACCCGGCCTTGGCCGCGCTTAAAGCAGGAAAACATGTCATCTGTGAAAAGCCGCTTGAGATCACTACCGCGCGCATCGACGAGATGGTAGAGGTTGCAGCCGCCAACAACTGCGTGCTTTCCGCGGTGTTAAACCGTCGCTTTCATCCCGGCATGGAAGCATTTAAAAAGGCAGTCGACGAAGGACGCTTTGGACAGCTCACCTCCGCCTCGGCCTACATCAAGTGGTACCGCACCCAAGAGTATTATGATTCCGGCGCTTGGCGCGGAACCTGGAAACTAGACGGCGGTGGGGCTTTGATGAACCAATCCATCCACACCATCGACGCGCTTATTTACCTCGCGGGTCCCGTTAAATCCGTCATCGCAAACACCGCTTGCGTCGCGCACACCGACATCGAAGTAGAAGACATCGCAGTGGCGATCCTTGAATTCGAAAACGGAGCTCGAGGCGTGGTGGAAGGATCCACTGCCACCTGGTCGAAAAACGGGCACCCGGCTCGAGTCCAACTCGCGGGCACCGAAGGTTCGGTCTTTCTTGCCGATGAGTCTTTCGAACTCTGGGAGTTCATGAACGAAACCCCAGCCGACGACGAGATCCGCAATACCTTAATGGCTGGCGCAGGCGCCGGAGTGGGTGCAAACGATCCGAACGCGATCAGCTTTTATCAGCACCAACTTAACTTTGAAGAAGTGGTCGCTGCCATCCAAGAAGGTCGCGAACCAACCACCTCAGCTTCCGAAGCACGCAAAGCGGTCGAAGTCATTACGGCCATCTACGAGAGCGCGCAAAACGGTGGCAAGCAAGTCCTGCTTGGCTAAAGCTGGCTGCCCTTCCGCTTATTTCTTCACGGTCATCACCAGATCAGTCCTCTCTTTAAACCCAAGGTTCGACTGGTCACAGACAAAGCGCAGTGCCTCCCGAATCGGGAGGTTTGTCGAAAAGATGGTGGTCCGTGATTTCATCCCCTTGATCTTGGGATCAAATACAGTGCCTTTGATCCCAGCATCTTGGACCGTGAAATTCAGAAAGTTGAACCCATCGGAGGCCTGCGCATTGCCGAATTGAAAAACTCGGCAGGACAGCATTTAACCCATGTCGGACCAGCTAGTCCCGACCCCAGTCTCCTCACTTCGGTCGTCAACCATGGCGAACAATGTGTCAGCACCCAATGGCACTTAGATAAGCGGTCCAGCCTACTTTCTGCACCATGTTACATCGTGGGAATCCGCCCCAAAGTGGGCGGGATATGGTAGCCCGTGTGCAAGGCCGCGAAGCGGCCGCAGCGCCGGGTTTGGTGCAGGCGGTAAGACGCAACGAGGAGTAGGCGCTATAGTGTAAGAGAACTCGAACCGAGGCGCAGAACCTAGTCCCACGCAGTTTATATGCTGCTTGCATCCTGTTATGCCCGGAATCCACTAAAACGAAACCCCCAAAAATACCAGGAATCGTTTATCATACGCTTTTCATCCGCTAGGGTGTCGCCGCTACGCGGCTTAGAGGCGAAATCCGTCGGGACCACGGCCTCCTCACTTCGTTCGTCAACCATGGCTATCAATGGGTCAGCGCTACGCGCCTTTAGTCGTCTGAATTTCCATTCATTTTTAATACAAATCGGCTTAACTAAGTGCCATTAGCGCCAAGCACATTGATGCGATTGGGTTCAGTAAATTTACCCGCGCAGGGCGTCAACCGGATCCATGCGAGCCGCGATCCAGGCGGGATACAAGCCGAAGCCGATCCCCACCACGGTCGCCACCCCGACGCTGATCCCCATGATCCAGGGATTGAATGCGACCGGGAAGTCAAACACCGCGGCCACCAGCTCGCCGCCAAGAACCCCAATGATCACCCCCAAGATCCCTCCGATGATCGAGATCACGCAGGCTTCGGCAAGAAACTGCTTCAGCACTTCGCGTCGGGTGGCGCCAACCGCGCGACGAATCCCAATCTCACGCGTCCGCTCACTCACACTCGCCAACATGATATTCATAATCCCGATGCCGCCCACCAAAAGCGACATGCCTGCGATCACGGTGATGATAATATTAAACACCTCTTTGGTTTTCTGCGATTGTCGCAAATTTTCCAAAGGCACCGAGACGGCAAAATCTTCCGCACTGTCATGCAAGCTACGGATGACCTGCTGAATATGCTTAGAGTCAGGCACCAGCTGCTCCGTGGTTGCCATGCGCAGTGAGATCGCGTCGTACACCCCAGCCCGAGGCACTCGCGGATAGTACCGGGCCGCCACCGAATGCGGTATGTAGACATCGCGATTGCGATCAACAATATTCACGTCCTTCACCGTACTCGCAGTGAAGGGACGCGATTGCATGACCCCCACCACGACAAACGGCTGATCCCCAATGATCAGAGACTGGCCCAGCGGATCATCCTGAATCTCAAGCTCATGCGCAATATCTGAGCCGAGCACACACACGCGGCGGAACTGCTCCGCATCACGCGGAAGTAAAAAGCGCCCCTGCCCGACTTTAAAATTCACTACATCTTCAAAATCACCGTAGACCCCAAGCACCTGCGCCGAGTCGATACGAATCCGATCCTTGCTCACCGCGGCCTTCAATTTCTTCCACGCCGTCAGGCCCTCGACATCGGTCAACTCACGACGAATCGCATCGATATCGCGCTCACTGATCCCAAAAGGATTTCGCTGCCGCGCTTGGCGCAGACGTTCTCCGTCTAGTTGCGGGTCGATGATCTGAATATTATTTAACCCGATTTGTCGGATCTGCTCCAGTTGCTGTCGCTTACCGCCCTCGGTAATCGCGGTCATGGCAATCACCGAAGCGATGCCAAAGACCATGCCGAGCATGGTAAGCAGGCTACGCAACTTATGCGCCAAGAGACCTTCCCGAACCGCGATGCGAGCGATGTCACGCCAACGAACTTTTTCCGCCGGATGCCGCGTCGGTGCGTCCACCATGGCCTGCTTGACTTCGACATCCTGCCGCTCGTCAGATTGCACTTCGCCGTCTTCGATTCGAATCACCCGCTGCGCCTGCGCCGCGACCCGAGGATCATGCGTCACCATGACAAGAGTATTTCCCTGGGCGTGAAGCTCATGAAACACTTCCATGATTTCCTTCCCCGTCACCGAGTCAAGATTACCGGTTGGCTCATCACAAAGCAGCAAATGCGGACCGCCAGCGAGAGCGCGGCAAATCGCCACCCGCTGCATCTGTCCGCCGGAAAGTTCGGTGGCACTGTGATGATGCCGTCCTTCCAAACCCATTCGATCCGCGAGGGCCTCAGCCGTTTTTGAGCGTTCACCACGCTGCACCCCTCGGTACACCAGGCCAAGCCCAACGTTCTCTAAGACATTCAACTCCGACAATAAATTGTAGTGCTGAAAGACAAAGCCGATGTCCCGATTACGGGTACGAGACAGCTCCGCATCGCTCAAGCCCGAGACCTCTTTCCCGTCGAGCCAGTACTTCCCATCCGTGGGTCGATCCAAGCAACCCAGCAAATACATCAGGGTCGATTTCCCGCTCCCCGAAGGGCCGGTAATCGCAACAAATTCGCCAGGGAAAATATCAATATCGATCCCGCGTAGGGCGCGCACCACGTGCTCTCCCATACGATAGTGGCGCGTGATCCCTTGCAGACGAATGACAGGTTCGGTACTCATTGTTTTGCTCCTGGGTACGAACGATAGACTTTCGCGCCCTCATCTAAACCGGATTCGACAATGAACCAGTCATCACCAAAATATCGTCCGCGCACGGTGGAAGTATCCGCTGGATCCTCACTGCGCAGAACCAAAAAACCATCTTGATTTTCGTCCTCGCTGGCAGGCCCTAGAATCGCAGCCGCGGGGAGCACCAAGGCATCCTCCACCTCATCTGTCACAATGTCCAACAACACGGTCATCCCCTGGCGAAAATCTTCAACCTCACGTCCGAGATTTACCGAGAGAGCAAATTCGGTAATGCCCGAAAGCTGCGACGTGACCCAACGACTCTTCGTCTGAATCCGATCACGCCCGATTTGAGAGACATGCGCCACCGACGCATTTTCGATTTCCATGTCCAAGGCAGGAATCCGAACCTGACAGGGCATACCCGGCTTCACGCGCTGAAAATTTGCTTCGTTAATTCCGAGTTTCACATCCATTTTTCCTGGAGGATAAAGCATGGCCACCGTACTACCTCGGCTCCAGTTGTCCCCGATATCGGTCAAGCGATCGTCATTCTCACGCAAACGAACCAAGCCAGAAGAAGGGGCAAGCACAATATTTGGTGGGCTCAACTTGGCTTCGACCAACTCCGCCTCAAGCAGAGCAAGTTCACGCTCAATCTCGGTTGCACGCTCTTTCTCATCCGGCTCAAGCAACTCTGCTTCAGCTTTCAACATGCGCATGGTGCCTTCGATCGCAGTGGGAAAGCCTTTACCACTCCGATTCAATTCGCCGATGGACGCCTGAAGCCGTGCCTCAATCGTGGCCTGCTCTCCAACTAAAATCTGCATTTCACGGTCGAAGATTTCTTCTGCATTTTCGACGGCTCGACGCGCCGCATTCAAGGTCGCCTCGGAGGTCGCTACTTCATCTTCGGTGGCTGGTCGCGAAGCAATTTCGAGGCGATACTCTAAAATTTCTAAACGCCCCGCGGCCGCTTCGGCATCTGCGATTAACTGGTCGCAACGGAGCTTTGACATCGCACCCGCGGCCAAGGCACGCTTGCCGCTTTCGACTTGTCGCTCCGCTTCGGTCAGCTGCAATTTTGCGATCTCAGTATCAATCCGCAAGGTCGTGGCGGGCAAGCCCCGCTTTTCAATTTCAATCTGTATATAAAGCTCCTCGGCTTCCTCATCCACGGCATGGATCTCAGCCAGCTTCGCCTCATAGGGCAAGCGGTCCTTCTCGTGAGCGGCACGAGTTTGGTCGAGTATCTGCTTCGTTGTATTCGCCACTTCCGTCGCCGCCTCGACCGTGAGTACCGCATTGCTACTCGAAGACGCCTGGCCAACCGCAGCTCCGGTCGATGCTACAGTCGATGCTAAGGGCGCTCCGCTCCGCGATTTCTCCCCCTTCTTTCCGATCTTTGGAGAACCTGGTCCAAATTTACCGCCGCCAGCCTTCGCCATGCCCCCCGTAGGTTTCGAGTCAGCTAGGTTCCCACCCATACGGACTTCCAATAGGCTGGCACGTGCTTCCTGCCAAGTATTCAGCGCATCTTGGTAAACTTTCCGCGAGGCACGAAAGGCCGCATCCAAAGGCTCAAGCTCAGCTTGTAGCTGATTCAGCCGCTTCTCCAGTGGCTGAATCTCTTTATCCAAAGTCACGAGCTGATCCCCACCCACGGGACTGCTGGTTAAAATACGGTGCCGAATCTCGGCCAGCTTCAAACTCTGCTTGGCGCTTTCAACGTCTTGGCGTTCAGCGATGCGGGTTTGTTCCGCTTGCAGCTTGGCCATGCGCAACTCCTGACGCTTATCAATCACATCGGCCCGTAGCTCAGACACACGCTCGACCAAAAGTTCTTCATCAAATTCCAAGACCTTTTCCCCAGCTTGCACCCAGGTGCCATCCTGCACCAGCCACTTGAGATCTCCATTGAACGGAGCCTGAATTAAAACAGGATCCTGAGGAGCAAGCTCGCCGACCTCGCGCAAGACATCTCGCACCGACTGCTGCGTCACAGAAAACTCACGCCAGGTTTCAACCTCGGCATCTTGCGAAACCTCTGAGGTCAGAAACCAAGATCCTGCCGCGATCGCGAGGATAAATAAAATGAGCCAGCGTTTTTTCATCTAAACAATTTTTATCTAAACAATTTTCATCTATTCGAAGGGGTGTGCGCTTACTCCGGCAAGACAACCGAGCCGCGTAAGCCTGGACGCAACCGGTCTTCAAGATCAGCTGGCACAGAAATTTTTAAGGTAACATCAAATACACGGTTGAGCTGTATCAATGCTTGTTCGGACGCGTTTTGCACTGGAGGAACATACAAACTTCGCCCCTTTTTCGTGACGCGTCCAAGTAAAATACGACCGTCTAAATCCTCTAGCTCAATGGGTACTTCCATATCGAGTGAGATTCGGTGATAAGCGGTCTCGGGAAATCGGATTTCAAACGCGAGGGTCGACATGTCGAGGATGTTGGCAATGGTCAGGCCATTCCACACAACGAACTCTTTGTCGATGCGCTCATTACGTTTCGCGAGATCATTATAGCCCGTGAGGTAAAACACATTCCCATCCGCCGGGGCTTTCATGTGACGCTGCGAGTCAAAATCGCGCCCAAGATCTCGATCCTCCACCCCGTCTTCGAGCAAACTACTCGCCTTCTGCCCCAAGGCATCTTGCTGCTTCAAGTGAAGGAAAATTTTCGCCTCTCGCATAGCCAATTCCTGCTTGGCTTTGGTCCACGTAAAGCGCTGCGATAAATTGACCGTGAAATCCCGCTTGCGAAAAGACGCAATTCGCTGCAGATTTTGCTGATCGAGCTTCAAGCGCAATTCATCCCGCTTTCGTTTCGCTTCATCATAGGCCAGACGCGTCGCCTCAGAGCCTGCCAATTCCTTCACCCGCTGTTCGATCAAGGCGAATTCAAGTTCAATCGCCTTCTGAGATTCCTCCGCTTGAGCCAGCTCCGCCAGATCGTTACGCCGCTGCTCAGCCACCAAATCCGCAGCTAGCTTTTCTTCCTGCAAGGACTGGGCTTGGGCCGAAATCTGCGCCACAAAGGCAGCTTGCTGTTCGTCAATCGCTTCTAAAAATGAGGTTTCCGCTGACACCGCTTTCGAAGCTGATTTGACGGCGGATGCATTCTCTTCCGGACGGTACAAGGTCACCACCAGATCTCCCTCTTTCACGACACTACCATTGGGAATAAGATCTTCGATGCGAGCCCAGGAGTTGACCGGCACAACCATCGGCACCGCCGTCGCGGCCACCACTTCTCCCGTATAACGAAAGGCATCAGCCGTCCCTTCTCCAGCTTTCGGTCGCCGCAATCGATCCCCAGCCGCAACCCCCTGCTCCAACAAATAAACTTGATCAAATCGCATGCCCTTCACAGCTCGAAGCGACGCAGCAGCTGCGGCCGGCTGAACAAACAACCCATCGTCCCCTTCCAGCACCAAATAGGCTGGCACCGCAACCACCGCATCGCTAGGCTCGGCCACGGCCCGACACATTACATGCGAAGCAAAGGCAAACCCATCACCGAAGGCTGCGGGCACTTCAATCGACACCTCGCGCGCCGTCCGCTCCTCTGGACGGTCCTCTTCCCCGCCAATATGATTCGCATCCACCCCAGGGAAATACGCCACCGGATCGTCGGCAATCTTCACCGCTCCAGCCGGCACCCATTCGCCGCGACTATTCAAAAGCTCGAGCCGACGGGTCACATTGGTCGACTGCTCAAAAAACGGAAGCTGCAAAAAATGAACCCGATACCGCACCAACAACTTCGCATCCGGAGTGAGATACAAGGCTGGCGGATTGTTGCGAATGGCACGCCCCAAACGTATCCAAGTCTGATTCTTCACCGCGCCATCCGAACTCGCTAAAACTGATTTTTGCGGCAGGCCAATGTCGATCACCAAGCTCCGATCCGATCCGACCTCGACCTCAGCCGTCACGGTTCGACTCTCGCCCGGAAGCAGGCGGTTGATCGCGACCAAGACCTGCTCGCCAAAGGCAGCATACATGCAATTCCATTCCGCCGCATCTCCGAGCGTAAACACCACCTGATACCGGCCAGAAGGCAGGTCACAGCGCCACTGCGCTTCGGAGCGAAGCACCAAGGCTTGCTTGGCGGGAACGAAGGTCGGGTCACCCACCCAGCCAAACCTCGGGCTTGAATCACCCCCCGGATCATAAACAGCACGAGACAAATCGTTGCTCGATGAGAACCCATGAACTTCCTGGCCAGACGCATCCAAGATACGGAGATCTTGCAGCGGAAAATGAGCCCAGGCAGCCCGTGCCGCCGCCTGAATCTCAACCTCGGCGGCCTCAATTTCTTGCGCCACACTCGTTTGTAAACGAATAAATTTCTGTTCGATGGCAGCAAGCTTACGCCCCTCGCCACGGGTTTCCAGCGGATGCCCTGCATCGTCGGTGCCAATACTCACCCGCGCCCGCTCGACCAGCCAAGCCGCCCGACGCGCCAACACGGGATCACTGCCATCTCCGGCATCGACCAAAGCCAATTCCGCGATTCGAACCCGCCGACGTGCAGCCGCCGTCGCGAGTTCCGCATCCTCGATTTCCACCCGAGCCACTTCGCCCAACTCAAATAAATTCCGTTTGCGAACCAAATCCGCTTCCAGCGCCACGGCTTGCCGCTTGGCTAAATCGATTTCACGACGCAAGGTGGCGACCTTACTTTCATCCGGAGCCGCCGTCGCACGCGCCGTCGCGAACTTAACTCCCAGGTCCTCCATCTTCTGCATCAGCGTCTCTTCCGCCTGCACCAAGCTCCGCTCCACAATTCGAACTCGGTTCTCGTTCCGCTCCTTCAACACGGCAAGATCCTGAAGTAACTTCGCGTGACGGCGTTGAATCTCAGCTGAATCCAAACGAAGCAACTCGTCTCCAAAACGGGCGCGCTTTCCATCCGGCCCGATCCACGCGACCACCGCCCTCGGACTTCCAGGACGAATTGTCTCCACGCTGGCGCGGCTGATTTCTACCATCCCTTCAATTTCGATCGAAATCGGTGCGGTGACATGCCCCACCGTCCACACCTCTTCACGCGCAAGCAACGGAAGGCCGATACAAAAAGCAAACGCTATCCTCACCGCAGGAGCAAAGCGCTGCAGTTGAAAAGAGACCTGAGGACGAGAGATCATAACAACCCCCTTCAAGGTGCCAACTCGATTACTACCGTGGTACCAGGAGGGGCTGCATCCTCCGAATCAGCATCAAATTCCACCCGAATCCGCACCGTGGCTTCCACCTGCTCGGAAATCTCAGCCCCGGGAAAAGACCCTCGCCCACGCTTCGAGGAAGACTTTTTCTTACCGGTATTCAACGCTCGCTTCTCAAAAAAATCAGCCACATGCACCACGGTGCCGAGCAACGGCTTGGCCCCTTCCGAAGGAAGGAAAAAGCGGATCTCTTGTCCGACCTTAAAGTCGGCATACATCCGTGCGGGTGCGTGTAGATTAAAGGAGCGACGGGCATTTTTGGGAATACTAAACAGGTGACTGGTCCACAGGCGCTTGCCGACTTCCGTCGGACGCCGCCCACCCGGATTCAAATAGGCCCGACCAGCCGCGGTGGCATGAACCGCCTGTTGATTCGCGTAATCAAGCAAACGCTGAACCGAAATCATCGCCTTTTCATACTGCGCATCCGCCGATGAAAGGTCCCGCATATATTTCACTTGTGCCCGGTCATAAGCCTGCTCGCTTTTCAACTCCGCCGCAATCGCTTCTTGCCAGCTGCGACGCAAATCCCAACCCGTCGTCCAGCTCTGAGCCTGCCGACTCTTGGCCGCATCCAATCGCGCTTTCTCGTCACGAAAGACGGCAATCTTTGTTTCCAAAGCATCCTGCGACTTTTCCTCAAGCGAACGAATCTCGTCATACACAGGGTTCGACAAGCGCTTGAACTCTTCTTCCAATCGACCGCGTTCGATCTCCGATAAACGCGCCGCCACCACGCCCTGAACCTCTCCTGTCAGATCGTCACGCTGTCGATCAATCTCCAACTCGGTACGCGCCTCTTCGGTGGCAATCCGTGCTTCCTGCCAATTTAGATACGCGTTACTCAGATCTCCTCGGGCATTCATTCGTGATAAGTCCCGTGCGGCCTCCGCCTTTAACCGAGCCATTTCCGCCGCCGAGGCACGAGTTTTACGTCCCAGCGAACGACGCAAACGAGCCACCACTTGCCCATTGGTCACCACCGTGCCATCGTCCACCATCTCAACAATTTCCCAATCCCGAGGCCGCGACGTGGCCAACCGAATCTCATGCCGATCTAGGATATCTACGCTACTGTAAAGTAAGGTTCCGCTCTCTTTGGCCAGGGTCGGAGGCAGGATCCGGTCCCCAATTGATAATCCATCGATGACCACCAATGAATCGCCAACCGGACGTACCTCGATCACCCGCGTTTCACCCGACTCCATTTGAACCGTCGGGCGAAAGCCAGCCGTGGCCCACCAGCGTGGGATGACCACCGCGGCAGGAAGCATCGGAATCTGCACCCGACATTCAACCCCAGCTCCGATATACACATGTTCGGGCCACGGGGTTAAGCGCACCGTACCAACATAATTCTCCCCCATCTTAACCGTACTGACCGAGTTAAGTTTTCCCGGCAACCACGCAGACCCTCGCGAAGGGATTCGCAATTCTACCGGAAGCCCATCACGGTTTCGCAAGCGAACCGAATCACGAAGCAGCTCAGGTACCTGAACATAAATCACCGCATCTTCAGGCTGAATCACCCCGAGAAGTTCTCGCGAACTCAACCGCACTCCGGGCACCAAGGGAACCTCGGCGGTTTGACGTGACGCAGAAATCACCCCGCCCTTTTCCGTACGACGCACCGCATCATCAATCACCACCGTCGCATCATCGGCCTGCTCGTTCAAATCCGCTTCTTCAAGCTCGGCCCATTCTAAATCTCGGGCGTGCTTCGCGATGGCTTCCGCCAACCGCCCGCGCAGCGATTTCGACTGGGTTTCATCACCCAAATTCAATTCCAAAGCAGCAAGCTTTTGATCCAAGCGCAGGCGCTTTTCGCTACCGTCTTCGGCATCGAATTCAGCCAAGCGAGCTTGAGGGACTCTGATATTAGCGAGCGCTCTATCTACCGCGAGCATGGCGTCGCGAACTTCGGCTGCGGCCGCACCACCCTGCTTCTCAACCGATTGAATCGCCACCAATTTCTTTTCTGCTCGCGCCAGCGCTTCTTGAGCAAGATTCATTTCCCGCTCCAAAATCCCGCGCTCCGCTTCGTCCTGCCGCTTCGATTCTTCGTAAGCGAGTTGGGTGGCCTTGTAACTCTCTTCGGTCTCCAGCAACTTCGTTCGCATGCTGTGAAACAGTCGCTGATTACTCAACTTCACCACCCGGCGTTTCCGCGTGAGGATTTCAAGCTCTTCCCGGTTGCTCTCCAGCCACAGCTCGAGCAACTCCGTATCGAAGCGAGCCACCACATCGCCCGGAGCGGCAATATCCCCCTCACTCGCCAACCACTCGAGACGCAAGTCAGACGACGGCGCGTTCACCGACTCAGACCGGGTATTCCCAACTTGACCGCGCAAACTGACAGACAAAAACGCATCGGGTTCAGGAACCACAAACACCCGTTGCTCAAGCTCGGTCTCGGTATCATTTGGCGAACAGCCGACGAAGCACACCAAGCTTGCGAAGAGAACCAATGGCAAAACCAGCCGCCGCGACAGACCCAGTTTCCTGCTACACAAAGGTGAGGCGCCACGACGAGCTACCCGGCGATTTTGCCATTGAGTGGCAGACACCCTTATAAAGCTTGCCATTGACTGGCAGAATAAAGCAGGCCGAATCATGGGGCCGAAAGCGTTGTTTTGACCGGTCGGTCCGGCGGCAAGAGCGAGCGATACTGCTCTTGGGCCAACACCAATTCGATGCGGGTATTTATGAGGCTGATTTCTGCATCATCGAGCGCCTGCTTCGCCCGGGTGACTTCGATGTTGTCGACGTTCCCGTCTTCGTATCGAACCAGAGTGGCTTGGAGTTTGGCGCGCTCGGCTTCGAGTCGTTGCTCGCTCAATCCGACCTGAGTTTCTAGGCGTAAAAGGCTGCGATGAGCCGCACGTAATTCCACGAGCAAATCTTTTTCGGTATCGATCAAGCTGAGCTGCTCGTTTTCCAATGCGAGTTCGAGTTGACGAAGCCGAGCCTTGGCTTGCTTGTTTCCGTCGAGCGGTACGCTGTAGGTCAGGGCGATGGAAAGCGGATCTGAATCCTCAAGTTGTTCATTCGTCGGATCCAATCCTTGGCTCCGATGTTCGGCAGTGAAAGCTAAGCCGAGCTGCGGCCGCAGGAGGTCTTTTTGAATCCGCATTTCGATGCGTGAAAAATCGAGGTCGAGTCGTGCGTTGACCAAGCTTTCGTGCCGCGCGAGGAGGTGGATAGAGTCGTTCTCTAAGTTGACCGGGTCGACCTTTACGTCGCCAATCTCGTAGGGCGTGGTGGAAATTTCCCGCGTGACCGGATAGCCCATTACATTGAGCAGACTTTCGGTTTGATCCTGAAGGTTCGACTCTTCGTCCAGCACATCGGCTTCGGCTTGATTCAAGTTGATGGTTGCGTTCACGATGTCGACTCGTGGCGCGAGACCGGTGGCGACACGTTCCTCGGTCACGTTGAGGAAGGCTTTGGCGTCGGTGACGCGGTTGCGACGCACCCGAAGCCGGGTATCAACCCGTTGCAGCGCAAGGAAGGCGCGCATGACCCCGAAATCGAGTTGGCGTTCGCCGAGTTGCAAGGTGTTCTGCGCTTTGAGTAAGCTTCGTTCCGCGGTGGTGATCGGCATGCGAAGACGCCAACGTTCTGCGCTGGAAAAAATTCGGCGCTTGAGGGTGATGCCAGCGGTACTGAGCCAGCGCTCGTCCCGACTTCCCTCCGAAAATTCGGTGATGTAAGGTGAAATTTCGATGCCGAATGGTGAAAGGTATTGGATTTCCGCGCGGCCTTGCCCGTTGTCATTGTCCTCGGTGAAGGTCTGGGAGATCTCGAGCGATGGGGCGAAAACTTCGGATTCTGCGATACGTCCGCCTGCCACAGCTGAGCGCAAGTTATTGCGCGCCATGCGGCGGTCTCGGTTTTGTTTTTGTGCGATTTCTTGGCATTCGGCAAGGGTGAGTCCGGTCAGGCTGTTGGTGGCGAGAGAGCTAACCGACGCGAGCTCAGAGGCTTCCGACTGCGCGAGCCCCGAAGAAGGACTGAGACCGAAAACGGCAAGGCAGGCCAAGCCCAGGTGAGAGAGGCGAACGGCCCGCATATTTTCACCCAAAAGCGTACGCGAAAATAGCCTTAAACTCCTGCGGACAACTGGCTCCAAGGGAGCAAGCTGTTTTACCAAACTTGCACAGCAAAAACGCGTTATTTTCTGACTTTTCGGTGATTTCATTCTCAAATGGTACCCTTATGAAAGGCGAAGCCTGACTCTGCAAAATGCTTTAATCGCAACAAGCAACAATGCACACGGAATGCAGACCGTTTTACTCAAAAAATCGTCACTCGGAGTCCATTTGGTTCAGATTG
>Ga0209186_1001448_pt1 | contig 17590 bp, 12 predicted proteins | sample SidtaG_FD_187426 | JGI IMG/M metagenome (GOLD analysis project Ga0209186, IMG submission 187426) | Marine algal microbial communities from Sidmouth, United Kingdom - Sidmouth_Male2 metaG (SPAdes) (version 2) | ecosystem: Host-associated > Algae > Red algae > Unclassified | place: Sidmouth...
GTGCTGGGGGGGGTTCTGGGGGGGGGCTAGATACAAATTCAGATTCAGGCCACGTGCCCCACAGCGATTGTTGTAGTTAGGCTCATCTGCATGTCCACTGGTATGTCAGGCTCTCATCCTACCTGGTCACAGCGATTTGGACATCGTGACCGTGATGCAGCTCTCTCGACCGTTGCGACGAGCGGTGGGGTGGGACGCCAGTCCGCTGTGTAACTGAGTCTACCTCCTGTGGGGTAGAAGCGAGAGAGGTTCTGGTCAAAGACCATCATGGCATGCTCAGAAAAGAGCAGCACGCCATGTCCAGAATGAGGAATGTAGGACGGACAGGTGTGCACTGGAGCGTCGGGACACGGCACCAACTGGACTACATCTGTGAAAGAAATGGACCACGACAAATGATTGAGCATCGAGTGCACTCTGTGTCACGGGGGCAGGCTGTACTCTGTAGATGACGCTGACCGCGACGACGCCACAAAAGAGTCCGAGTACGGAAGCGTCGGGATACAACACCAACTGGACAGCATCTGTGGAAGAAATAGACCACGCCGACTGAGCACCAGGTGCGATATGTTCCATGGGGGCAGGCTTTGCTCTGCAGATGGCACTGACCGCGACGGCGCCACAAAAGAGTGGGGAAAGCAGCCGCGTGGGGGGGCGGGAAGCGGCGGCGAAGACGGGCGGGCTGCAACCAACCACCTCACAAGCTAGCGGGCGGATCAACGACCGATCCCGCCAGCAGGAGGGCACGCTTGGACGAGCGGATTTGGTCATGGGATGCATACACTCGTTGGTGTGGCTAATTCCTGATTCTCTCAGCGAGGTAGGTGCCCTTTTCGAGGTGACTGAGAAGGCTTGTGGTTTGCAATTGCTTCAGAAATTGCTGACGTTTCCCATCGCTGTACCGAGTCCGCGTGATGTTGCCCGCCTTTTTTGAAGCCCAGTCTTGCCCTGGTCCGTGCCATCCCCAGAGGTGCCCGCGTCTTTGTCGCGAGCGTCTTCCCGGTCTTTTTTCGCACCTTTCCCCGCTGCGACTATCGCCCCCCCACCAATAGTGCCATCCCTTGAGAGGGCGACACGCCCCGCTTGTGATCGGTGCAGCTTACCCCTTTCTGCCTCCCGCCGCGGGTGCGGCGCCTCCTCGCCGCTTTCCCACCGCTTTCCCGCCGCCTCCCCGCCGCGTGGATTAGATTCCCTTGCATGCGCCATCTCGTCTCCTTCCCGCTTCTCTGCCCCCCCCCCCCCCCCCCCTGCACTTCGGGCTACCGTGTCCCTTTCGGTGTCTGTTGCTTTTTCCGTGCCCTACAATGGACCGCTTTGAGGAAGCTCTGACGGGCCTGTCCATTACGGACGGTCGGTCCAAGGAGGCCGTTGGGCCTCTCCTGAAGAGGTTTTTGGAGGCGTCGCAGGAACTACAACGGGCTCTCACGCCCCTCAATGGTAGCGTCCACGCGGCGATGAGTCGAGCTACCCCGCTGTCGGACGAGCAGACGACCAGCATCGACTGGGTGTCGGTGTACGATCGCGTCGGGCTTTTTGACGTGGATGACCGCAACGTCGCTCGTCTAATCGACGCTGCCTTACGGTATGTTTGGAGGAAGGAGGAGGCTGATGCGCTTGTTGCTTGTGTGGGGGAGGCTGGAAACCGTCTTGTTGCTGAGACGAGGCGGGCGTTGCGTGACGGCGAGGCGCATCGGGGATTAGCCGGGAGCACAGTATCCTCGGGTGACCGTCCCACGAGCCATCTGATGACCCTGCCTGCCTTGCGAGCCCGTATTGCTTTTTCTACCACGCGCCCCCGTGTTTGTGTGCCCACCACCGCTGCCCTCTCCGCCGTACGGTTAGTCATCAAGGCGGTGGCAGAGTCGGACAGCCCGGCCACCCTTTGCCGTGCAATGGGCCTGCGGGCTTTCAGCTCGTACCAAAGCTTCCTGATTGCGGAGGCCGGCCTCACGGCTGAGACGGCGGCGGGCCGACCTCAACTCGGTGGCGGCTCGACCCCCCCAGAAGCTGCCGCATCTAGTGCTTCTGGCGCCGCGGCAGCGGTCGAGGCTGGCGCCGCGGCAGCGGTCGAGGCTGGCGCCGCGGTCGTGGTCGAGGCTGGAGCCGCAGCAGCGGTCGAGGCTGGCGCCGCGGCAGCGGTCGAGGCTGGCGCCGCGGTCGTGGTCGAGGCTGGAGCCGCAGCAGCGGTCGAGGCTGGCGCCGCGGCAGCGGTCGTGGCCCCCAAGAACGGGGACGGCGCGTGTGGGTCGGGCGCAGCAAACGCACCTTGCACGCCCGAAGGTACCCCGCCCGTGGGGGTGGATGGCGGTGGCGGCGCGGGCAGCGGGCCAGGCGTTGCGAGGTCACAACCTCCATCTGGCCCGACGCCATCTGCAGGAGGTGACGAGAGTGCCAGCTTGGGCAGCATGCCTGCCGAGGGCATGGCGCTCTCTGGTGGCAGCCCGGTGGGCGGCATCAATGCGACCGACCCCACCGACGCGACGCCCAAGGCGCCGGTGACCTACCCGGACGGCACCGGCTGCCCCGTGACGTCTCCTGTGAGCACCCCGAGCCGTCCTGTCGGCGGCGCCTCGGCGGAAGCGGGAGCCGACATTGGGGCATCGGCGGGGGGTTGGCGGGGCTCGGGGGGGGGCATGCCGGCGGCGCCCGCTGGGAGCGGCTTGTCCCGGTCTGCACGATCAACCGACACCGCCGCCACAGCCCACCCCGCGGGAGTGTCGGATGGTGGAAACTCGAGCAGCGTGTTGGCCGAGGCCGCGCGCAATCCTGTGGGCGACACGGCCGCGGCTCTCACAAGCGACGGGAGGCCGGAGACGTCGGCTGACGCGCCCAATTATGGGGCTGCGTCCGAGGATAATGTTGCGGCCACCGCGGCGGCGGCCACGCCGGGGACAGGCGGCTCACCGAGCTCTAAGCCGCTAGTCCTTGGCTACCTCATTGCGTATCTCCGCACCAAGCATCTCACGACGTGGAGGTTCCCCGGGAAAGGGAAGGGTCCCGCCCCCCCAGGGACGATTGCCAACGCCCTGGGCACTGTCACGGTAGAGAAGAGTCGCTCTCTGTGGTGCCAGAGAGTCAGCATGCTGGGCATCAAGCCGTCCTTTGACGTGCCCAAGCTGACGGGCCGGCGGCACAAGCTTTCCGACGTGCCGGACGAGATGCTCGTGGGGGACCTGACCGACTTCAAGGCTAAGAAGATCGGTGACGTGGTGGCGGCCCTGCTCCTTCTCTGTACCTACGAGCCAGAGGCGGTTAGGATAGTCACAGAGATGACGGCGGGCTCTTTTGAGGTCAGGCGCACTCGCCACCCTTCGCTGGTTTTGTCGGGATTGGAGCTTGAGCGCGTTGCCGAACGCGAGAGGGCCGCGGAGGCCACTGGTGACTCAACCGCGGCCGGTGAGACCAGAGACAGAGGCGACGGCAGTAGGCAGCACGGCAGCGTGAGTGCAGCTGGTGCAGCTGCCACGGCAGGCGGCGACGGCGTGGCTCGGCGGCTCGGTGACGGCGTTATTGCTCGGGGAGGCGGTGTTGGACGTGGCGCTGTGGGCGGCAACGGTGCCGCTAGTGGGGCGGCGGACGGAAATGGAGGTGGTGCCCCTTTTGACGGGGACGGAATCCGAGAAGGCCACAACGTCGCTGTTGAGGCGGTGTACTACTTGCGCGTCATGCGTGAGGCCGCAGATAATCGCGCCAAGCGGCTTGCTGTTCGACGGGCTACTCGAGCTAAAGATGCGGCGGCGGTTGGGGAAGGTGCGGCATGTGACCACGCTGCAGAATCCACCGCCCTTCCCACTGGCGGCAGAGCAGCCCCCGCTGGTACGCGGCCGCCGTCGCGTCGGGCCCCCCGCCGGCCTCCTACCGGTCTGGCGAAGCGCCGTCAGCCGGCGGGCTCCGCCGTAGCCGCTGGGACGGCTGCCAAGAAGCGCAAGCAGGCTGCGGCCCCATCTACAGCGGCAGGTACTGCTTATGGTGCTGCTGGCTCTGCAGCTGTCAGTGCTACTTCTAGGCCGACAGGGTCGGAGGCGGCTGCGGGGGGCACTTCTATTGCCACACCAAGTTCGAACTCGTCGGCAAGCGGGGCATCATCGGCTACCGAAGGCCTGGTGGCCACCGGAGGTCCATCAGCGCCTGCTGGTACGACCTTAAGAGGCGCTCCGCCCGCATCCCGTGGTCTGACGGCGAGCGAGGGTCCCTCGGCGACCGGTACTCTTTCGGCGGGCGCGCGTCCGTCGCCGACCCGTGACGCGTCGGCGACTGGTGGTCTATCGGCGGGCGGTGGTCCACCGGCGAGCGGTTGTCCGTCGGTGGGTGCGAGTGCGAGCGCGTGAGCAACTGCGAGTCGACCGACAAGTTTGATAGAGCCGACAAGCGGCGACCGGCATCAGGGTTCTCGGCTGCTGGCGCGTGGCCGGTCTCGAGCGCGGGAGCGTGTAACCGGTGGGTGGCGGCTTTTGAACGGTCGACTTTGTCGTGCGGGGGTATGGGGCACATGCTGCTTTCTTACTTTCCATCATTGCGACTTGGATGTGTGGGGGTGTCGAGTCCATGCTGGTTGTTTTCTCTCTGTCTGTTTTGGCATCGCGCATATTGTGGGCTCCCATATTCTTTCGTACAAAACCTGTGTGTGGTCCTTCCTGGGAGAGAAGCAAGAAGTGCACAACACGATAGCATCGCAGATAGTTGTCCATCCTCTTTTATCAACACACGAGGCGCTTTATGGTACGAGATGATACATGATGATGATCGATACGAGATGATACATGGAGAAGGTACAGGAGTAGGTGCGCAATAAAAGCGTCACAAGCTAAAGCCAGAAGAGCCACAAATTACAACTCGTTCCCAACATGCGCGGGTGGCAGACAGGCCTACGTATCATGTGCAAGAAGCACACAACCAAGAAACACATACCCCATGTCGCGCTGCGTGCCGTAAAATGAAGCGACACGTACATCGGCCCGGACCTTCTCACGGTCAAACGAAAGAACATGAACGCCCTCCATCGTCCGCACTCGGGACAATGCCACATAGACCATACCATTGACAAAGCAAGGCGCCAAGTCCATCACCGCCGCGTCCATGGTCAGGCCCTGGCACCGATGGACCGTGACCGCCCACGCCAGGACCAGGGGGATCTGGTGCCGGCTGGCGTACGCCCCGTCCCGGGCGACCGACTGCAGCTTCATGTCAACTGGCGTGACTACCATCTCTCTCTGGCCGCTCACGGCGTCAAAGCGCACTACGGGCGCCTTGGAAGCTTTGCCGCACGAGCCGTGCGACGCAACCGAATCGAACCGCACGACCGTCCCGATGGTGCCGTTGGGCACCGCCGTGTCCCCATCCGTCAGGGTCGCGCACGACGCAACGCGCGCCCCGACGCAAAGCTCGAGCACCTCGGGAGCCATCAGCGCCTGGTCGAGCTGGCGCGAGACCTCCTCCTTGGTCAGCTGCGTGTTGATCGGGTAGTCTATGGCCGTGAACACTAGCCGCTTGGAGCCGCTGATCGCCTCTGTCGTGGACAGACACTGCCTGTTGTGAATTTTGACCCGTTCTCGGTGCGGGAAGATGTGGGTAACGTCCAAGTCCGTCATGCCCCCGGCCGACACACGCGCGTTGTACACCTCGGCGCTCTTCTCCAGGAACGCCGCGAGGTCTTCGGTGACGTTTCCAACGCGGAGGCTGGAGAGCATCTCAATAAACCTCCTGTCCTCCTGCCGCCAGACGTACTTGAGCTCCAGCTGCTGGTCATTGAACAGGCGCGTCCAGTAGGCCGACGTGAAGGAGTAACAGCCGCGGGTCTCGTACTTGTCCTCGTCCCCCCGTCTCACCGGGGGCAGCTGGAAGAAATCACCAAACGCCACCATCCGCCACGGCCTGTCCGGGTTGTGATCGGCGTGGGACGCGTCCATGCAGTAGCACAGGAGCGTGAACATGCGGCTGCTGACCATCGACACCTCGTCGAGCAACAAGACGGCCGTGTCCGACAGCCGTTTCTTCGTTGCCGCGGTCATGCCGTTGTACAGCCTGGCCGCGTCGTCCTCCTCGCTGAGCGATTCGTCGAAGCACCCGGCCGGCAGCCGCAAGAACGCGTGCAAGGTAACGCCGCCAGCGACTGCCGCCGCGACGCCAGTCGGCGCCACGACGTGTAGGCCAAAGCGGAGGCCCCCCTGGGCGAGGCGGTACTCCGCCACGCACTCGCGCAGCAAGCGCGTCTTGCCCACCCCCCCTCCACCCGTGACAAACAGCCCCTTGCTGCGACTCAGGATGCTCTTGGCAAGTCGCGCCATGTCGTATGGCACGGCATCGGCGCGTCGCATCTTTTTTTTCGGCCCGCCACTGCCGACAGAGCCCGACAACGGCAGAGGAGTGCATGTGCGTGCTGGCGCTGCCAACGCCGCTGCAGCTCTGGGGCGTCCGTCGAAATGACGGCCGAGCATGGTAGTACTGCTGCGAGGGCGAAGACCGAGGAGGGGAGTGCTACTACTCGGAGCGCCGCACGCCAACGCAGGCTTGAGGCTGGAAGATAAGGACTCTGTCCCGACGGCGTGCCGCACATTAGAGGAAGCGCCCGCACTTGTTGTCGAATGGACCTTGTATGGCGAAGGGGGGCAGACGCGGCGCGACCCGCCAGCAGGCGCCCCACGGGCGCGCGGAGCCAAAGAGGGAGAGTGTCGCCAGCCAGACACCCGGCTGTCGACAGAGGGGCGAGACGATGCACGAGAGGTAGGCGTCCGCGACGACACGGTTGGCGTACTGCGCACTTGCGCCAGGTCCGAGGGTTTGTCACAGGGACGCATGACAACCCCGGTCAGCGGGTGGCGCTGGAACGCTACAGGAAGGAGCATGCAATCCTTAAGGCTTTCAACGGACAGGATGGCGCGGTTGACTGCGGGGGGGGGGGGCAAGGACCGCGCCGCCGCGGAGAACGCCCGCCGTGCGGCGTCATCGTCATCTTCCTCATCGTCTGAGAGGACAATGACGCCGTCAGAGGACGTCAAGACGACGGAGTCACCCCCCCCGGCCGCTCCCGCAGACGACGCCGCCGACGACGACAGCAGCCACGCAGGCACCCGCGGCACCAGCAGCCATGACTCGGCGTGGGGCATCGACACAAACATGCGGGCCACGGCGCACTCGCCGTTGAGGGCGGTTAGAGTGTTGACCAGCTTGGTTGTCATAGACGCGTCTGACAGGGGAGCAAGATGTCCACCGACCCCGCGCAACAGAGCGAAAACAGCAGCAGGGCGGCTGCCACCGTCCATGCAAACGACCTTCTTGTCGCTAGCAGCGACACACGTCCGTCTTGCCCACACAGGCAGCGCGGGCAGCGCCCCCGTAGCCCAAGAAGTGGCCGCCCGGCGGTCGTCAAACGAGCATACGAGAGCCGCGTCCGGGCCCAGCTCCGTCCACACCAAGAGCAATCGGGCCATGTCAACTCCGTTGTTGGCCTCGACGACTACGTGCCTCGCGCTGGTACGAAGCGCAATGAAAGCCGCCGTTTGGAAAGCCCCACCGCCCATACCCTCCGCCTCAAAGCGCTGCGCCATGCTGAGCAACACACCCCCCCCGCGCTCCCACGTGCAAAGAGAGACAGATCGCGTCGACCACGGTCGGTGTATGTGTGTGTGGGAACCCGCCGAGGGACAGCCGTCCACTCAAGCAGTACGCGTCGCGCGTGCTCAGCGACACGGAAGGGGGAGGGAAGGCAAGTGCATGTCCTCATCGGGCCTGCATTGGGGAAGCTCCGCCGAATCGCACCCGCGCGCGCAAGAAAAGGCGGGCAGCGTGGCCACGCAAGGACCGAAACCGAAACCCCTCAAGGATGGCGCTTTAGAGGGGGGAGGGGACCCATCAAAACAATGCAAAGGCGAAGGGTCCATTGGGGGGGGGGAAAGGGTGCTGGCGGCAACGAAACCCCAGGTGCAAGCGACGCCAGGAACGGTCTCATCACACGCACAGGTTCCAATCATTACTCCGAGATTGTAGTTGTGCGTCCACTCCATGTGTAAATACAAAGGTGTAATTCTATGACACGCTGCCCTTGCCGATCTTTGGCTTCTTGCTCCCGTTGAGTCGAGCCTCTCCTGTTCCTGTTGCTACATGCCGTATCTGCTGCACACATGCAGCAGCCTTGTATCTACTACGTACCGCTATGTGCTCATTGGGCTGCTCGCGGCTGTTTTTCTCAGGCGGGCCCTTAGGTGATAGGTACTCATTGGTGCTGTTAGCTGCGGGCCTGGCCCCTGCTCGGAGCGGGCACGTTGAGCACAGTTGCACCGCGTGGACACCGAGGCTGCCGAGTTGCCCTTACCTGACCTGGCCACTCAGGTCTCCCTCGCTGCGCTTCTTCTTACCTTGAACTATTCTCCTCCCTCTGTGGATCACTGCTCAATCGAAACAGCCCTTGCGCTTCCGGCCCTGTCCTCCATCGGCACGCCGGCCCTGGCCACGCCACCACTGCTGCTCTGTCGCAGCCTCCCCATCCGTGCTGAAAGCCTCTGTGCATACTTGCTCAGTTCTGCAGATGCTACTTCCAAGCAGTGTAACAGTCCATGGATGCCGAAATTGTCGCTGTTGATCAGACGTGTGGGGTGTGGTCGACAGGGACCTCGCGTGTGCGCCTGATGCTCATTTTCTGCTTGACTTTCTTGCTCGTCCGCCATCAAAGCATTGTAGGAGATGCTCCAGAGATGGATTGGGCTGTCCAATCGGCTATGTGCCCCTCGTTTCTCCCCCAGAACAGCCAAAATGCCCCAAAAGCACCACACGCCGCCTGAACGCCGAGTTAGGCACAGCAAAGGTCTACACAGGTGCTTCTTCTCTTCAGGATGCGTTCTGGAAGCATTAGGTACATTTTCATAAGCTTCCTTCCGTGCGGGGCTGCACGGTGCTCGTGCGTCGATGATTGTCGCAAGAGAGAGAAACGGTGGCACACAGTCATTGCAGGTATCTTTATGCTACAGTAACAGTCTGGTGGGGTGAGACGGTGAACCTTGGGGTCTTTGGAACCTCGTGGCGTTGCGCAATGAGCCTGGGGCCGACGGCCACGCCCTAGGAGACACTTTGGGACGCCAATTCTCGTAGGGCGTCAGGAGCTCTCTGGAACTGGTTTTTGCTCAGCTTTTGAGTTGCATACGCTTTCCATGGGTGTCTGCATGGAGGATGTACGAGAAAATCGCGCTGGAAATGAGTAGCGAGAATGCCAGTGGCAGGCAACTGATGCAGGGTCCCACCGTCGCAGGTCGGAAGAGGTATGAAGGATGCCTTTGTTTGAAAAACCCGCAACAGGAACACACGAAGGACCCTTTGGAGCATCATTGGTGAGGTTTTTGTCCCATGTGTGTTTTGGAAGAGTTTCGCTCCCAAGTGCCGAGTTGTACCCCATCCAGGACCATAGCAGCGAGGTGATGGGCGGGGACTGCACAACAAAAGAAACCATCTCAGAACTACTCAGAATGGATGCAATGAGTGCCAGAAGACGAGTCATGGTGCGCTTTCCAAAAAAAGATAGCCAGGAGGGGCACTCTACGGGCGCACTGCAAATCGTGAAGCGCAGGCGCGTGATCCACTGGATTGACCAGTGTCAGCTGCCGATTACACTGCGACAAGTTTCTCTCCTCGGAAGTCATCTATCTTCGTCGTTTCGACTGGATGCTCACCGCAAACACATCCACATCTACACTGGGAGAGCGAGGTCACGCAGGCGACCGTATGGACTACTCGTGGTGCACACTGAGCCGAGACAGGGCACCCAAAGGCTTCCAAACGCGACTTTCATGCTCGAGAAAGACAAGAGGAGTACAGATGAGCAAAAAACTGCCGTTCCCGCCCAATAGGAGACCATAACAGGCTATGTTTACTCGCAGACAACGCAAACGTCAACCGTACGACCGTCCTCCACCTCCACATATCAACAACGACCGCGCCCACGCTAGGGCCACAATGCGAGGACACCTTCAGTACCATTGGAGCGACCACAGCCGTCGTCGCCACGACCGTCACCTCCCCATTGGCCGCCGCAACGCTTTCGGCCGTCCCCTCCACCACCGCCAGACCGCTCCCGCCGTGATTAGCAGACACGGCGGTGGCCAGCGCCGACGCCACCGCCGCGGCCGTCACCGTCACGGCAACCGTGTCCCCCTCTGCGCTTCCCGACACAGCGCCAGCGCGCTCGCCATTTTTTCGAAGCGCGGCCACCGCTGGAGCCGACGTAACGGGCGCGGCCGTAGTCCTCATGACCGCCACCGCCGCGTTGGCCGGCGCCGCCTCGTTGGTCGCCGCCGCCGCGTTGGCCGTAGACGCCCCGTCGGCCGGCGCCGCCGCGTTGGCGGCCGTCGCCGAGTTGGTCGCCGCCGCCGCGCTGGTCGCCGCCGCCGCTTTGGTCGCCGCCGCCGCGTTAGTCGCCGCCACCACATTGGCGGCCGTCGCCGCCCTGGCCGCCGCCGCCACCTTGGCGGCCGTCGCCGCCCTGGCCGCCGTCGCCGCGTTGGACGCTGCCGCGGCGTTGGTCGCCGCCGCCGCGTTAGTCGCCGCCGTCGCGTTGGCGGCCGTCGCAGCCCTGGTCACCGCCGCCGCGTTGGTCGCCGCCGCCGCATTGCCGGCCGTCGCCGCGTTGGCGGCCGTCGCCGCGTCGGCCGGCGCCGCCGCGTTGGACGCCGCCGCCGCGTTGGCGGCCGTCGCCACATTGGCGGCCGTCGCCGCGTTGGTGGCCGTCGCCGCGTCGGCCGGCGCCGCCGCGTTCGACGCCGCCGCCGCGTTGGTCGCCGCCGCCGCGTTTGTCACTGCCGTCGCGTTGGCGGCCGTCGCCAAGTCGGCCGGCGCCGCCGCGTTTGCCGCCGCCCCCGCGCTGGTCGCCGCCGCCGCTTTGGTCGCCGCCGCCGCGTTAGTCGCCGCCACCACATTGGCGGCCGTCGCCGCCCTGGCCGCCGCCGCCACATTGGCGGCCGTCGCCGCCCTGGCCGCCGTCGCCGCGTTGGACGCCGCCGCCGCGTTTGTCGCCGCCGTCGCGTTGGCGGCCGTCGCCAAGTCGGCCGGCGCCGCCGCGTTGGACGCCGCCGCCGCGTTTGTCGCCGCCGTCGCGTTGGCGGCCGTCGCCAAGTCGGCCGGCGCCGCCGCGTTGGACGCCGCCGCCGCGCTGGACGCCGCCGCCGCGTTGGACGCCGCCGCCGCGTTTGTCGCTGCCGTCGCGTTGGCGGCCGTCGCCAAGTCGGCCGGCGCCGCCGCGCTGGACGCCGCCGCCGCGCTGGCCGCCGCCGCCGCGTTGGTCGCCGCCGCCGCGTTTGTCGCCGCCGTCGCGTTGGCGGCCGTCGCCGAGTGGGCCGGCGGCGCCGCGTTGGCGGCCGTGGCCGCGCTGGTCGCCGCCGCCGCGTTAGTCGCCGCCACCACATTGGCGGCCGTCGCCGCCCTAGCAGCCGTCGCCGCATTGGCGGCCGTCGCCGCCCTGGCCGCCGTCGCCGCGTTGGCGGCCGTCGCCGCCCTGGCCGCCGTCGCGGCATTGGCGGCCGTCGCCGCGTCGTCCGGCGCCGCCGCGTTGGCGGCCGTCGCCGCGTCGGCCGGCGCTGCCGCGTTGGCGGCCGTCGCCGCGTTGGCCGCCGCCACCGCGTTGGCCGCCGTCGCCGCCCCGGCCGCCACAATCCTGCCGCTCGCCCCGTCAGCCACCGCGCCAGCGCCCACGCCGATAATGGAAAGCATGGTGGTGGCCAGCGCCGACGTCTCCGCCACGTCTGTTGCCGCTACGATCGTGAACACGGCCATGGCAGCAGCCGTGTGGTCTCTCTCCTCGCGGACCACCTTGATAGCCATCTCGTCGTGGGGATAGATCTGACCAAGTGTGACTGGGAGCGTCCGCGAGACGAGCACAAGCAGAGGCGAGAACAGGCAGATAAACCAATGTCACACCGCCCAAGACGTTTCTCGGAAGACCAGTCGAGCCCTTCATCAAGATTGCACTTGCGGGCACTGCGGCATCAAGTACGAATACAATTGCGGCCCCCCAGGCACCGGCCATCAGTAGGCAACGCAGGGCGCTTGAACGTAGAGGGCGAAAATGGGGTGTTTACACCACTGTCGCCGACCCATCAAAGACAGGGCCGCAGGCGCACTTCTCGAGCGGGGCCCTGTGACGTGTTGAGTCAAAAATAGAGCATCGCGCCAGATTCCAGTCCTGATGGATCCCTGATGTTACGTTGCTTGACCGTCGTTCACCTGACAAGTATGGAGCGCAGCGATTGGATGATCGCCGGCCTCGCTTCAAGGCACTTGAAGAGCATTTCTTTAAATTGAATAAAAGTGCTTCGTATTTGTCAGTCTGCCTCAAGATTTTGACGCGCGGCCCCCATCGCAGGCGTGAGCGCGCGTCTCCTCCATGAGACCACCCTCTTGCGACCGGTTTCCTGATCTGTCTTTCTGAGTGGGCCTGGTGGGATCCTGTCGAGACGCTGCCGCTGCCCCCATGGCGGGCGATCAACCCCATGATTGCGATGACGTACACTCCCTCTTTAAGAGTCGTCGGACGCAGATGGGGATGCTCGGCGTTATCGACCTCGTGGCGTCATCATCACGCCCTGCGCGGTCGCTCGCGGCGCGGCGGGTGCCCGAGGCAGCTGTACGTCGTTCCACTATTTCTTATACATTGTCGCCAGCCCCCCAACCCTCACTCTCTTCTCGTGCACACTCTGTCTTCAGTTCCTCTTCCTCCAGTTGCGGTAGTGATCCAGGTGCGGTCTATGATGAAGACCACGCTAACTTGTCGGAGGCGCCCCCTACACCAATGGGTCGGCAACCGGGGCGGCACCCCAGGCGAACGGTTGGTCGCGCCCGCACCGAGTCGGTGGCAGAGCGGCAGGGGGTCCTCACCGTCCTTATGTCGTCGGCGTTGCGGCGGTTGGTCGGTGAGCGGACACGTGCGGACGTTTCTACGGGCACTGGTATGATGGCGAAAGTGATGGGCTCGTCGGACGCTACCTCGCGCTTCCTCTTCTGCGTTGTGGGGCCCCGAGCAGTCGACCTGGCCGCCCTCTGGTTCTCCCCCAATGGCAAGCCCCTGTGCTCCTGTTGGGGCCACACCCAGAACGTGGCGCTGCTCGTGATGACAGGGGAGGCGAGCTCCTGCTGGCACGCCCACGCCTTCCAGGCGGCCGTCGACGACTTGGCCGGCAGCCGCCTGGAGATCGTGAGGTCCCTGCAGGTGCGCGACGACACCAAGCCCTACTCTGTGGACATCAAGACAAACACGGGCATGGCGGCAGCGGCATTCGACGGCTCTATATACAGCGCTGTAATTGCCAACAGGCGGCGCGACGTGAAGTGCGTTGCCGTCAGCTGCCGCGCCAACCCCCGGCGCTGCCACCACGCCGAGCTGGTCAAGGGGCTCGCGCGCCTGGTGGTTCCTGCAGACCCCGAGGCCGACATTTCGGACGTGTCGTCGGATGGAGAGCGTCACGCCACAGACCAGCGGGTCGAGGCTGAGGACGGGGACGTTGACGTGGACGATGACGACCTGGTCCAGATCTCCAAGGCGCGGCAAAAGCGCAACCTCCTTGCGTGCGAGGAGGAGGACAAGCAGGGAATCAAGTGGGCCCGCACGGCCGAGTGGGCCGCCGACGACCTAGCCGCCACCCCTGTTTGGCTGGCGCATCCCTCTGAGGACAACAAAGGTACAGAAGGACCCTCCTCGTCAATCACTGTCCTGCAGCAAATGGCTAGGCTTGGCCTGGTTTTCGACCCGGCCGTCACCCTGCACGAGACGACGTGCTCGATGTGCGGCGCTGCAAAGAGCGCCGAAACAACTCTGATCGAGGTGGCTGGCAAGCTGTTTTGCGACGGGAACAGTTCCGAGCCGCTGTCGGTACGCTTTTGTATCGTTGTCTGGCGGTGTATTGCTTACTTGATGCGCTTGCCGTTTCTCTTCCTGTTTGGATCTTTGTATCTACGCTGGTATCCGTGTGCTGACTTTCGTAGTGTGCTATCCTTTTCTTCTTTCATCCCTTTGCCGGTGTGCCTGTCTTCATTGTCCGACCATTTGTCCAGGTATCCGTGGGCTCGTGGATCTGCCCGCGGCAGCATGTCGTCGAGTACGACGGAGCCAACGACGGTCTCTTCTCCCTGAGGCAGTCGGACGACTCGGGCAGCGTGCTGGTGTTCTCGCGATCGTTTTGCGACTTGCTCGTGTCCTTCGTGTACAACTCTCGGTCCTCTTACGCGGCGGCGACGTCATTTTTGGCGTCGCTGAGGTCTGGATTTGGCCTACGCCGCCAGGTGATTGTCACGCTCGGACGCTGCTTCGTTGCCACGCTGCAGCCGGCGGCAGACGCGTTTGTCTGCCCGGTGTGCGGCGACGACCCGGAATACATCGTCATTGACGGCCAAGCGCTTGGATTTAGGATCAAAGACGGCTTGGAGATCACCCGCCCCGCCCTGCACCTCCCGAGCATGAACCTGAGCATCGACAACTACGCGGTGATACGCATGCCAAGCATTCGTGCAGCAATACGAAAAGTCCTGCGCACGGGCGACACCCTCACCAAGACGGACGCCGATGCGCTGCTTAAGCTCAACCAGGCGCCCACGGCGGTGTTCCCGCGCGGCCGAACTGCGGCGGCTGCGGAGAACTGGCGGCTCCAGCGCGACGCCGCCACGCTGTTCTTTCGCTTCCACTCGTGGACGTCCGTCGACGATCTTGGTGGTGCGCGCGCCGCCCCCTCAGGTGGGGTGGATGGTGCACAATGGGGCCGTGCCGCTCCACCTGACGCTTCCACTGCTGCAACCGACATGCATGGCGAAGCACCGCCAGTAGGCGGCCTCGGAAGCGCTCCGGACGCCACGCCCGTCTCATTGCCGTGGTACGAGCGGAGGGGTACATGCCGTCCCCGTTTTGATACGTTCAAGGCGGAGGGCACCGAGTGGGCGACCGTGCGCCCATTTTTGCTGGCGTTGCTTGGCGACCCGGTGGTCAACCTGTTCGCCGGCCACCCGCGCGAGCCGCTAATGCAGCTTGTGGAGGGGCTCAAGAAGGCAGACGATGGCGAGTGGCTGAAGCATGCGGCGGCGGCAAATGCTGTCGGCTTTGTTGCCAATTTCTTTGCGCGTGTTGGCCCCCTCCTCAAGAAGGAACGGCCGCTGCGGTTTGCCGTGGGGTCACTGCTACAGTTTGCTGTGGAGGTCGACCACATGGTCGACAGGGATTTCGCGGCCGCTGCCAAGAATGCGGCAGATGGCGGCCAGGTGGAGACGGCGGCCTTTTGCAAGAGGTGGCTGAACGTATCGTCGCCCGCCGAGTACCAGAAGTTTGCGGCGGAGCACCCGGTCTTCAAGGGCAAAGACCTTGACTCTCCCTACTCGTCGTTCGAGTTCTTTGGCTTTTTGAAGCGCGTGCGTCCGGCAATCTACACGCCAAGAGTCAGGCGAAAGAGAACGGCGGAGGACCAGCCACCGCGTGGGCGGCGTGGACGGGGGGCTCAAGCGGTCAGAGAGGATGCGGGGGATCGCTGCTCGAAGGCCTTCCCCAAGCACTCGGAGCTGACCGCCGGCGTGTTCAACATTGTATGCCCTCACGTGGTCACGATGGGCTTTCGGGTCATGTTTCAAGCGGAGAGCGTAGCCGACGCTCTCTCTGTTGTTTTGGAACGCTTTCCCAAGCTTCCTAAGGTGGTGTTTTATGACGTTGCGTGCAAGATGGACCGCAACGGCATGCAGAGGGTCCGTACCATCCTCTCCCACCACGGCGTGCGCTTTTGTCTTGACAGGGCGCACGCCAAGGGACATACCTGCTCTTGCGTATACTTCCCTGACGAGTCGCTCGCCGTGACCAACGGCGTTTCCACGCAGGCCGCCGAGGTGCAGCATTCCGTGTCGGTGAAGTTTAGGGGGCACCTAGCGTACATGACGCCGACGTCCTTTATGGCGCACCGCATCTTCCAGCTGTCGATGATGAATCTGACGGCGTCGTTCAAGATCCACCACCCCGACGCCAAGGCAGAGAACGAGGGCACCCGCCTGAACAGTTACTACTTCAACTACCGCAACGCCAAGTGTCTCAGACCGGCGTGTGCCTGCCCTGCCAGGGCCTTGGACGCATCGGCGGCGCCTCGCCCTGGCGATGACGGCGGGGGCGATCCCGCTGAGGCCGACCAAGACGCGGAGAGCGGGGAGTTGGAAAGGAGGGATGAGGAAGGGGCACGGAGCAATGATGAGGATGCACCTGCTGCGACAGACGTTGACGTTGGGAGCGGGCAGATTGAGGGGTGCGACTCGGGGTTGGGGGAGGCGACAGTGCCTGTCGCAGGTATACTATCATTTACCGGGAGTGATGGGGAGGGAGAGGGAGCGACGGGGGTGGGTGGGCCCGGTGTGACTCAGGCCGCTTGATTGCACCTGGTGGGTATGGCTCACTGCGCAAGAGAAAAGGAATGCACTTGCGACTCCTGTTGTCGAGTGTGACGCGTGTACACCGTCCGTCAAGAAAAAAGAGACACAGGCGCTGTCAAGGGAAGTCGGAGAGCAACCATTAAATGTAAAACGAGTCGACAGTGCTGTGGACCTTGGCCGCCTAGAAGACGGCCGGCTTGAACGGGCGGGAGCTGCCTCTCGGGCGTGACCCGGGGTGGGTTTGGTGCGATGATGGGAGCCCGGCCACCGGGAGGGCAGGATGGGCGGCCAGCTCCTGCATGGGCGCCGGACGCCCGCCGCTGCTGCCCTTCCGCCGCAGGCACGACGCTCGCCTCTGCTGCCCGCCCTCAGCGGGTCGGGCGCCCACAGCCGTTGCTTGCCCGCCCCTTGCGGGGCGCCCATCACGGGTGGCCGACCGCTGCGGGCGGGACGCCCGCCGCTGTGGGCCGCACGCTGCGGGCGGGACGCCCACCGACACCGTCAGCAAGCCGAGGGTGGGACGCCCGCCGCCGCGGCCAGCCCGCCGCGGCTGACCGCTTTCCGCGCGTGGAAAGACAACCGACGCTGCCCGCCCACCGCGGGCAGGACGCCGCCACCGCGCAAGTGCCAACACCGCCTCCTCGACGATGCCGCTACCCGAAAAGCACCGCGCGGCGGCAGGGAGGTGGGGGTTGTGGGGTGCAATGGGAGGAGAGCGGCTGCTGGTGGGAGGCGGCATGGGGCGCGCTCGTGATGGGGAGGGGGGCCCGCCGCTGCTGCCCGCTTGCCTATGGCACGACGCCAGCCGCCGCTGCCCGCCTGCCGAGGACGAGACGCGCGCCCCCGATTACCGCCATCCGCTGCTGCTCTCCCGCCGCGGCCGGGACGCCCACCAACGCTGCCCGCCTGCCGTGGGCGGGGCGCCCAAAGCGAGCAGGGCACCCGCCGCCCCCACCCACCCGCCGAGTGCGGCACGCCCACAATCCGACCCTGCACGCGCAGGCGGCCCGCCGTCGTCGCGCCGGTGCCCGCGTGGACGCCACGTCCGTGCCGCTACCCGGGCGGCGCCGCGCGGCGCAGAGGCGGCGGGGGTGGTGGGGCGCAATGGGGGGGGGGCGGCCGCCAGACTGGGCGAAGGGGGGCGCGCCCGTGGAGGGGCGGGGCGCCCGCCCCGCCACCGGACACCAGCTGGCCGCACGCCGCCGCCGCGCCGGTGCCCGCGTGGCCG
>Ga0209186_1001451_pt1 | contig 17578 bp, 15 predicted proteins | sample SidtaG_FD_187426 | JGI IMG/M metagenome (GOLD analysis project Ga0209186, IMG submission 187426) | Marine algal microbial communities from Sidmouth, United Kingdom - Sidmouth_Male2 metaG (SPAdes) (version 2) | ecosystem: Host-associated > Algae > Red algae > Unclassified | place: Sidmouth...
ACCTCGTTCTCATGAGGTTACGCCCGAAGGGTTTGCGCAGCCTTCGATTCGGCGAAGCCGCTTTTCTATCCAACAATTCCTTCAAAACGACAGGTTGCTGATCAATGGGGCGATCGTCGAAGTGCGATTTTTATGATTAGTTCAGATCAAGACGGCGTTCGGTTTTGAGTCCGTGAAAACCTTCGACGCCGACTGGTAAGCCTACATTGAAAGCAATGATTTCCGATAGTTCGCCGACGAGCTGACTTTTCGGTCACAGATTGCTGTGAGTCGAAATTTCCAGCAAACACCTGAAAATGTGATATAGTTGGTCACCCGTAGGGTATGTGAGCGAGACTACCTTTTCACCGAGCGGATTCGCGGTCTGGCCTTTGTGCCCACCGCATTGCCCGGAGGCCCTTATAAAGGTCTTACCACATCCCTGCGGGTATTTTTGTGTCTACTCGTCGGTAGATCGATACTCTGGGATCAGAGTTGGCCAGATGACGCTTTCTGATCGTATTGCCACTTCACCGATTCTCGCAGCAATACGATGAGAGTGCACACTCCGAGAGCTGTTCCAAACGGGGTATTCGCTAGCGAAATTGCAGCAACCACGATCGAGAAAACTCGGTTCTTTCGTTTCTTAATCCAAACTGCGGACAGAAAATGGACGACCGCAGCGGCAATGATTGCGAGCGCTCCGAGGACATAGAACACCTTTAAAAATCCGAAGAATTCGTCAGGAAACGGATCTGAAGAGATTGGGGCTTCCCCACCGATATCTGTGGTCTTCGTCGCAGCTTCTTCGATTGCTGGGTCGCTAAATTCGTCATCGTCGGCCAGATCGATTTGCTCGCTGCGTTGCTCAGCGGCTTCGAATTGCGCCATCAATCCGGGCTCGAAGAACGAGGAAAACATGAAGTAGTGGAATCCTAGGAAGAGCAGACACCCAAGAACGAGGAAACCCATCACCCAATGAAATGCTGCTAAGAGCTTCAGGTGTTCGTCGTCGGTTCGCCGCTGGGCTTCAGGATCCTTCACCCAGGGAGTCAGTTCTGGACTGCTGTTCGTGTCGTTCATTGTTCGCTTCGTTCAGAACGTGGTGTCGAAGGCTTCCTTGTCCAAACAATAAGGCCTTAGCAATGCGAACCCTGTTCTCCAGAATCCCTAGTATAGCGCCTTGATCCGATGGCGATCGAATCGAACATGTCAGTTCGAATCCAATGTCTTTCGAATATCATGTCGCGGTTAACGGTGAGCGGGAGGGGCCGCTCACTCAGTACGAAATTCACAACCGCATTAAAGCTGGCGAGTTGAAGCCGGAGGTCCTTGGCTGGCGAAAGGGGAACGAGTCCTGGTCGCCTCTCGGCGAACTCGAAGAATTTCAGGGCGCCTTTCAAGAAGTGGCTCAGATGCCGCCACCGCTGCCTGAAGGTTTAGCCCAAGGGGAGGAAGGCGAGGTCTCAGAAAATCAAGACGTCGCGGTCGCTCCAGAGCAGCCAGATGCGGAAAGCGTCCCCTCGGGCTACGTAGCCCCCGCTCCCGAAGGTGAGATGGAACCGATTCGGATTTGGCCACGAGTGCTGGCTCGATTGGTCGATTCGATCATCTTCTTTTTGGCGATCATCCTGTTCTTTAGTGCCCTCGCTCCACAAGTGCTGATGGGTCTCGGGCAGTTTGCCTATCTGATTGTCGTCGCCCTAGCTTTCGTACTAGAGGCCGGCTTGCTCTGCTCGTTCGGGACGACGCCTGGTAAGGCCATGATGGGGATCACGATTCGATCAGAACAGGGCACGATTCTGTCCTTTGGAGCAGCTCTTCGACGAAGCTTGTTAGTATGGCTCCGAGGTGTGGGTCTCGGGCATCCTCTTCTGGCTATCATTTTGATCGCGCTCGCCTACTTCGAAATTCGGAAGCGCGGAAATGTTCTTTGGGATGCCGATCAACGTCTGCAGATTTCCTATCGAGACCCGAAGCCGCTTTCAATTGCCGCTTCTGGAATGATCGTTGTTGGCTTCTTTCTGATGATGGTTCAAGGCTACCACTTTATGGTCGATGCGATCCGCTCAGGAAAACTCGACCTGCCCGATGGAATCGAACTTCCGCCCGCTCTTCAGCAACTCCGCGACGAGGGTCAGCAAGACGATTCTGAAGAAGACGCCTACAAGGAAAATCCGATCATCTAAGCGGATCGACCGAACTGAACTCATCGACTGCCGTGGCTAAGGATTTCGTCTATTTCGACCTCGAAACCATGCGCACCGCCAACGATGTCGGTGGTTGGGGTCACAAAGACCAGATGGGAATGTCCATCGGTGTCACCTACAGCACGGGCACTGGAGCCTATAAGGTCTATGACGAAGACAATGTCCAAGATCTCGTCGACCAGCTGATGAAGGCCGACTTGTGCATCGGCTATAATCACGTCAGTTTCGACTACGAGGTGCTTCAGGGCTACACCTTCCTCGATCTTAAGAGCCAGATTTTCAGCCTCGATCTCATGGTCGAGATCGAAAAAATCGTCGGCCACAAACCCAAGCTCGAAGATGTCGCTGCCGCGAGTTTGGGAACCGGCAAAAGCGCCGATGGGCTAGACGCGATTCGCTGGTGGAAAGAGGGAAAAATTCTCGAGATCGCCGAATACTGCTGCTTCGATGTAAAGGTGACGAAATGCGTTCACGAATACGGAGTGCACAACGGTTTTGTGAAATACAAAGATCGATTCGGAAATACCAAGAACGTCCCGGTAGACTGGAAAGATCACGAAGGATTCGGCATCGGCCCGATTGGTGAAATGCCAGTGCTCCCAGGAGCTGAGGTTGAGTCGTAGCCAGCCGTGTTTCTTACTCTGGGTTCGGGATGAACACGAACCCCTCCGCCTTGTCCCAGTCTGGTATCAGCGATGAGCTCAGCCAACCAATTTCGAAGAGTCTCAGCGTATTCTTTTTCGTGCTTTTGGCCTGCGTCTTCTAGGTAAGCAGCGGTCGGGCAAGGGTAAGTCGTCAAACAACGAACCGAGACTCTTTTCGCCATCCGCTATGCTAACAGGGCACAGGAGGTAGAAGATCGACGCGGCCAAAGAGACGAACCCATTGTTCGAAATTGGGAGGGTCTTTGGACTAATGGGTAACTATCAGAGGCTCTATTTGGCAGATCAAGGCGAGACCAAGTTACCGTAAGACGAGAACGTTCAGAATTTTGCTTGGTCCGAGACGATCTGCGGGGCACAGTGGGGATGTGAAATCAGTCCACTTGGCAACCCTTCTCGCGACTCTAACGCATGGCGTTGTCATGCTCTGCCACGCCGCACCTCCGAAGCCGCTGTTCGACATCGAACAGATCGATGACGCGATCGAAGTTGGATACGGCTTGGCGATTGCCGATGTCGATGGAGATGGAAAACAAGATATCCTACTCGTCGATAAGCGGGAGATTGCCTGGTATGCCAACCCGACTTGGGAGAAGCATGTGATGGCCAAGTCGCTGACCCTTCGCGACAATGTCTGCATCGCGGCTACCGACGTCGATGGTGACGGAAAAGCGGAAATCGCGATTGGCGCGAATTGGAACCCGGGTGAGACCACGAGCACGAAAGAGAGCGGCGCAGTCTATTATTTGGCCCGCCCTGAAGATCCGACCATGCCTTGGACACCTGTGTCCCTAGTTCCCCATGAGCCGACTGTTCACCGGATGCATTGGATGCGCGATCGCGGTGGCGCGAATCTCGTCGTCCAGCCCCTCCACGGGCGAGGGAACAAGGCAGGTACTGGTGAGGTTGGTGCGAAAACGTTGACCTACCGAATCCCCAAGAATCCAGAGCAGCGGTTGGAGCTAGAACATTGGAAAGTCTCAGAGCTGACCGAACTCAGTCCGCTTCACCAAACTCACAACTTTGAGATGGCCACGGTCTCTGGCTTATTCGGAGGAACGGCATTGATTGGAGCGAAGGAGGGGCTTCTGAGTTTAGACATTGGTGGCAAGCCTGAGGGGTCAGAGTTCGTATTCAAGGCGAGTGATTTTCCAGAAGGAGACTTCGAAGGAATTGGCGAAATCCGTCAGGGGCCTCGATACATCCACCGCGGTTCCGGCATCGCCCAGTTCACAACAATCGAGCCGATGCACGGGAACAACGTGGTGGTCTACGAGCTAACTGGCTCAGTTGGCGATGCGTGGAAATTCGATCGGACAGTCATCGATGATTCACTCAATCAAGGCCATGCTCTAGCCTGTGCAGACCTCTTCGGACTGGATCGTCAGCAAATCGTCGCTGGGTGGCGAAAGGCGGATGTCGACGGCAAGACTGGGATTCGTATTTACACATGGCTGGAGGACGAAAGCCGTTGGGATCGCCACCAACTCGACAGCGAGCAAATGGCCTGTGAAGATCTCAAAGTCGCCGACCTCAATGGAGACGGGAAGCAGGATATTATTGCCTGTGGAAGGAGCACCAAGAATGTTCGAATCTACTGGAATCTAACGGATCAGGGCAGGCCACCCGCTTTGGCAGGAGGTTGGAAAAAGCACATCGTTTGGGAGGCCAAGAAGAAGGGTGGAGGCCCGCCTGCCGCAGCCACTGCAGATTACGACGGGGACGGTCACCCCGACATTGCGTTTGCCGTTTATGATGGTGATCACATGCTTCCAGGTCCGGATTTCGACGAGGATATCCTGATTCGAAAAGCGACACCAGGACTTCCCTCACGAGGCATCCACAGCCACTCCGTCGACATGGATGCTGATGGTGATGCAGATTTCGTGGTGGGTGCTCGATCGATCTACTGGCTGCGCAATCCTGGGGGTGCCGCTGCGAGAACTCAGCCTTGGGAGTTTGGCTTCGTAGATAAAGAGATCAAAGGCGTTCACTGCGTCATGCCAGCTGATGTCGATGGTGATGGCGATGTCGACTTAATGGCCAACGAATTCACCGACCAAGCTCCGGTTCCGAACTCGATTTTGTGGTACGATCAGACGGTTGCTGCCGACGGAAAGGTGACGCTTAAACGCCACGCGATGGCCGCTGGTGATGCCCCTGGTGGCAACCACTACATGGGCTTTGGTGATCTGGATGGAGATGGTCATGGCGACTTCGCTTGCGGCGCGAAGGGCCGTCCCTTCATGGGCGGTAACTGGTTCGCATGGTGGAAAAATCCAGGTGGTGATGCCATGCGTTCCGAGCCTTGGAAGAAGACGTTCCTCGCTGAGGGAATGATCGGCGCGACGTGCATCGAACCTGCTGACTTGGACGGCGATGGCGATCTGGATTTGCTCGCCACTTGTGGCCATGGTTCGGGTGTTCTGTGGTTCCGCAACAAGGGCAAGGCGGCGTCTTGGGAAACGATTGATATTGATCCACGGCTCAGCCGCCCACATTGCCTGACACTCGGCGATATTGATGGCGACGGCGATATCGATGCCGCCACGACAAGTGCGAGTGCGGATCGGCGAACGGTGTGGTATGAAAATGATGGAGCCGGGCATTTCGCGATTCACGACATCGACGACGATCAAGTCGCCTACAGCATTTTAGCAGCCGATCTCGACAGCGACGGTGACCTCGATTTGCTGATCGGCGGTAAAGATTCAGGGACGGTTGTCTGGTATGAGAACCGGCTTAATGCAGCCGCCGCAAAGTAGACGCTTGGCTGAGTTTCGATTCATCGATCTGTTCGCCGGTATCGGTGGATTTCGCCTACCGCTTGAACAATTGGGCGGGCGTTGCGTCGCGTCGTCCGAGATCGCCGCACGGGCGACTAGGATCTATAAAGCCAACTGGCCGAGTGATCAGGATGAACACAATTTGGGCGATCTTTCATCGGTTGATCGGTTACCTAAGCATGACCTTTTAGTCGGTGGCGTGCCCTGTCAGGCTTGGTCGATTGCGGGAAAGAATCGTGCCTTTGATGATCCGCGCGGCGCACTATGGAAGGATGTTTTGAGAGTGATAGAGACGTCTCGACCGCGACCGTCTGCGTTTATTTTCGAGAACGTCAAAGGCTTAGTCGACCCGCGGAATCAGGCAGCCTTCGAATTCCTGGTAGCCTCATTCGAGAAGCTCGGCTATGACGTTTCGGCCCGTCTTCTCAACGCCTTTGATCACGGCTTGGCCCAGAGTCGCCCGAGGGTGTTTATGGTAGGGACTCGGAGGCGGCGCGGTGACCAATCCGTCTCGAAATTTGAGTGGCCAGCGCCCAAAGAAAACCGCCGGTTGCTCTACCAAATTTTCGACGACTTACCGAAGCCCGATCAAAAGCCCCCGACCCGGCGCCTACCGCGAGATCCGCAAACTGGTGAGCGAACAAACACGTCGTTCGACACGATCACCGTGCGTGGTGAGCGCAATCCGTTCCTCATGCTCAACGACTTGCGAGACGGCCCCACGGCGGTTCACAGTTGGGAAATCTATCGGACAACCGCGCGTGATCGATTGATTTGCGAAACCATGATGAGGAATCGTCGCAAACCGAGATACGGCTCATGCGACGGCAATCCGATGGGTTTCAAGGATGTCGCAGAATTGGTTTCAGGGTTAGTCGAGAGTGAACTCCAGCGTCTGGTTGAGAAGCGCATTCTCGTCGCGGACTTTAAAGGTAGTGGGCGCTACGAATTCCGGAATCGGCGGTTGTCTGGCGGCATCGATGGCGTGTATCGCGTCTACCTTCCGACCAGCCGCTACTGGCCAACTCTGACCGCCACAGGAATGCGTGATCGTGTCGCGACGGTAAATCTAAATCTCACTGAGGTCTCTTCTGACGATGCTTCGGGATATCGTCGCGAGTTCATTCGCCAAGTGCTTCGCCCAGGGCACCACCGAACGATCAGCGCGCGAGAGGCAGCGCGTCTTCAAGGCTTTCCCGATTCCTTTTTGCTGCCAGAGAATGAGGCGACCGCGAAGAGTCTTCTAGGAAATGCCGTTCCGACGGAACTCGTTCGTCGGATCGCTGAGAAGTTGATAGCGACGGGAGTCCTGAACAACCGCTCAGACCATTCCTAAGTGACTTGGTCTTTGATCGACGGCACCAACTCCGGGTCATTTTCGATGGCCGTGATGTAGTCAGAATAGATCGGATCCCAACCCAGTGCTTGGAGCTTCGATGAGTCGATCGCCTTGTGCGTCCAAGCTCGCTTTCGCTCTGGATCAGGCTCAGCGGTTCCCGGCATCGGAAGGCCGAATCGCTCGGCAAGTGCTTGGTAGCATGCGACCTGAGTCAGAGGTCGGCGATCAGAGACGTTATAGACCTCACCTCTGGCGCATTCAGAGAACAGAATTTGCTCTAACCCGGAGGCGGCATCGTCTCGGTGGATCTGGTTGAGCAGGCGTCCGTACTGAAGATTCGCGGCGAGCCCGCCAGCGTCGATTTTGGCTTCGCCCAACAGAAAGCGCTTCAGAATGACTGATCGACTGGGGCCATAGATTCCTGACAATCGAGCGACAGAACCACCAGAGCCGAGGACGAGGCGTTCGGCTTCACAGAGAATTTCCGAGGTTGGACGAGAGCCGCGAGATTCGGACTCTTCGGTGATTACAGACCCATCGAGTTGTGGGTAAACGCTGGTGCTGCTGACAAAGACAAAGCGATCTGGAGATAGAATATCGAGGAGGTTCTGCGTGCCATGTAGGAACACCTGCCGATAGGCTTCGAGCCCTCCGCGCCCCGAGCTAGCGCAGTGGACAATGCAATCGAACCGGCCGTGTGCGTTGGTTAGTCGCCGAACGGAATCCGCGTCACTAATGTCGCATCCTACGATCTGTGGGTCGCTGTCGTCCTCAGAGCGCCGAAGACCCAAAACCTCTCCGGATTGACTGCCTTCAGAGAGGCGGCGGAGAAGCTGGCTGCCGACGTATCCGGCACCGACGACAAGACTGCGCGACATTTGGTTACTGATCGATCCCAACTTCAGCGTCTGGAACCGTGGGAGGCACAGCTGGAGTTAGTTCGGGAACAACTGGTGGCGCCAGCGGGGTAGGGAGGGCAGGAACTGGCTGTGGCTCTGGCGAAATCTCGGTCGGCGACGGTTCGGCTGGGATGGTCTCCTCTGGCATTGGAGTGCCTTCTTCAACTGGGATCTGGGCTTCAACCGGACGGGTCTCGGGCCGGTTATTGGGTAACTCGGGAAGTTCTGGTGGGGCGATCCCTTCTTCAGATCGTGCGTTGATATAGTAGGTGAGCAATCCGCTGACCACGCCATTGACGTAGTCCCGATAGATGCTTTTGCGGAGCTCTCCGGCTACCAATGTACGACCGACGTAGTCGCCCACTCCGAGTCGCTCATAGACTTCCTCGTGATTCATCACGTAAGGCTCGAAGTAGATCACCGGGCACTCGAAGAGGCGGTTTGCCAGGAGGTTGCGGGCGTAGACGTATTCGTCGTCACCGATCAACCGTGCGTTTCTTCCAGGGTAGACATAGGGCTCTAAGCCAGTCACCTCAGCCATGGCGGGAGCAATTGCCCGTGCCAATCCGATTTCCTCCATGTGGGTGCGTGAAAACAGACGCTGAAGCATTTCGAAACGGATGTCGTCATGGGCCAATTCGCCCATGCTGTAGGTGCCATTAACTAGCAGATGGAGGTGGTTGTTTTCGACAAATTGCGGGTTCAGTGGATCGCCCCAACCCTCAGCATTGAAGTGAATGCACAACACGAGATCGGGCTGGATCTCATCGTTGACCAAATCGGCCCGCGCTCTGATTTCGGCCGTGCGGTAGAACAGTTTCTCTGCTTGCCACTGCACCGAAAAGACGCGGCGATCGTCAGCCGGATCTTCATACGATTCGTCTGGCTTGCCGACACCTTTTTGGATGAGGAAGACTCGAGCTTGGTTCTCAAGGAGCTTGGGCCGAGTCTTGGTTGTTGGTTCTGCACGGTCTCGAACGAGAGTGACCTTAGCTCCTAGAGCTTCTAGCTCGGGCTTCAGCATATTTGCGACGAGGAGGGTGATATCGCCTTCCTTCACTTCGTTCTTGTCGCCGATCTGGAACCAACGTTCTTCCATCTGTGCCCACTCACCGCCGATATGTCCGGGGTCGATCGCGATGTGCAGTCCGCTCAGAGGTGCTTCGCCATTGAGTAGTTTTGGTAGCGACGCAGCGGGAGTCCAAAAGCGTTTCAGAATCTCTGGGTCGACGTCTTCATCGCCATCTTCGGGAGCTAGAAATGGGATCGACAGCAATTCGTCGCGATCGGCCCGTCGTTTGATCGAAACGGCTTCATCGCTGATTTTGATGGTCGTCTTGGACGAAATCTCGTCGGAGTAGATGGTGAACAAGGCGCGCTCGAAGTCGGCTCGAGTCATGGTTTCCTGAAAGCGGACTAGATCCGCCCAGTTGGGTGCCTTGGCTAGAGGGCTGATCTGTTCGGCTTGTAGCAGTCCTCCAAGCGAACATCCGAGCATCGAAATCACTAGAGCGGAGTTGCGAACGAAACGCCTGTGGAGGGGAGAGGTAGAGAGCATGATGTTTGACCTATGGGTTCGGCTTGCGTATTGGTGCGACCGGGGATTCACGAACGATTCTCGACCCTAGCCGATGAGCTCACAAGACTCTTTTCTCAGGATCCTCTTTATGGGGGACATCGTCGGCGAGCCAGGCCGGTCTGCACTAATCTCTCGCTTAGGAGCACTGAGACAAGATCTCAACGCAGACTTCATCGTCGTCAATGGTGAGAACTCAGCAGCTGGTCGTGGCATCACACCCAAGATATCCATTGCTCTGATGCGGGCAGGTGTCGCGGTGATCACCACCGGAGATCATATTTGGGACCAACGAGACATCGTCCCCTACATCGATACCGAGCCGCGACTACTACGTCCAATCAACTATCCAGAAGGCACACCCGGCCAGGGCTCGATCGTTCTTGAGACTCCCAAAGGAAAAGTTGGAGTGATCAATGTCCAAGGCCGGACATTCATGAACCATCCACTCGACAATCCATTTCCGGCACTGGATGCAGAGATTGCCGAAATGCGAAAGCAGGCAAAAATCATTTTTGTCGACGTTCATGCCGAGACCACGAGTGAGAAAATTGCCATTGGTCGCTACCTCGACGGAAGGGTCTCAGCGGTGGTTGGAACGCACACGCACGTCCAGACTGCTGACGAGCAAATTTTCCCAGCTGGAACTGCCTTTCTTTGCGATGCAGGGATGTGCGGACCGGATAAATCGATTCTCGGCCGAACTGCTCAACCAATCATTCAGCGCTTCATCAGCGGCATGCCGGAACGCTTTCCGGTGGCAAAAGGTAACGTGCGTCTCTGTGGCGCACTCGTTACTATTGAGCCAGTTACGGGAATGGCAAAGGCCATCGAGAGGGTGAATGACCTCGTCGAAATACCATCTTAGGATGCCGTTTTTCTTCCCCTTTTGATGTCGCCAAATCACCTCATTTTGGTCATCAAAAAAAGGCGCGATCTTTTGTTTTGACAGTTCGGGGCGAATGCGTAGGTTCCCCGTCGCTTTTCCCCCTGACTTTATAGGCAGAGTCCATAACAAAAAATGGTCTGTTTTAATGATGGAGAATGGCGGCCTCTGGGGGCAAACCAGAATCGCTCATGTAGCTCAGGGGTAGAGCACTTCCTTGGTAAGGAAGAGGTCACGGGTTCAATTCCCGTCATGAGCTCCACGTTCAACAACATCGCATATCTCACTGCACCTCTAATCAGACCGTAAAATGGCTAAAGAAGCATTCGAACGGAACAAGCCGCACGTTAACGTCGGCACAATCGGTCACGTTGACCACGGCAAGACCACACTCACCGCGGCGATTACGTCTACGTTGGCAGACAAGGGCTTCGCAGAGAAGCGTGACTACAACGAGATTGATGCAGCCCCTGAGGAAAAGGAGCGTGGCATCACGATCTCCACTGCTCACGTTGAGTACGAAACCGAAAATCGTCACTACGCACACGTCGACTGCCCTGGGCACGCTGACTATGTGAAGAACATGATTACGGGTGCGGCTCAAATGGACGGTGGTATTCTTGTTGTCAGCGCCGCTGACGGCCCAATGCCCCAGACTCGTGAGCACATCCTGCTCGCACGTCAGGTTGGTGTTCCGGCACTCGTCGTCTTCCTCAACAAAGTCGACCAAGTCGATGATGAGGAGCTTCTCGATCTCGTCGAGATGGAAGTTCGAGACCTCCTTTCACAGTATGAGTTCCCTGGTGACGATATCCCGATCGTTAAGGGTTCAGCTCTTAAGGCTGTCGAAGGTGATGCGGCTCACAAGGAAGCAATCCTTAAGCTCATGGAAGCTGTTGATGACTACATCCCACTTCCCGAGCGTCCAGTCGACCTTGACTTCCTGATGCCAATTGAGGACGTGTTCTCAATTGAAGGTCGTGGCACCGTTGCTACTGGCCGTATCGAGCGTGGTATCGTCAAGAAGATGGAAGAGGTGGAAATCGTCGGTATCCGCGACACCATCGTCACTACCATCACTGACATCGAGATGTTCCGTAAGCTCCTCGACGAAGGTCAGGCAGGTGACAACGTCGGCCTTCTCCTTCGTGGAACGAAGAAAGACGACATCGAGCGTGGTCAGGTGATCGCCAAGCCAGGTAGCATCACTCCTCACAAGAAGTTCAAAGCTGAGGTTTATGTCCTTTCGAAAGACGAGGGTGGCCGTCACACGCCGTTCTTCGCCAACTACCGCCCGCAGTTCTACTTCCGGACAACTGACGTGACCGGCACAATCCAGCTTCCTGACGGAGTTGAGATGGTCATGCCTGGTGATAACATCGCCATGGAAGTTGAGCTTATCACACCGATTGCGATGGAGAAGACCATCCGTTTCGCCATCCGCGAGGGTGGACGGACAGTCGGAGCCGGCCGTGTCGGTGAGATCCTCGACTAGTCAATAACGAGATTTGCGACAGGGCGATGGCGCATCTGCGCCATCGCCCATTGTTGCCTACAGAAGGGGCGAACGCTTCTGCTCTAGGCAAAGACGTTGCGGACACAGGTCAGTAGCTCAGCTTGGTTAGAGCACCGGTCTCCAAAACCGGGTGTCGGGGGTTCGAATCCCTCCTGACCTGCCACCGCAACACCCCAAACTACGATGAAGATCAGCAAATACCTCCAAGAGGTAAAAGGTGAACTCCAGAAGGCCACCTGGCCTTGGGATCCAAAAGAAAAGGGGTTCAAGAAGTACAAGGAACTCACGGACTCTACGGTCGTGGTTTTCATTGCCATGCTCTTGCTCGCTGGATTTGTTGCCTTCATCGACTTTGCGATGCGCCACCTCGTTGAGCTGCTCACTTAGTCATTTTCTGGCACTTCCAACCGGCGGTGCCAATTCCTTTAACCAAACAATTTAGGACCTTTCATGGGACTTATTCCTGCGCCCCGCGATCAGTGGTTTGTTGTGCACGTTCTCTCCGGACAGGAGCGTCGAGTGCGCGACAACATCCAACGTCGGATTGAATCTGAAGAACTCGGAGACTACGTCTTCGAAGTCTTAATGCCTGAGGAGACTGTCTCCGAAATCAAGCAGGGCAAAAAGAGTGAGACCAAACGGAAGTTCTATCCCGGTTACATCATCATCAACATGCACCTTCTTGATGATGATAACCAACTCATCGACAAGACGTGGTACTTTGTTCAAGAGACCCACGGCGTAATTAACTTCGCCGGCACTAAGGACAAGCCAATTCCTATGCGTCAGAGCGAAGTCGATTCGATGTTGGCTCAGATCAAAGAGCGCGAAGACAGCATCAAGCCGAAGATCTCATTCGAAATCGGTGAGACCGTCAAAGTCGCCGATGGCCCGTTTGAAAGTCAGAGCGGCGTGGTCGAAGAGATTGATCCGGACAAGGGCAAATTGATCGTTGCCGTTTCTATTTTCGGAAGATCGACACCAGTCGAACTCGAGTATTGGCAGGTCGAGCGCAGCTAAGAGTCCTCGAACTTAACTATTTTAAAACACCCACCCATCGACAGCGTTCCATTCTATCGATTGGCGCAGTCAACGAACCACCAGACTTAAAGAACGATGGCTAAAGAAGTCCAAACACAAATCAAGCTCCAGATCCCAGGCGGTCAGGCAAATCCTTCACCTCCAGTCGGACCGGCACTCGGTCAGGCAGGTGTGCCAATCATGGACTTCTGTAAGGAGTTCAACGCGGCTACCCAAGACAAGGCAGGCGAGCTTCTGCCGACGGTGATCACCGTCTACGTCGACAAGAGCTTTACTTTCATCACCAAGCAGCCGCCTGCAGCGGTATTGCTTCGCAAGGCAGCGAACATTGCCAAGGGATCAGGTGAGCCAAACAAAGAGAAGGTTGCCAAGATTTCGAAGGAGAAGCTTCTCGAAGTTGTCCGCGCTAAGATCGAAGACCTCAATACTGACGACGAAGAGCAGGCAGCGAAGATCATTGCTGGCACCGCACGCCAGATGGGCATCGAGATCGAAGGAATGGAGTTGTAGGCAGCGCCTGATTCCATACAACATTTTCGCCGATTATTCGGCAAACAACAAAAGACGCAGGAGGGTTTAAAGCCCGCTCGAACTGCAACAATACCATGGCAAAACGCAGCAAACGCTACCGCAAGGCGGCCGAACTCGTCGAACCCGACAAGAACTATCCTTTGGCCGAAGCGGTCGAAGTCATTAAGAAGTTCCCTGTCACGAAGTTCGATGAAACGGTCACCGTCTCATTCAAAATGGGTGTCGATCCCAAGAAGTCCGATCAAATGGTTCGTGGCACTTGCCCTCTGCCTCACGGTAGTGGTCAGGATGTTCGAGTGATTGTCTTCGCCCAAGGTGATGCTGCGAAGGCGGCTGAAGCTGCTGGTGCTGAGAGGGTTGGATTTACCGAGCTCATTGAAGAAGTGAAAGAAGGTTTCATGGATTTCGATGCGGTGGTTGCTACTCCCGATGCGATGTCTGAAGTCCGTAAACTCGGCCGTCAACTTGGACCTCGTGGCTTGATGCCCAATCCAAAGACCGGCACTGTCACTGATGATACAGCCGGCGCTGTTAACGCAGTGAAGGCAGGACGAGTTGATTTCAAACTCGACAAGAATGGCAACATCGCCGTTGTCGTCGGTAAGGCCTCGTTCTCCGCTGATCATATCAATGGTAATGTTGAAGCCGCAATTGCTGCTGTCCAAGGCGCGAAGCCCGCAACAGCTAAAGGCCGCTACATCGAAGCTGCGACTCTGTCCGGTACGATGTCCCCAGGAGTTTCCGTCGAGGTCGGCGGTCTCCAGACTGAACTTTAATCTCCAGCCAACAGAATAAATGAAGGAAGAGAAACAGGCTTATGTCTCCGAGATCGTTGAACGTATCAACGACTCTCCGTTCCTCATGATCACTGAGTATGGTGGTCTGGACGTTACTGGCTTCGCTGAACTCCGCAAACGTCTCTCAGAGACAGGTGCGTCGTTCACCGTTGTGAAAAATTCATTCGTCAGGCGGGCTGCTGCAGAGGCAGAACTTCCTGAAGAACTCACTGCTGATCTCTCTGGTCAGACAGCGATCGTCACTGGCGATTCCGATGTCTGCGCGGCAGCGAAGGTGATTAAGACCTTTGCTGATGAGTTCAATAAGCCGGAAGTTCGCGTTGGCGTTCTTGACGGTAAGCTCCTTGAAGCAGATGAGATCAAAGCTTTGGCATCACTGCCATCACGCGAAGTTCTTCTCGGACAACTTCTCGGAGTTCTTCAGGCACCTGCGACAAAACTTGCCCGTGTTCTTTCAGAGCCAGCAGCAAGTCTCGCACGTGTCCTCAAAGCGAAAGAAGACCAGGGCTAGTCCCAACCAACAATCTAATCCGAAGGGTGCGTCAAATGGCCGCCCCGAGTTAAACACAAAACTGGTTCCTTGTCGGTTCGGCAGCAGTCGAACTTAATCCAGCCCAAGCTTGGGCGAACGGCGATACCAATCCAAAAACATGGCAGACATCGAAAAAATCGTTGAAGACCTCAGCGGCCTTTCCGTCCTGGAAGTGGCTGATCTGGTCAAGAACCTTGAAGACAAATGGGGCGTTAGTGCCGCAGCACCTGTGGCCGTAGCAGCCGCCGGTGGTGGTGGTGGTGGCGACGCACCAGCGGAGGAAAAGACGGAGTTTGACGTCATCCTCACTGGTGATGGTGGCGCAAAGATCGCCGTCATTAAGGAGGTCCGCGGCGCGGTCTCCGGTCTCGGCCTTGCCGACGCCAAGAAGCTCGTTGAGAGCGCACCCGCTCCAGTTGCAGAAGGAGTCAGCAAGGAGGAGGCCGACGAATTGAAGGCCAAACTCGAAGCTGCTGGCGCCTCGGTCGAAATCAAGTAGACCAATCCGAAGGATCTTCGGATCCTTCAAACCCACTTTGTGCTCCCCGGGTCTAAGGATCCGGGGAGCCTTGTGGTACACAAGACTTTCCTTAACAACCATCGCGGTTTTGACCAGCCGCACCTCCGCCTCCGGGCGGTTTCTCCAACCCTGACCTAAACCCGAACAACGCACGCGCTATGTCGGAAAGAAAGTATTTCGGAATCATCGACGAGGTAATCGAGCCGCCCAACCTCATTGAGGTGCAGATCGAATCCTATAAGGAGTTTCTTCAGCAGGACACTGCTGATAAAGACCGCAACCTCACAGGTCTTCAGGCCGTCTTTAAGGAAATTTTCCCGATCGACAGCTACGACGACAAAGTCAATCTCGACTATGTTTCGTATGAGGTCGGACCGCCTAAGCTGACCGCTCTTGAGTCTCAGCGTGATGGCGAAACCTACAGCGCGCCGCTTTATGTCACCTTCAAATTGAAGGACGAGACCGGCACTAAGGAAGAGAAGGTATACATGGGCGAACTGCCGCTCATGACCGCTCGCGGAACGTTCGTGATCAACGGCGCTGAGCGTGTTGTTGTCTCACAGCTGCACCGCTCTCCTGGTATCTGCTTCGAGACTTCCGTTCACCTGAATGGAAAGTTGCTCCACGGATTCCGGATCATTCCTGATCGCGGTTCTTGGCTCGAAGTTCAGTTCGATACGAATGATCTTCTTTACGTCTACCTCGACCGTCGTCGTCGCCGTAGAAAGTTCCTCGCAACGACTTTCCTCCGTGCCATTGGGTTTAGCTCGAATGAGGAAATCGTTCGTGAGTTCTATACAGTCGAGAAGCTTAAGCTGAAGTCGACTCTCGATGAGGAGGAACTCTCTTCGAAGGTTACCTTTAACGATATTCTCGACGGTGAGACAATCATCGCCAAGGCCTATGAGCCGCTCAGCATCGGTGTTGTGAACCAGCTTCTGGAGCTTGGTCACAAGACGATCGAAGTGATCGACACGAAAGAGGATGATGTCCTCATCAAGTCTCTTAAGAAAGACCCTGCCGAAAACGAGGAGGAGGCTCTTAAAGACATCTACAAGCGTCTTCGCCCTGGAGATCCACCAACCGTACCCAATGCACGTGCTCTTCTAAAGCGTCTGTTCTTCGATCCCAAGAAGTACGACCTAACTCGTGTCGGTCGTTACAAGATTAATCAGAAGCTCGACCTGCAGGAAGATTCCGATACACGAGTTTTGACTCCTAGCGACTTCTTGGCCTCCATGAAGTATTTGCTTCAGCTGAAGCAGGGTAACGGAATTCTCGATGACATCGACCACTTAGGTAGCCGTCGAATCCGCGCTGTCGGCGAATTGCTGGCTAACCAGTGTCGAGTTGGTCTCGCGAGAACTGAGCGCTTGGTCAAAGAGCGGATGACTCTCTTTGATGTGAACATCGAAGGAATGACTCCTCAGAAGCTCATTAACCCGAAGGCCCTCAGTGCCGTCGTGCGTGATTTCTTCGGACGCTCCCAGCTGAGTCAGTTCATGGACCAAACCAACCCTTTGGCTGAGCTGACGCACAAGCGTCGTCTTTCCGCTCTGGGACCAGGTGGTCTAAATCGTGACCGTGCTGGTTTCGAAGTGCGTGATGTTCACCCATCCCACTACGGCCGAATCTGCCCGATTGAGACTCCGGAGGGTCCAAACATCGGTTTAATCAACTCGATGTCCTGCTTTGCTCGGATCAACGAGTTCGGCTTTATCGAGACTCCCTATCGCAAGGTCGAAAACGGTATCGTTAAGAGTAAAATCGAATACGTTACTGCTGACCAAGAGGAGAAGTTCCTCATCGCTCAAGCCAACAACAAATTCGATGACAAAGGTGTCTTCAATGACAAGCAGATTACTGTTCGTCATCGTGGCGACTTCCTTGAGGTCGAGCCAAAGGAAGCGAAGTACATGGATGTTTCGCCGAAGCAGCTTGTTTCTGTCGCGGCATCGTTGATTCCCTTCCTTGAGCACGATGATGCAAACCGAGCCCTGATGGGATCGAACATGCAACGTCAAGGCGTTCCACTTCTGCGTGCAGAGGCACCGTTCGTCGGCACCGGCATGGAAGCGAAAGCGGCCCGCGATTCGCGAGCTGTTGTCGTTTCGACTTCGACTGGAAAGATCGCCGCCGCCCTAGCCACACATATTGTGGTTTCGAAGGATGGTAAGCTGCCAGTATCTGACGAGGAATTTTTGATCAATCCTGAGTCTGTTCAGAGTGATCCTGAAAATGAGATCTTCGTTTATCCACTCCGTAAGTTCATGCGCTCGAATGCGGGCACTTGCATGAACCAAA